>Ga0154706_153_pt2 | contig 20480 bp, 21 predicted proteins | sample Rifle2008BG13ft_FD_105566 | JGI IMG/M metagenome (GOLD analysis project Ga0154706, IMG submission 105566) | Euryarchaeota archaeon RBG_13_57_23
TTCGTTCTTCTGCAGGAACGGGAGCAGGCCGCCCTTCTGCGAGTACGAGCCCATGCCTCCCGTGTTCGGTCCCTGATCCCCCTCGAATGCGCGCTTGTGGTCCTGCACTGCTGGCATCGGAACGACTCTGCTGCCGTCACAGAAAGCTTGAATTGTGAACTCCTCCCCGATGAGCTTCTCCTCGATCACTATTCGCGCGGATCCCCCTATCCTCTTCGCGAAGACCTCGTCCGCATATGCCAAGATGTCTCCTTTGCTCATCATGTGCTCTCCGAAGACCTTGACCCCCTTTCCTCCGGTGAGCCCGATGGGTTTCACCACTATGCCGGTTCCAAGCTCGTCGAGAGCGAGTTCTACATCCCGCGTGCTGTCTGCGATCTTGAACTTGATGGAGCCTTTGACTCTGTGTCTCATGAGGAGTTCTCTCATGAAGCTCTTCGAAGTCTCGATCCTGGCGGCCGACTTGCTCGGACTCGCCGTTGGGATGCCAGCTGCCTGCAATCCGTCTGTCAGGCCGACTTCGAGCGGCGCCTCCGGGCCTATGACGGCGAGTTCCACTCCGTTCCCCTTTGCGAATTCCACAACCTTGGAGACGTCGCTCTCATCCACGAGGTGATAGGCCTCTGCGGCTCTGCAAATTCCTGGATTCTTGTTCTTCAGGCAGGCAAAAACATCCGCTCCGGAGCGCACCAGGGCGGACACGATCGCGTGCTCCCGCGCGCCTCCCCCGACTGCCAGCACTCTCATCGTCTGCGACCGTGCGGTGCATCAGGTTCGAGTCATATGAACATGTCTGTCCTCGGAGTGTGCGGGTCTTTCTGGCTGTGCCCCTCGCTGGCAAATCCTTTAAAATGAACAATCCTATGCCCACCTCGATGAAGTACTCTGGCTTCGTCGGCGAGATGTTGGAACGGGCCAAAGCTGAGCTCGGAGACGTCATCGAGGCTCGCAGGGGCGGGGAGGTCTATGTGGGCATCCTGATGCCGCATCATGATTTCAGCTCCGAGTCGATCATCACTCTCAAGCTTCCGAACGGATACAATATTGGCATACGTGCGGACGAGAAGTCGAGGATCAAGGTAGTGTCCAAGCGGGAGGAGCGGGAACGCAAGAAGCAGGTGCTTCCGTACGACCCTGCCAAGAAGGATATCGCGGTCATCAGCACCGGAGGGACGATCGCCTCGTACGTTGACTACAGGACCGGGGCCGTGCACCCAGCGATATCCGCAGAGGACCTCGTCTTCTCAGTGCCTGAGCTCTTGGACCTGGCAAATGTCCGCGCTAAAGTGCTGTACTCGATCCTGAGCGAGAACATGAAGGTGACTCACTGGCAGGGGCTCGCGAGGGCGGTCGCCGAAGAGCTGAACTCCGGCGCTGTCGGAGTGATTGTGCCTCACGGGACCGATACGATGGGGTTCACTTCTGCGGCGCTTGCGTTCATGCTCAGAAACCTCACTGGCCCTGTCATTTGCGTTGGCGCTCAGAGATCTTCTGACAGGCCCTCATCAGATGCGATCATGAATCTGCTCGCAGCGACCAGGCTGTGCGTGGAGAGCGACCTCGGCGAGGTCGTCGTGCTCATGCATGGAGAGTCTTCGGACAGCTACACGCTCGCTCATAGGGGTACGAAGGTCAGGAAGATGCACTCGTCCAGGCGAGACGCTTTCAAGAGCGTCAACTCAGAGCCGATCGCCAAGGTGGAGGGCCCCCAGATCGAGTTCCTCTCGGAGCATGCCAGCCGATCAAAGGGTCCCGTGGAGCTCAAGGACAAGATCGATGGAAGGGCCAGCATGCTCCACTTCTATCCGGGATTCGAGGCGGACCACTTCGATTTGATTGCGAATCATGTGAAGGGAATGGTTGTTGCGGGTACTGGTCTGGGACATGTCTCTGAGGAGATCCTCGGCTCGGTATCCCGTGCGGTCGACAAAGGGGTCTACGTATACGTGACGACCCAGTGCCTGTACGGTGCAGTGAACCTCAACGTTTACTCCACGGGAAGGGACATGGTGACGGCAGGCGCGGTCCCGCTTGGTGATATGTTGCCCGAGACCGCATATGTCAAGCTGATGTGGGCCATGGGCCAGACAAACGATCCTGAGGAAGTGAGGAAGCTGATGCTAACCAACATCGCGGGCGAATTCACTACGAGGAGGTTTGTCTGAGTTGGACTATCGTTCCCTCGGGCTCAAGGTCGGCATCGAGATACACCAACAGCTCAGCACTGGCAAGTTGTTCTGCGACTGCCAGTGCGACTTCTCGGATGACCACCACAAGGAGATTGTCAGGAGGCTCAGGCCTACCCAGAGCGAACTGGGAGAGATCGACAGGGCGGCCCTTGAAGAGTCCGAGCGCAAGATGCACTTCAGGTACCAGACAGTACCGTACTCATGCCTGGTGGAGGCGGATGAGGAACCCCCGCACGATGCCAACAGACGGGCAATCGAGGCTTCACTAGAGATGTCTGCGCTCATGGGCATGAAGGCCGTCGACGAGGTGCACTTCATGCGGAAGATCGTGATCGACGGTTCGAACACAGGCGGGTTCCAGAGGACCGCGCTTGTCTCGACTAGAGGATCGATCCTAGTCGGTGACAAGAGGATAGGCATAAGCACGCTCTGTCTTGAAGAGGACGCTGCCAGGAAGCTCACGGAGCACGGCAGTGAGGTCACGTACAGGCTCGATAGGCTGGGGATACCGCTGATCGAGATAGCCACGGATCCCGACATGGCGACACCCGAAGAGGCCAAGTACGTTGCCGAAAGGATAGGCGCGTTGCTTCGGGCGACCAAGAAGGTTCGGCGGGGGATCGGGACCATTCGGGAGGACCTGAACATCTCCATCTCTGGTGGCGCAAGGGTAGAAGTCAAGGGAGCTCAGGAGCTCCGCCTTATTCCGGTATACGTCGAAGAGGAGGCGAAGAGACAACTCGCATTGCTGGACGCCAAGCGGATCCTTCGGGAGCGAGGTGCAAAGCCAATGTCGCTCGATATCAAGGACATCTCGCCGCTGTTCCGGGAGACCAGGTGCAAGGTGCTCAAAGGCGCCCTCGAGGAGAAGGGCCGCGTCCTTGCCGTCAAGCTGCGCAAGTTCGCAGGGACACTGGGTTCTACTGAGAACGGTGTGAAGCGACTGGGTCCAGAGCTCGCAGCGCACGCGCGCGTGGCCGGCGTGAAGGGCCTGTTCCACTCGGACGAGCTTCCGGGCTATGGCGTCACGATGACTGAGGTTGAGGATACCCAGTCCGCACTCGGGGCCGAACCCGAAGACGCCTTCGTGATGGTCGCCGACTCGGTCGATAAGGCGATGGCTGCGCTGTCCAGGGTCGTGGATCGTGCGAACGCAGCCATTGGAGGCGTTCCTGAGGAGACGAGGGACCCGCTGCCTGACGGTCACAGTGTCTACAGCCGCCCGCTGCCAGGAAAGGACAGGATGTATCCGGAGACGGACGTGAAGCCAATACTGGTGAACGAGACCGTGCTCGAGAGCATCAAGCTCAACCTGCCTGAGCTTCCGGAGGAGAAGGTCTCGAGATTCGTGGAGGAGTTCGGCATCAGCAAGGAGCAGGCCGATTCACTTGTGAAATCCGGGTACGAGGACGAGTTCGAGTTACTGGCAGGCAGCTTCGGAAATTCGCAGGTCGTCGCCAGGATATATCTCAACACCTTCCCCGAGCTGGAGAAGATCGGTTTGAATCCCTCATCGTTGAACCTCGACGTAGTGAAAGACGTGCTCACGAATCTTAAGGCGGGAGCGTTCGCGAAAGAGGCGATCCCTGACATACTGACGTCGGTGCTTCAGAACGGGTACAGCGTGGAGAGGGCGACGGAGACTCTCGGTGTGGAGAAGGTCGACCTGGACTCGGTCAGGGCGGTCTGCGACAGAGTGGTTAGGGCGAAGGAGAAATTCATCAGGGATCGCGGCCAGGAAAGCCTCGGCCCAATCATGGGTCTCGTGATGAAGGAGCTCCGAGGCAAGGTGGACGGCAAGGTAATCAGCGAGATTTTACGCGAGAGGATAAAACTGCTCCTGACTTGACGGGCTTGTTGTCGAGCATGGTCAGGAAGTTCTTGCAGTACTCGATCGCTGCGCCAGGGCTCGTCTCCTGAGCCGTCAGGAATCGCTTGCAGAGTTCGTCAAGATCGTCAGCATCGTTGTACTTGCGTTTCCTGTTCTGGTCCACGGTATTCCACCTGTGCTTTCGTTCTTGCTACTAGTGAGTGCCCTAATAAGATTTGTTCCGTAGTTATCCGTTCTGGGAATACCTCAGTTTGAAGCGATAAGCGAAGATGGATTCGAAGAACATATGGTGTTCTTCGAGCATCACTGACTCGTATCTTTCTCTGGCGGCCCTGACTACTGACATCAGTCCGCCGACTGAAGACAGTATCATGTAGATCCGGCCGCCAGGCGTCAGGTGCTTCCAAGCCTCCTGCAAGAACTTGAGAGCCACCTCGGCGCCATCCTCGCCTCCCGACCAGGACTTCTCGATCCAGCTTGTTGTCCGTGTGGAGCCAGGCAGGTATGGAGGGTTAAATGCGATGATGTCGAAATTGCCCTTTACATTTTGAAAAAGGTCGCTTATTACGGTCTCGATCCTGACACCGTTCGCGGCAGCGTTCCTTCGAGTGCATTCGATCGCATGCGGGTTGATGTCGGCAGCCGTGACGATCGCACCTGCCTTTGCGGCATGCATGGATATCAGGCCGGTACCCGGGCCAAGCTCAAGCATGGATTCGCCAGGCTTGGGATCGATCACCCTGAGGAGCAGGTAGGAGTCATCACTGGGATTGTAGACTTCGTCGATCACGTCGATATCTATCGTCTGGTCCAGCTTCACGACCGGGGAAAGGGTGCATCGTGCTTAAGGTTTTACTAGGCGAAGTTGTTCTCCGGGACAATCGCACGGGAGCGACTGCATGGAACCATGGATTCTGGCCGTTATTGCCGTAATCGTTGGAGGCACCGTCTACTGCTGGCTCAAGCAGGGCAATTTTGCACTGATAACGTGTGCGATCTGCGCGATAGTCTTCGTGGTCGTTCTGGTCGTTCAGGAAAGCACTGCATCCGGGGCACTTGGCGACTTGGCGTTCATGCCAGACGACCTGACCACCCCGTCGAGGCTGTACACCGTGCTCACATCGATGTATAGTCATGTTTCATTCGAGCACATCCTTTTCAACGTTCTGGCCCTGATATTCATCGGAGTGTTTCTTGAGCAATCCATAGGAACCCGCCCGTTCGTGTTGATATACTTCGTGGCTGGCTTGGTGGGCACCCTTGCATTCGCGGCCTCCAACTGGAGCACTCCGTTCCAGGGAGCCGTGGGCGCATCGGGAGCGATCAGCGGCATCCTTGGCGCGGCAGCTAGGTTGTATCCGAATGAGCGTTTCAGCCTGATGGCCTTGATACCGATGCCCTTGTGGGTCCTGTCGATTCTCTTCGTGTTCATTCAGCTGTTGATCGCCTTCTCGTCGACGGATATCGCATGGGAGGCGCACATTGGCGGCCTCGCTGCGGGGTTCCTCATCGCGCCAGTGATCGTGAGAACCCCTCTCCACCGACGCGTCAAGCGCATGATCTCGCTATCCGCCCTCAGAAAGCTCGCGACAACTCCTGAGCTGAAGGCAATTATGAGACATATCGAAGATGAGGAGGTCCCTGATGTCAGAAGCGCTTGGATCGAGCACTTCCTCTCCAAGGCGATTTGTCCGCACTGCGGTTCGAAGCTGAAAGTATCTCGCGAGGCCGTCGTATGCCAGAAAGGACATATCCTGTGACGGAGGCGACGAGTATGCCGTCCGTGCGCGTGAATCATAGCGACCAGGATGCTGGTCCATATCCGCTGCATGTAATGGGCCCGAGCCGATAATGCCCGCCCTCTCAGTCCTCCGACACCCGAATTATTCCAGAACCGGTCAGCGGAAAGTAGTAAGTCGGTTGAGCGCAATCACCACCGGCAATGACTGTTCCATCATCGATTATGGTCGAGTGCCCCGTGTGCAAGCAAGAGACCCTGCACGAAGTGCTCTCTGGGAAGATCGGCGGGAAGGCCCAGACCGTCTTGGAATCGACGGTCAAGTGCAAGGAGTGCGGGCACATTCATCACTGTGTACTGAAGGCCGAGAAGCCCGTGAATCTACCAGTTGTCATAAGCTGGCTCGACAAATCTCGAAAGTCATCCCTTGCCCTCGGCCCCGACGAGGTCCTATCGGTCGAAGACGAGGTCATGTGCGGAGACGAGCAGATCATCGTGACTTCTATCGAGTCGAAGGGCGCACGGGTGGGAAGGGCGAAGGCTCGCGACATTCAGACCGTTTGGGGGAAGCGGTTCGACAAGGTGCGAGTCCCATTCTCCGTCAGCCAGGTCAGCAAGACCTTCTCGGAACACATCTTGGCTGTCCCGGATGAGGAGTTCTATGTCGGGGACATACTCAAGGTCGGGAGGCACGAGGTCGTCATACACTCGATCAAGATCAAGGACAAGTCTCTGAGGATGGGCGGAGCAAGGGCGAGGGACATCGTGCGAGTGTACGCCAATATCGTGAGGAAGACTTCGTATTGAAGCTTTGTGACCCATCAGAATTTAGCCTTAGGCGGCGATTCAAGTTCTCGTGCCTGATTTCGAGTCCGAGCGAAACCACCTGGTCGACAGCCTCAGGAGAAGGGGTTACGTGTGCAGCCCGGCTGTCGACCGCGCCATGAGACGCGTGCCTCGAGAGGAGTTCCTTCCTCAGGAGATGAGAGATGACGCCTACGTCGACACGCCTCTGCCGATTGGAGAGGGTCAGACGATATCTGCGCCACATATGGTGGCGATCATGGCAGAGCAGCTTGACCTCAAAGAGGGGATGAAGGTCCTTGAGATAGGGGCGGGCTCAGGCTACCACGCCGCTGTGTGCGCCGAGATAGTCGGTTCTGATGGCCACATCTACACCATCGAGAGGATTGCCGAACTCGCGACCTTCGCGGAAGGAAACCTGAAGCGGACGGGCTACTGCAAGACTGTGACGGTGATCTTCGCAGATGGCACGAGAGGTCTCCCGGAGCATGCACCCTACGACAGGATATTCGTCGCAGCAGGCGCCCCTGACATACCAGCCCCTCTGACAGAGCAGCTGGTCGACGGGGGGAAGCTCCTGGTCCCAGTTGGTGGACGCTACTATCAGGACCTGATTCGCGTTCAGAAGACGGGGGAGAAATTGGTGAAGGAGAATCTGGGCGGATGTGTCTTCGTGCCGCTCATAGGAGAGTACGGCTACCGGTAGATCCGAATCAGATGTACTTCAGTATGCCTCGCAGATCCTTCTCGTCCACAACTGCGTTTGCACTCCCTCTGACATGATCATCCGAAGGCATGAATGCGATTCCCATTCCGGATCTCTCGAACATCGTGACGTCATATCGGGAGTTTCCGACGCTGACAACCTGCTCTTTGGGAACCTCGAGCCTATTCGCCACCTCGGAGACAGCATCCCCCTTGTCCATAAGGCGCACACGCAGGATTCCCTCTCCGGAGAGCCTCCCGCGGTTGTCTGTGATGAGCCCATTCGCCATGTCGACATCCACGCCCAATTCATCTGCGATCCTCTCCGCGAGCAGGTCGATGCCCGCAGAGACGATGGCGGTCTTGATCCCTCTGTCTCTTAGAGACTTGAGGGTTTCATGAGCGCCTGGCATGAGTGGCACTTCTGAGAGTATGCTCTGTATCTTTGAGAGCGTGATCTCGGGATCCTTCGCCATCCACAGCTGAATGTCCCGTCTTATGAACTCAAGGTCGTCGATCTCTCCGCGCAGGTACGCGTACAGAGAGTGATCGTTGTTGACCCCGAACCTGCGGTGGACGAACACCCAGGAGCTCTCTGCGTCCGCCAACACGCCATCCATGTCGAACACGACCAATCTGGCCACGAGGCAAGGATGGCGGAAAGTCTTATTAAAAGGATGTCATGTCGAAATCGAAGATATGATAACGCTCATCGGCGTCGGTCACGTGTTCGCCATCTCGGAGAATGTGAGATCCGTCATCCATCAGCGCAGACCTCAGGTCGTGTGCCTCGAGCTCGACCCGGCTCGGTATCACGCGCTGGTGCACAAGGAACGGTCCGGGGAGGTTCCGATTCAGTACAAGCTGCTCGCGATGTTCCAGGAACGACTCGCGGGGAAATTCGGCACAGAGGTCGGAGGTGAGATGCTCGCGGCGGCGAGTGCTGCCCAGGAGGTCGGGGCGAAGGTCGCTCTGATCGATATGGACGCGGCGATGGTTTTTGCTCGTCTCTGGAAGCGAATGTCCATGAAAGAGAGGGTGCACCTGCTGGGAGGGGCCCTCGTGGGGCTTTTCCTGTCGAAGAAGACCGTCGAGCGAGAGTTGGACAAATACGAGAACAATGCGGATGCATACATCGAATCCATGGGGGACGGATTCCCGTCTATCAAGGAGGTTCTGATCGACGACAGGAACGGGTACATGGCGGACAGACTCGTGTCTCTTACCGCGGAACATGCGAACATAGTGGCGGTGGTTGGCGACGGCCATGTACCAGGGATCCTTCAGAGGTTGACTGGGATCGAGGTAGAGACGGTGAGATTGAAGGATCTCAGAGCAGGTGTTCAGACAACATCTGACGGCGCGTCCGCTTCTACCACTTTCTACTACAGGCAGGGACCGTAGCTATCCACAACTCCATCTCGGCGCGCGCACATCACTTTCGCCATTCCTCCGTGAAAAGCATATAGATGGGCAACGCCTTCCAGACAGAGCCTGGTGGATGAACTCGTGAAGGTAGTGCTTCTGAACTACACGAAAAACCCGGATCAGATATGCGCAGCGGCCGCTCAGTCATGCTACTCCGAGAAGGGCGCTTCCGAGCTGTTCGAGAAGACCACGGACGAGAAGGCAAAGAAGATAATCAAGAAGGTCGTCGGAATGGGCCATCTCTCGACCGTGGAACACGCCTACTTCACGTTCAGCATCGAAGGGGTCTCCAGATCCCTTACGCATCAGCTTGTCAGGCACAGGGTCGCCTCATACAGCCAGCAGAGCCAGAGGTATGTCAGCATGGACAAGGGCGAGTATGTCATCCCGCCATCCATCAGCTCCGACCTCGACTCGAAGCGGCTCTACACGAAGATCATGGACGAGACCTGGAAGGCCTACAGGGAGCTCGCAAAGACGGTCCCGAAGGAGGACGCGAGATATGTGCTCCCGAACGCATGCCACACCAACATCACCGTCACCATGAATGCGAGGGAGCTGTGGCACTTCTTCCAGCTGAGATGCTGCAGACGGGCGCAGTGGGAGATTCGCATGATGGCCTGGAAGATGCTCCAGGAGGCCAAGAGGGCGGCTCCCATACTGTTCGAGAACGCGGGTCCGGGATGCTTCCGTGGGCCGTGTCCTGAGGGCGAGTACGCCTGCGGGAAGCCCTACAAGGAAGGCGAGATCCCCACTGATGACGAGCTCATAGTCGAGAGCATGAAGCCCCAGGAGTAGCCTTTTGCCCGGCTATTTTTCGGGCGAGCCAGTATTGTCCACAGCAGTCTGACCACACGGGCCAGCCCCTCCGAAACACATATATAAGCCATACTCCTACCGAGGCCAATCGGGTGAGCCGATGGGAAACATCAGACCGACCTACATAAAGCGGATAGCCATTGAGCTGGTCCAGAGATATCCGGAGCAGTTCACTAGTGACTACCAGCACAACAAGATGATGGTCGCGAAGCTCACCGATGTGCGCTATATCTCGATGAGGAACAAGATCGCAGGCTATGTGACGAGATACAGAACGCATTACGAAGCCTGAAGGGCTTCGCGAGGAACATCATTTTCATCGGAGTACTCTCCGAGGTTATATCCTACCATTTCGTTTCCGAGGTCCGTCGCACATGCAATCCGCAGTCGAGGTCAAGGGACTCACAAGGGTATTCGAACCCAAGAAGAAGAAAGAGGGCAAGTCAGTGACGGCCCTCAACAAGGTGGACCTCAGGATCGAAAGCGGGGAGCTGTTCGGGCTCCTTGGACCCAACGGGGCTGGCAAGACAACGCTGCTGAAGATACTAAGCACGCTGCTCCTGCCGACCGCGGGTAAGGCCTTCGTCGCAGGGTTCGACGTGGAGAAGGACTTCACAGAGGTGCGGAAGCGCATCAACATGGTCTCGGGCGGCGAGATATCAGGATATGGCCTTCTAACGGTCAAAGAGAACCTGTGGATGTTCACTCAGTTCTACGGCATGAAGAGCTCCGTGGCCAAGCAGCGGATAGACGAGTTGCTGACGCAGTTCGGGCTTGCGGACAAGAAGGACGAGAAGGTCAGGACGTTGTCCACCGGCCAAAGGCAGAAGATGAACGTGATCCGGGGTTTCGTGACCGACCCGGAGATCATCTTCCTGGACGAGCCCACCCTCGGGCTGGATGTAAACGCGAGCAGGGTGATCAGGGACTTCATCGTCGACTGGGTCCAAGCCAAGGAGAACAGGACGGTCCTGCTGACGACGCACTACATGATGGAGGCGGACCAGCTCTGTGACCGGATCGCGATCATTGATGACGGCCGGATATTGGCCTGCGATACCCCGGAGAACCTCAAGAAGCTCGTCAAGATGAACAGGACCCTCAAGCTCGATGTGACCTCGCTGAAGGACACTTCGAAATTCGGCTCCATAGCGGGCGTGGAACAGTTCACGTTCCAGGACGACGCCGAGAAGAACCAGACGTACCTGAAGTTCATACTCACCCACGATTCAGCTGTCACGGATATCATCTCGGAGGTCCAGAGGAAGGGCGCCAGAATCCTCTCGCTTCAGAAGACCGAACCGACCCTCGAGGACGTCTTCATCAAGATGGTCGGAAAGGGATTCGAATGAGCGACACTTGGCTCATAACGAACCTGCGAGCGATCAGAGGACGTGCCTATCCTAGGGTGATCGGGTCGAAGAGAGAGCCGAGCTGGCTCTTCTTCGACATAACGCTCCCGCTGCTGACAGTCTCCGCGTACGCCTACATCTACAAGTACATGGACGCCCCGCCCGAATTCGTCGGGTTCGTAATCCTGGGGGGCGCGATGACCGCCTTCTGGCTCAACATATTGTGGGCAATGGCCTCGCAGCTCTACTGGGAGAAGGAGATCGGCAACCTGCAACTCTACCTGATCGCACCGATATCGCGCATGTCTATACTCGCTGGCATGGCAGTAGGCGGGCTGTTCATGACGGCCATCAGGGCGGCGGCGACCATGATCATAGGCATCTTGCTGTTCGGTATCGCGTTGTCATTCGCGCAGCCAGGGATGATCATACTGGTATTCATGGTCACGATGGTCTCCCTCTACGGCATGGGGATGATGTTCGCGTCGCTGTACCTGCTGCTCGGCCGAGAGGCCTACCACCTGTCCAACCTCCTGACTGAACCTGTCTACCTGGCCTCTGGGCTCTACTTCCCCGTGAGAGCCCTAGGGTTCTGGGCCGCGGCGGGCGCATCGATTATCCCAATGACGCTAGGTCTCGATGCCCTGAGGCAGTTGTTCTATCCAAGCTCCGGCTCTGAGTACGGCTTCTTGCCGGTGAACACCGAGCTCGCGATACTCGCGGTGCTGTGCGTCGTGTTCCTATGGCTCTCGAAGTACTCGCTCGCTTACATGGAGAAGCTCGGAAAGACCACCGGGAGGTTGACCCTGAGATGGCAGTGAGCCACGACCTCCGGACATTCAAGAACGCGGCCTGGCTAGGGTGGCAGATGGAGGCAAACTGGACAGACCCATTCGTGTTCGCAACTTACTCGATAGTGAAGCCGGTTGCGGGCAGCCTCATACTCGTCTTCATGTACCTCGTCATCACGGGAGGGGAGACCCAGACGCCTTTCTTCTCATACATGTTCATCGGCAACGCGTTCTACATGTTCGTTGCTGAAGTGCTGTTCGGAGTCACCTGGGTGATTCACGACGACAGGGAGCACTATATGACGCTCAAGCAGGTGTACATCGCTCCCATCAAGTTCTATATCTACGTTTTTGGCCGGGCAGCGATCAAGATCGCCATAACGACCGTCGGGGTGCTAGTCACACTCGCGTTCGGGGTGATTTGGCTCGGGGTGGAGATCGACCTCGGAGCAGTAGACTGGATGGTGTTCATACCTGCCCTGCTAGTCGGCCTTCTCACGATGCTGATCATGGGCCTTGCGCTCGGGGGCGTGACCTTCCTCACGGCGAAACACGGCATGGGCATCAACGAGGGCATCGCGGGCGTTTTCTACGTTCTTTCAGGGGTCATCTTCCCGATCACCGTGCTGCCCGAGTGGGCGCAGTCCATCTCATATCTGCTCCCGGTGACCTACTGGATGGAGGCTCTCCGGCGGGGGCTGTCCCCTGACCTTATGACGAGCCTATCAGGCGCCACTGGCCTCTCGGACTTCAGCAACCTGGAGATACTGCTCACCCTCGCGCTCTCAGCTGTGGCGTTCCTGTTCATCTCCAGCGCGATATTCAGATACGCTGACAAGACTGCGCGTCGCAAGGGCAAGATAGACTGGACGACCTCATATTGAACCTCGACGCGCCATAAGAGGCTTTTTCTACCGCAGTCATATTTGAGGTGCAGCGAAGTCAGGCGATGCCCGAGTGGGGTAGCTTGGATATCCTAGAAGCCTGCGGAGTTTCAGACCTGGGTTCAAATCCCAGCTCGGGCGCCTGCATCTTCCTCTGACTTCACTCACGGCCGCCTGACGCTCTCCACGATCTCATCCATCGCCCGCAACTCGTCCTTCGAGGCGACCGGCCGGGTCTGCTCCCTGAGTATCCGCTCGGCCTCCTTCTTGGCCTTCTTCAGGAGCGCTCCTTTCTCGCTCCTTCCCTGGCGTCCGTAGAAGACGGCGTCGGGTTTGCTCGTGGCGATCGACTCCTTCTTGAACCTAGTCATCGTGTGGCGCTTGCCGAGGAAGTTGCCGTCGACTCCGGCTTCCTTGATCAAGTCGAACCCGATGGCTCCATTGTCTGCATCGAACTCTCTGATGAACTCGCGTGCATGGTCCCATACCCATGCGTCGACAATCATCTGCTCGAATGACGCCCCTGCAGCTTGGTCCAGGCCGCCGAAACCCGAGCCAAGGTCGGACTGCACCAGGGCCATGACCATCATGTAAGGGAGTCCGTCTCTGACCGTGCTCAACTCCAGCGAGAGATTCTCAAGCCCTATGCCGGCGCACATGACCGGGAGTCCGTAGTGTCTGCCCATCTGACCGGCTCCCGCGCGCATGAGGTTCGCCTCCAACGCACCATAGTCTATGGAGCCCGTCTTGAGGTCCCCCGGGCACGAGTCGCTGCTGTAGATCCATGGGGCACCCTTCTGAGCGGTTTGGGTTATCACGAGGCTCGCGAGGTTCTCTGCGTTGACCTGGGTCAGGGTGCCAGCAATCGTCACAGGCGATGTAAGACCGGCGACGGCAGCGGACATAGCGACAACGGGGACCCCTGCCTTCGCGAACTCGACCTGCGCCTCCGCCAAGCCATCCTCGAATGTCAGGGGAGAGATCGGGCAGCAGACAGATGACATCACACGCTTCTTCGCCAGACCTTCGACTCCGTCCGTGAACACAGATGCGACTCTGATCGCTTCGATGGCCTCTTTCGCATCCATGGCGCCTCCCTGGATGTGTTTGGACGTGTAAGCGAAGCCAGTGCGTATCTCAATCAGGTTCTTGAGATTGGGTGGCTGGTCAAGAGCGCCCACCATGCCCCATAGGAAATCGATCTGAGGCAGCGATTCGATGAGAACCGTGAAGTCACGGAAGTCCTCCGTGGTAGTCGGCCTTGTCGTTCCTGTCAGGAGGTCCCTGATGTAGATCCCTTCTCCTCCGTTCGATACATACATGCGGTTCGGGGAGGGCAGCTTCATGTCCGGGACGCCGTTCCTTCCCGCCAGTGTGATAGATCTCGGTGCGTTCGAGAGAGCGCTCTTCACGACGTTCTCGGGTATCAGGATTCTCTTCCCATCCTCCGAGAACGAAGCTCCAGAGTCGATGAGCATCTTGGACACTGCATCGCTGTAAACCAGCACCCCCACCTCCGCAAGGACCTTGAGCGAGGTGCTGTGAATGCGTTCGATCTCGTCCTTAGACAGAAAATCGAGTTTTCCCTTGGCCATCCTGTCCGTATCCTCCCAGGAATTGTGTCGGAGAAGCAGTACTCACCAATGTACTTTTTGCGTGATTTAACCGCAAAATACAACATCTGCAATCAGATTGCGGGCATGGACTCACCGACTTATCGGAGCTGTATCTGATGAACTCAGGGACTGCCGCGATGCTGGAGACTGCTGAGGCCTGCGCCAAGTGCAGGTGTGGTTGCTGCAAGGACCAGTGCCCGATGTACTCCGAGATAGTCGAAGAGAGCATATCTCCCAAGGGCAGGAACCTGTTGATCAGGGCGGTATGTGGCGGCGTTGTGGAACCAGATGAGCGGACTGTCAGGATTGCATATTCCTGCCTGCTCTGCAGAAGGGACGAATACGACTGCTCTGCCAAATTGAAGAACGCGGAGGCGGCTGAGGCATTCAGGGAGTATCTTGTGGACAAGGGCATACCTCCTCTTAAGGAACACGAGCCTCTGATCAAGAGCCTCGAGAACTACGGCAACCCGTGGCAGGAATCGAGGGCTGCCCGCAAGAGATGGGCGAGGGAGCTCAAGGGCAGGAAAGCGATTCCAGGGAAAACGAAGGTCTTGTTCTATGTCGGCTGCACATTCGCCTTGGACAGATCTCTGCAAGACACCCCCAAGGCACTCGTACGTCTGATGGAGCATGTGAATGAGGATTTCGGTCTCATGTTGGAGGACGAAGTGTGTTGCGGCTCGACGGTCAAGAGGATCGGGCAACGGGCGCTCTTCGAGAGGCTGCGAGAAGAGAACGAGACCAAAATCCGCGGCCTTGGCGTGGAGACCATCGTGACCGCCTGTGCCGGCTGCTACAAGACGCTCAAGCAGGACTACCCTGGCCTGGGTGAGGATGTTGAGATACTGCACTCGACCGAGTATATGTCGAGGTTGGTCAGGTCCGGGAAGATCAAGTTCAGAAACGCGAAGATGGCAGTCACATATCACGACCCATGCCACCTTGGAAGACACGCAGAGGTCTACGACGCCCCTCGCGCGATTCTCAGAGCTGTTCCTGGCCTGAAGCTGATCGAGATGAGGAACTCGAGGGAGAAAGCGAGGTGTTGTGGCGGTGGGGCAGGCGTCAAGACCGCGTATCCGGAGTTGTCGGGCAAAGCTGCGTTGCGTCGGCTGAAGGAAGCTGAGCGGACTGGTGCTGATGCCATTGTGACGACATGTCCTTTCTGCGTTCAGACACTCGGAGCAGCTGCTGAAGCAAACTCGTCCAAGATTCGCGTCATCGAGCTCTCTGTCTTCCTTGATGAGCTCGTCATTCCGACTTCGTAGGAGGTCGCCCGATGAACGAATCTGACCACGAGGAGCTCAGGAGAGAATTGGTTAGTCTACTTGGGGAATTCAAGGTGCTGTGGAACAAGTCCGATCTGCTCCCCTACACGAAGGACACGTACAGGATACGATTCGAGGACGATCATCGGTACTTCCCTGATTTCGCGGTGCTTCCGGAAACGACGCAAGAGGTCCAGGGCATCGTGGGAATAGCCGCGCGGAGGAAGATACCACTCATCCCGAAGGGGGGCGGGTCGAATCGGACCGGAATGCTGGTTCCCATCCACGGGGGAATTCTCGTAGACACCATCAAGATGAAGCGCGTGGTAGAAGTCGACAAACCGAACCTGTGCGTCACTGTGCAGCCTGGAATCACGCTGAAGGAGCTGGCGGACTGTCTCGAGGACTACGGGCTCTGGCTGACTCAGGAACAGGGTTCGCTGAAGATCGCCACGGTCGGGGGCGCGATTTCCACTTCCGGGTTCAGCAGGTTTCATCAGAAGTACGGGGTGATCGCGGACCGCGTGATGTCCCTGGAGGTGGTGCTGGCAGACGGAAGCGTGCTCAGAACGGGACCGAAGGTGCTCTACACATCCACTGGCTATAGGCTCCATCAGCTCTTCATCGCCGCTGAGGGCACGCTCGGGATAATAACCGAGGCGACTCTGAGGGTCGAGCCACTGCCAGAAGCCAGAGATGTGGTCCTTGCGTTCTACGACGATTTCTGGGGGGCCAACGATGCCGCTCAGAGGCTGATGGCATCCGGAGTGGTCTTCTCGGGGGCCGAGGCCTACGAGGGACATGGCATGGACAAGCTGGGCGCTCCCGAAGACAAGACGAGCCTGATATACGTGATATTCCACGGGACTAGAGGCGAAGTCGAAGCGGAGTCAGCATTCGTGAAGAAGATCGTCGAGGGGACTCATGGCGTACTCGCAAAGCACGATGTGGCAATGACATTCCTCGATACGTATACAGAGCAGTGGTGTGGTGCTCGAGCGTTGACAGGCTTCGAGGATGTCATTACAACGTATGTTCCCATGGAGCGCATGAAAGAATTCTACGACAAATTGTGGAACGAGATCGCCCCGAAGTACGGTCTCGAGCCGTTGCCGGGAGAGAAGTACGGTCTCGATGTTGGCCGATACCGCATGGTTGGCGGGAGGTACTGGCTCCCGAAAGGCGAGAGGGCCTGGGAGAGATACCAGGAGGCCGTTCGGGAGATTTCTGTGCTCGCGACGAGCTTCGGTGGCTCCATCCAGAGTTGTCACGGTGTGGGGATACAGCACAGGGAGAACATCACACTTGAATACTCAGATGTGGCCCTGGACACAATGAGGAACATCAAGAAGGTCCTAGACCCCGACAACATAATGAACCCGGGGAAGAAGATACCGTCCAAGAAGAGAGTGCCATGAAAGCGGAATGGAACAAAGCTATACAGCGGTTCATTCTGAACAACCTTGGTCAGATGGACCAGGAAGATGTGGACGCGTGGGTCGATGGCGAGCTGGAACTAGCTCCGATGATGGAGCCGCCTCTGCGTGCTCAGTCTCAGTACCGTGATCAGATACTCCGGGAACTCCATCAGATAACGGCCATGGAGATCTTCGATAGATTTCAGAACGAGCACCCAGAGCTCGTATTCAAGGATAAGAACACGGCGATGGTCAGGATAGGCAAGGAACTCGAAGCTCTGAAGTCCATTGTAGTGACTTTGTGAGCAGGCGGACATACGCCCGATTCAACCCCTTCGGGAGGGGCTTCAGAACGAACCTGTTCGGGAGTGGTTTATTTGAGTGGGTCCGCCTCACTCGTTAACGGTGTTAAACATGGTCCAAGGACTTGCCACGCGCGAGGTCGCCAAGAGCTACAAGAAGAAAGCGAAGAACGTGTGCCCAGAGTGCGGGAAGGATATACACGATCCGGACTGCGCCTACTACGAGAAAGGACGTTAGGAGTCCGAACTCGGCACGCGGTAGTCTCGACTTCCGCTCAAGAGTCTGTTGACTAGCGGATTCAGGCTTCACAAACCCCTCGGTTATCCATTTCCGTCTTCAGCCACTGTGTATGTTCCAAATAGTTAATATTAGGATGCTTATTTGAAAGCCTGAGTTCGATGAACAAGGCGAACGACAGCTCCAATTTCAAGGGTAGTACTTCGGATATGTACGCCATGACCGATTGGCGGGTTCGCTACGCGGACAAGATCAGGACTGTCGATCAGGCTATTGCGACAATCAGAAGGGGTGACAAGGTTTTCATCGGGTCCGGGGCGGCGGAGCCTCAGACTCTGGTCAAGTCTCTCATCGAATCCTCGGGCAGACTTGCCGACACCAGGATAATGCACATCATGACCCTGGGTGTCGCGCCCTACACCGAGGAGAAGTTCACAGACCAATTCAGGCACAACGCGTTCTTCATCGGGGCGAACACGAGAAAGGCGGTCTCAGAAGGGCGTGCGGACTACACTCCCGTCTTCCTCTCGGAGATACCGGCCCTCTTCAAGACCGGACAGATTACGATCGATATCGCCTTGATACAGGTCTCGCCTCCTGACAAGTACGGATTTTGCAGTTACGGTGTCTCGACGGACATCGTCAAGTCAGCCGCGGAGTCGGCCACGAAGGTCATCGCAGAAATCAATCCACAGATGCCTCGAGCCCTCGGGGACTGTTTCATCAGCATGGACGATATCGATATGGCCGTCCCGGTCGACGAGCCTCTTCTGTACTCCGTGCGCGAGCGCGCGGACGATGTCGCTCGGAGGATTGGGAGGAACATCGCATTGCTCATTGAGGATGGCTCCACGCTTCAGATGGGCATCGGGACTATTCCCGATTCGGTTCTACACTTCCTCACAGACAAGAAGGACCTGGGTATCCACACAGAAATGTTCTCCGACGGGTTCATGGAGCTCGTGGACAAGGGTGTGATCACCAACAAGAAGAAGACGATACACCCCGGGAAAACGGTTGCATCCTTCTGCATAGGTAGCAGGAGTCTATACGACTACATCGACAACAATCCTGCGATCGAGTTCCACCCGACAGAGTACACGAACGATCCTTTCATAATCAGCCAGAACGACAAGATGGTCGCAATCAACTCCGCGATTGAGGTCGACCTAACAGGACAGGTCTGCGCCGACTCATTGGGTCCGATGTTCTATTCGGGCATCGGGGGGCAGATTGACTTCGTCAGGGGAGCTTCGCGGTCCAAGGGGGGCAAGGCAATCATCGCGCTCCCTTCGACAACCAAGAACGACACAATCTCACGTATCTCCGTCAACCTCAAGGAAGGCGCAGGGGTTGTGACCACGAGAGGCGATGTGCACTACGTGGTCACCGAATGGGGTGTGGCGTACCTCCATGGCAAGAACATACGCGAACGCGCCATGGCGCTCATAGGAATCGCGCACCCGAAGTTCAGGAAGAAGCTCCTCGAGGGGGCGAAGAAGCTCAGCTACGTATACAAGGACCAGATCCTACCGGACGAGGCGGATGTGTATCCTGAAGGTTTCGAGACCACGATGATCACAAAGGGCGGTTCTGAGCTGATCGTAAGACCAATCAAGCCGACGGACGAGGAGATGCTCAGCGACATGTTCTACGATCTCAGCGACCAGACGATAATCAACCGGTTCTTCAGCATGCTCAAGTCCATGCCGCACAGGAAGCTCCAGCAGTTCTGTTGCATAGACTACGACGGCGAGATGTCCTTGGTCGCGCTCACAAAGGAAGGTGTGAAGCAGAGGATCGTGGGCTTGGGGAGCTACCATCTGAACCCCGCGACTCACAGGGCCGAGATCGCATTCATGATGGCCGATGCATGGCAGGGAAAGGGCATTGGCACATACATGATGCAGGGACTCGTGAAGATCGCGAAGTCGAAGAAGATCAAGGGGTTCACCGCGGAGGTCATGAGGGACAACGTCCCGATGATTGCGCTCATGCACAAGGCAGGGGTCGAGCCCAAATCGACCATCGTCAACGGATCATATCTGTTCACGATGGATTTCTAGCAGGATTATTTAGTCGGTCGTTGATTACGAACCTGGAGAGGTAGAGTTGCTACTGGGTGCACACGTATCTGTGGCGGGGGGTTTGTCAAAGGCCCCTGAGAATGGCAGGAAGCTCACCTGCGACTGCATGCAGATCTTCTCTAAGAACCAGATGCAGTGGAATGCGAAGCCGATCGATTTGGAGGAAGCGGAGAAGTTCAGACAGAACTCCAATGAGTTCGACATATCGGAGACTGTCATCCACGACTCCTATCTCATCAACCTCGGCAGTCCGTATAAGGGAATGCAGAAGCAGTCCAGGGAGGCCTTTCTCGATGAGATGGTTAGGGCCAAGCATCTGGGCGTGAGGTATTTGATCTTCCACCCGGGCGCGCACATGGGCGCCGGTGAGCAGGCCGGTCTGAAAAGGGTCGCTGAATCGATGAACTGGGTCAGGAAGGAGTTCGGGTCGGGGGATGTGCAACTCATCCTCGAGATAACGGCCGGTCAGGGGACCCTGCTCGGCAATTCCTTCGAGCAGCTCAAGAAGGTCATAGATCAGCTGGAGGACCAGAAGAATGTGGGCGTTTGCTTCGACACATGCCATGCCTACGCGGCTGGATACGATGTCAAGACGAAGACGGGATATGCCAGGACGTTCGACCTGTTCGACGATGTCCTGGGCCTCGACTATCTGAAGGCGATGCACCTCAACGACTCGAAGGGGAAACAAGGCTCTCATCTGGACAGGCACGAGCAGATAGGCAAGGGGTTCATCGGAACCGAGGGGTTCGGGAATTTCATGACCGACCATCGTTGGGAAAAGATACCAATGGTGCTCGAGACTCCCGCCGGCGACAAGTTATACAAGCAGGAGTTGAAGCTGCTCAGGTCCCTGATCAAGAAACGCTGATCCCAACCTGCTCCACGACCTCTATGTCTCCAGGCGGCAGTATGCTCTGGATCTCCTCAATGGGCACCTGGAAGGCTTCCGCTACCTTCTTAGCGAATACGTTCTTGTCTTCCCGGCCAGGGCGAATTATCACAAA
>Ga0154706_136_pt2 | contig 19637 bp, 13 predicted proteins | sample Rifle2008BG13ft_FD_105566 | JGI IMG/M metagenome (GOLD analysis project Ga0154706, IMG submission 105566) | Euryarchaeota archaeon RBG_13_57_23
CACCTTCGGACATCTGGATCGCAACCTCTTCGCTCACCGCGCCCTTGGTCTCCAGGATCTTCTTGTCCACGCCGAGCAACTTGATCTTCGCATCGTTGCCGTACGAAACGACTCCGCCGAGATAGTAATCGCTGCTGCCAGCAACGTCGGTGATCCAATCACCCACTTTGCCCCCTGTGCACGATTCCGCTGTCGCTATCGAGAGTCTCTTTGCCCTGAGAATGCTCCCGAGCTCTTCAGCGAGCACGGCATCCACTCCTCGATTTCGGAGGCTCCATGCCAGCATCGAGCAGCCTCTGCTTCACGTCCAGAGCTTCTAGCATCCGAGCGACGGGTTGCGGAACAAGGTGTCTCCACTTCTCACCCGCCACTATCCGCCGCCTTATCTCAGTGGCGGAGTACTCCTTCGGGTTGTATACCTTCGTCGTGGCCACTTCGTAGCCGGCTTGGCTGAAGAGCGACCTTGTGAGGTCGCTGTTCGAAAAAACGACATCGAACGGAGGAACATAGGATTCTATATGGTTGACCCAGACCGAGAACCGGTTCACATCACGCACCGGGATGATGAGAATCCTCCTCCTCTCTTCCGGTGTGAGGGACGACAATAGCATCTGGAACCTCTCGCCCGCCGTGAATGGATTCTTGTCCGTGTGAGAATCCTCAGCACTGCCAATCACAACGATGAGATCGTCCACTCTCTTGAGAGCATCGCGAATGACCGAGAGATGACCCTTGTGGAAAGGTTGAAACCTTCCTACCATGAGTCCGCGCAGAAGAACACCTCATGTCAATGGACCGCAGCCCTATCCGGTCCCGGAGCCGGTGTGACCGTGCGCTTCGACGCGACGAGTGAGGCTAGCTTCTTCAGCAGTCCTTCCTTCCTCGCCCCAACGAGTGCGTGATATATCACATCGTTCAGTGTGCGCACCGGCACGACCTCTATCTTACCGATGTACTTGTCTTCCAGGAGGACATCCTTCATGTTCTCCTCGGGAATGAGGACCTTCTTGAGGCCCAACTCCGCTGCCGCCTCGATCTTGGCGGTGACGCCTCCGACTGGAAGCACCTGCCCACGAACACTCAGGCTTCCGGTCATGGCGCACGACTGATCGACCTCTATCTCCTCGAACGCGGAGATGACCGCCGTGGCGACCGCGATGGACGCGCTGTCCCCTTCGATCCCCTCGTAGGTGCCTATGAACTGCACGTGAATGTCATGGTTGGTGATGTCCTGGCCCGTGTACTTCTTGATAAGGGCGGATACGTTCTGGACAGACTCGCGGGCAATCTCGCCTAGCTTGCCGGTTGCAATGATCTTCCCGCCTTCTTTGGTCTGCGCGGGGGTGACCTCGGCAACAATGGGTGTGACAATGCCAGAATATTCCGCCATAGACGACTCCGCGTTCAAGACCGCAAGCCCGTTCACTATGCCGATGACTGCGCCCTCTGTGATGGCGAGCCGGTAATCCTTCCTGCGCTCGACAGCCCGGTCTGTGACCTGTTGCTCCAGCGATCGCGCAATCTTCTTGGCGTCCATGACATGCTGCGCGTCAACGACGGGCGCGCCCTTCTCGGTGGCGATATCCCCGGCCACTCGGACGAGCCCCCCGAGCTCGCGCAGCCTGAGCGTGAGCATTCCCCGCCTTCCCGACCTCCGCTGAGCTTCACGGATTATCTCCGCGACCGCGCCCTTGTTGAAGTGAGGGATCTTCTTGTCCTTGGAGACCTCCTGGCCGACGAATCTTATCAGCTTCTGACGGTTCTCCTCGGAATCTGGCATCGTGCTCCGCATGTATATCTCGTAGCCATAGCCCCTGATCCTCGATCTCAGAGCGGGGTGCATGCCAGCGACGGCGTCCAAGTTGCCCGCAGCCACCAGTATGAAGTCGCAGGGCACCGGCTCGCTCTTGACCATCGCGCCCGAGCTCCTCTCGCTCTGCCCGAGTATGCCGAACTCTCCCTCCTGGAGAGCGGTCAGCAGGCTCTGTTGGCTCTCGATTCTGAGCATGTTGATCTCGTCGATGAACAGGACTCCCTTGTTCGCCTTGTGTATAGCACCGGGTTCGAGCCTCTCGTGAGCGGGGGTCTCAAGGCCTCCGCTCTGGAACGGGTCGTGCTTGACATCGCCCAACAGGGCGCCCGCGTGCGCGCCCGTCGCGTCAATGAACGGCGGTGGCTCATCCAGCTTGTGGGAGATCAAGAGCTTGGGAACGATGACCGCTTCACGCCTCTGAGAATATCCTCGGATAAACAGCAGCAGAATCACGCCTAGCGCTACCATGACGACGAGCGGCATTAGGTCTCCCTGGGCCCACGATATGGCCACTCCGAGGGCAACCAGCATTATCACGAGCATGAACCATGACGAGTTCCTCTGGGCCTTCTTCTGCTCAGCCTCCAGCTTTTGGGCCTGGACGATCTCCTTGCCCTTGCCCGCAGGGACAATCCTCACCTTCGGCTCGTTGTTGTCGTCCGGGTTGTGATATGCGATGACGTCCTGGAGTTCACCCTTCGGAAGGAAGTCGACCATGGACCGCGCCAGCATCGACTTGCCGGTTCCGGGCTCTCCTATGAGTATCACGTGGCGCTTCTGCTCCGCGGCCTTCTTGATCACGATAACGGCATCGTCTTGGCCGATGACCTGGTCCACCAGCTGTGGAGGTATCTTGACATCCGCCGTGGTCTCGAATTTCTGGACCTTCATCCATTCCTCGATGTCGGGAAGGCCTAGAGTCGAGCTCCAAGTATCGTTAGTGGTCATTAGTGGCACCAACAGCTGCCATAAATCTGACTGTCCAAGCTATTACGCCTGGAGCTAAATAAGGATTGTGCCGCGAGCAAGCCAGATTGTTACTCTAGCCAGTGCAATGATATGATACTTACTGATGATGCTTGTAAGGCCTACTTTCTAGTGCCTCCGCGAACAAGTATTATGGCGGCGGACGTCATGGTGGCGAACCGATGAGGATAGACGAACTCGGCCTCGACCCGAGGATTGTGCGGAAGCTCCGGGAAGACGGGATAGAAGAGCTCTATCCTCCTCAGGAACAAGCGATCGGCCCTGCCCTCGAGGGCAGGAATCTCGTCCTCGCCATACCCACCGCCTCAGGCAAGAGCCTCATAGCGTACCTCGCGATGCTGCAGGCGGTCCTCAGGGGAGGGAAGGCGCTGTACATCGTACCTCTGAAGGCCTTGGCCTCCGAGAAGTTCGAGGATCTCTCGAAGTTCGAGGACCTGGGCATCAAGGTAGGCGAATCGACAGGGGATTTTGACGAGGTCGACCCCAAGCTACACCTGTACGACATCGTGATCTCCACGTCCGAGAAGGCGGACTCTCTCCTCAGGCACCGTTCGAAATGGCTTGAGCAGCTCTCCGTGGTCGTGGCAGACGAGGTGCACCTGATCAACGACCCTGAGAGGGGGCCGACCATGGAAGTCACGCTAGTCAAATTCAAGACTTTCAATCCGAGCGCGCAGATCATAGCACTCTCCGCGACGGTGAGGAACTCCAAGGAGATCGCCGAATGGCTGGAGGCGGTTCTCATCGAAAGCGACTGGAGGCCCGTCCCCCTCAAGACTGGCGTGTACCTAGACGGCAAGGTCTTCTTCACGGACAACACGAGAAGGATACTCATCGGCGATGACGAGCCGGTTCAGAGCATCGTGAAGCAAGCTTTGGAGTCCGGTGGGCAGTGCCTGGTCTTCGTTAACTCGCGCAAGTCAAGCGAGACGCTCGCTGGGCAGCTCGGAGAAGTCGTGAAACGATCCGAGGACTTCGGAGCCGCAGAGCTGGGCAAGATGGCCAAGCGGCTGGTGAGCGAGCAGGACGAGCCCACCCACATGGGCACTAGGTTGGGGAGAGCCATCAAGAACGGCTGCGCGTTCCACCACGCGGGGCTCACGAGCGCGCAGAGGAAATTGGTCGAGAAATCATTCAAGAGCGGCCTCCTGAGATGCATCGTCGCCACGCCCACGCTGGCCGCGGGCATCAACCTGCCTGCAAGAACTGTGGTCGTTCGTGATGTCCGAAGGTACGACTCGAACATCGGCTACACGACCATCCCCGTACTTGAGATCAAGCAGATGTGCGGCCGCGCGGGCAGGCCAAGGTTCGACAAGTACGGAGAGGCGATCCTCGTCGCCAAGGACGATGAACAGAAGGACCTGCTCCTGGACACCTACCTGCTGGGCGAGAACGAGAACATCTACTCTAAGCTGGGCACAGAGCCCGCGATTCGATCCCACGTCCTCGCCCTCGTAGCAACGAAAGCGGCCAGGACCCAGACCGAACTCGAGTCATTCTTCCAGAAGACCTTCCTTGCGCACCAGACGGATGCACGGTACCTGAACGACGCTATATCGAATGTGCTCACCATGCTCCAGAATGAGAAGATGCTCCACGAAGACGAGCCGTTGAGGGCGACGGCATTCGGCAGAGCTGTCAGCGACCTCTATATCGACCCGCGGTCGGCAGCGATGATCCGGGATGCTCTCATGAACTTCAAATCTGGTGGACAATTCGGGCTCCTGCACACGATCTGTTCAGTCCCCGACATGCAGGTGCTCTACCTCAGGCAATCCGACTATCAGTGGATAGAGGACTTCGAGAGCGAAGTCAGCGACCAGCTGCTCGTTCAGCCGCCAGACGACCTGACGAAGTACGAGTTCTTCCTAGCGGAGATCAAGACCGCGAAGCTGCTCAACGACTGGATCTCTGAGGCTCGCGAAGACGACATTGCGGACACCTTCGGGATAGGGCCTGGGGACATCAGGAACAAGATGGAGCGCGCCGAGTGGCTGATCCACGCCACCGCGAGGCTGGCAGGCCTGTTCAACAAGGATGCTGTCCAAGAGATCATCGAGTTGAGGACCAGGGTCAGGTACGGCATAAAACCCGAGCTACTAGAGCTGGTCAAGCTGAGAGGCATCGGAAGAGTGAGGGCGCGAGCCCTGTACGACAGGGGGTTGAGAACGATAGAGGACCTGAGAAACACTAGCTACGACCGACTGAAGCAGATCCCCACAATCGGAGAAGCGATGGCTAGGGCGGTCAAGAACCAACTCGGACAGGCCGAACGCGGGATGCCCGAGGAGAGGGAGGACGCGCAGAGAGCGCTGACAGACTACAGATGATATTATAGTCCGAAAGGGATTGGCCGAGGAGCATCATGGAGGACCAAGCGGCTGTGAAATCCCACCATATCAAGGCCTGGAGGATATCGATCCGGAAAGGCGAGGCACGTCGCGTCATGTCCGAGGTCGTCGCGAAAGCAGCCGAGGACGGAGCCCAGGTCTTGGTCCTGAGGTCTGACATGGTCTTCGGCCTCGACCACCTCAGGGCGGCCTATTGCCATGCGCGAGATGCCATCGAGGGCGGCAGAGGCGCATCGAATTCGATCTCGATGGAAACCCTACTGTATGCTTCTGGGGAGAGGCAGTTGGGTGCCGCGATAAAGAAGATGACCGTCGATGACTCGACGCAGGAGATGGTGGTCGCTTGGCTCGGCGAGAGCGGGCTTGAGCCAGCCCTGGGATGGACGGCTCTGTCGGACTCGGATCCAGGTCCAGATGTCGAGAGCCTGAAGAAGTTCGGCATCTCGGAGCAGGAACTCCGCACGGTTGCCCCTGGGCGGGAGGCGGAGCTCATCCTTGAGAAGGTTGCGGCGGTCGATGTCCTGAAGAAGTGACCGCGAGGAAAACATAAGCGAGTTATTTTACACACCAACGCAATTCAGTTCCCCGGTCCAACGACAATGCCCGCCATTGTTGAGTGCGTCCCCAACTTCAGCGAGGGGAGAAGGAAGGAGGTCGTCGACAAGATAGTATATTCCATCCGCTCCGTCCCCGGTGTCAAGGTTCTTGACGTTGAGATGGACTCGGATCACAATCGTTCTGTCGTCACGTTCACCGGATCCAAGGACGGCGTGCAGGAGGCGGCTTTTAGAGGGGCAAGGGCGGCCTCGGAACTGATCGATCTCAACAAACATACGGGACAGCACCCGAGGATGGGGGCATTGGACGTCTTGCCCTTCGTGCCAATCTCAGGAGTCACGATGGATGACTGCATAGAGATCGCGCAGAGAGTTGGTGCGCGCATAGGCAAGGACCTCAAGATACCAGTGTACCTCTACGAAGCAGCTGCGAAGCGCCCCGAACGCGGGAACCTGGAAAACGTCCGAAGAGGAGAGTTCGAGGGCTTGAAGAAGGCGATCCTCATTGACGAATCGAGGTATCCTGACTACGGTCCTCGGCAACTTCACCCGACCGCGGGCGCGACTGCCGTCGGCGCAAGGATGCCTCTGATCGCGTTCAATGTCAACCTCAAGTCGACGGATGTCGAGATGGCCAAGGGCATCGCCAAGAAGATCAGGGCCAGCAGCGGCGGACTGCCGAAGGTGAAGGCGCTGGGGTTCGCCCTCGAATCAAGAGGCATGGTCCAGGTATCGATGAATCTGACCGACTACACGGTCACTCATCTGTCGCGGGTATTCGAGGAGGTCGTGAAGGAAGCGGGAGAGAGAGGCGTAGAGGTCGCCGAGAGCGAGATAATCGGCCTCATACCTCTCGATGCCGTGTGCGACCTCGCAGCGAAGTACCTGAAGGTGGGGGCCTTCTCGAGCAGCCAGGTCTTGGAGAGGAGAATCTGGGGCTGAACAGTGTCGACGGATTGAAGGAATTCTGCGCCGAGCTAGCCAATGATCAGCCCTCGCCAGGCGGAGGCTCCGCCTCAGCTGCTGCGGGCGCCATAGCTGCTAGCTTGCTTGCGATGGTGTGCGGAATAACGGCCAAGAGCAAGAAGCACGAAGCCGACGCCCCCGAACTCCGGCGTCTACGGCTTGAGTTCGTGGCCCTTGCGGACAAGTTGACCTCACTCGCACGCGAAGATTCCTTGGCTTACGATGCAGTCGTCGCTGCAATGAAGCACCGGACCGAACCGAGCGAATCCGAGGGGAAGAGAGGCGTTGAATCGGCCCTCAGATACGCGACTGAGGTCCCGTTAGAGACTGCAGCTGCCTGCGCTCAGGTTCTCGATCTGTCCCCACAGGTCGCGGCCATGGGCAAGAAGAGCGCGTCGTCTGACATGCTCGTCGCAGTATTACTGGCGGAAGCGGGTCTGAAGGGAGCTGCTGCCAATGTCAGGATCAACACCAAGAACATGGAAGACCCTGAGTTCGTCAAATCCTCGAACGACCGGCTGGCGTCCTTGGAAAGGAGCACGAGGAAGCTCGCGAGGGAAACTCTGGACAGGCTAGGATGAGCATCCTGGCGTTTGTCTTCCAGACTACACGATTCCGTTTCTCAGACTTGACACAGTTATCAGCATTGCACTTCGCGTCAGCGTTCTTGGAACATAAAGCACGTCCAAAGGGGTTCTATCAACGTTGATACATGCAACGATACGTTTATAACCGCTCAGTAAAATGATAACTCGAAATCGAGCCTGTCAGTATTCCCCCCCAGACCAAGGGTTCTCGATCCCGGAGCTTGGTGACGGTTGTCAGGCAACTACCTGAGACAGCTACAACTAGCAAAGCAGTATGAAGAGGCGGCAAAAGAGCGCGGCAGGAACAAGGAGCTCGCTCAGCGAGAGCACGATGAGCTGCAGAAGTTCCTGGATGCATGCAAAGACAGCGATGTCGACCTTGAAGAGGTTGAGACGACTCTCCGTGGTTTCGAGTCCGCAATGGCGGACAAGGACTACCAAGCTGCCCTTGCGAACGTGAGGAAGGCCGATGAGGAGGCGAAGAAGGCCTATCTTCAGAAGGTGGGGGATGTCGGCGACTCCGTATTGGCCCTGTTTGCGCTAATACAGGGGAGCGGGACCGAGGCGAAGGGCGCCCAGGACCTGCTCGAGAAAAGCAAGGAGTGCGCCACGGGGGACGACCTCGAAGGCGCGATGAAGTACGCGAAGGCCGCGTACGACGCTGCCGAGCGCTCGGTCCACGAGTTCTTTTCACAGCAGTTCTCCCAGGCACAGGAGATAATCATGCAGGCCAAGGATATCGGAGACGATGTCACGATCTTCGAGGACCAGCTCTCGAGGGCTAAGAGCGCCTTGGAGAGCCAAGAGTACGAGGCCTGCATGGACCAGATCAGGGAGGTCCTTGAGGGCGCGGGTGAGGATCTCAAATCCCGAGTCAACTCGGTCACATCCAGGGCTGACGAGCTCATCTCTGCGGGCGAGGAACTCGGAGCCGACATGGGGAGGGTCAAATCCCACCTGGAGAGGGCCACCAACGCCTTGACCGCGCTGAAGTTCAAAGAAGCGCTCTCGTACGCCAAGAAGGCTGAGGCGGACGGCGAGAGCGCATTGTCATCCAGATTCCAAGAGCTCGCGCGCGACGTCCGCGATACCATCAAGAAGATGAAGAACGCGAAGGAAGACGTGAGCGTTCCCCAACAGCTCCTCGACCAGGCGTTGTCAGCGCTCAAGGAGAAGAAGTACATCGAGGCGTTGCACGCGCTGAACACGGCTCACGAGAAGGTCCACCAGACCGAATTCAACGCGGTGCTGGACGTCATTTCGAAGGCCAGGGACAGGTTCGTGCTGGCCAAGAAGGTCGGCGTGGACATGACCAAGGCCATCATGCTTCTGAACACCTCCAGGGACCACCTGAAGCTCGGAAAATTCGAGGAAGCGATCAGGTATGCTGACGAGGCCAGAAAGGAGGTCGACGGCTCGCTGGAGACCTTCTACAAGGCTAGGGACCAGATCGTCGAGCTCGCCAAGGCCCTGAAGTTCGCGACGGACATCGGTGCGGATCCCACGATCGTCAAGGATGCCCTGAACGAGACCAGACGGCGGTTCGAGAACAAAGACTACGAGGGTACCATCGAGATTTCCAAGAGAGGGCTCGCAGACGCAAAGAAACTCGCCCGCAACAAGGCTTCGGCCGACATCGACGGTTGTGACATGTCTCTCAAGCTGGGGAAGAGTCTCGGTGCTGACATGACTGAGGCGGAGGGCATCCTGCACAGGGCCCTCGAGAGCACCTCCAAAGATGACTTCCTCGAAACCGTGGACTTGGCCCGCCAGTGCAAAGAGGCTGCCAATGCGGCCATGACGAGGATTACGAGCGACAAGCTGGCGAGTCTAGACCAGTTCGTAAAAGGCTACTCCGGCGACGAAGAGGGAGCGTCTGAGATGAGCGAGACGATTACGCAGGCGCGGCAGAGCGTCACATCATCCGATTTCGAGAAAGCCCATGGGCTCTTGAAGAAGGTAACCGAGCAAATCGAGTCGATTGGCCAGTCGGAATGCGACCGGATAATCGCCTCCGCGAGTTCGAGGACGGAGATGGTCCGACAGATGGAGGGCGATGTCTCAGACCTTGAGATCCTACTCACAAGGGCGAACGAGGCGATGTCCAGGAAAATCTACGAGGACGCCACCGCCAGGGCGAGGGATGTCGTTGAGCAGGCGGACGAGGCCATGGTCAAGATCATGCAGACGGAGTTCTCGTCTGTCAAGGATTTCCTGGAAGAGGCAAGGGCCATCGGCATAGACACCGAGAGTGCTAGGATCCAACTCAAAGAGGCACGCGCTAAGGCGGACGCGCAGGATTTCTTCGAAGCGTTCAAGATCGTGCGGGAATCGAAGACTTCACTTCACACCGAGATACAGAAGTACGACAGCGTGAAGAGCAAGATACGCAAAGCAGATGGCCTGCTGGCGGAAGCCAAGAGGACCAAGACGGACATCGGAGAGATGTCTTCGAACCTCGAGTCCGCGAAAGCTGCCTTCGGCCGGGGAGCGCTCGAGGATGCCGATTCAATTCTTGACGAGGTCTTGGAAGGCGCTGAGAAGCGTCTCGGCATGTACCTCGCTGCGAGGCTGATACTGGCATCCAAGGAGAACCTGGACCTAGCTCAGAGCCACAACATCAGCGTGGACGAGCAGACAAAGCTCCTCGGACGCGCGAAAGAGCTCATGAAACAGAAGGCGTACGATGAAGCTCTGAAATTGGTCAAGAAGTGCGATCAGGAGACGAGGGACGCGATTGTCGCAGCGGTGTCCGAGATGACCAAGGGACTGATGCGGCTCCTTACGGATGCGAGAAACGTCGGTGTCGACACCATCGGTCCCGAGAAGCTTGTGCGCAAGTCGCTCGACCTTGCAAAAGTGGGCAATTTCGTTGAGGCTCTGAAGTGCATCGGCTCAGCTAGGGAGGACATAAACCATGTCAAGAACCTGAGCTCTCAGGCCGCTGTAGAGATCAGAGTGGCAAGATCCAACCTGAGGGACGCCGAGACCCTCGACATGGATGTCGGGAAGGCTAGGGAGCTTTTAGAGCAGGCCATCGAGGCCCTCACGAGACACCAGTACGCGATCGCGCTTGAGCTCGCGAGGAAGTCGTCCGAGTCCTCAACCGAGGTCACCAAGTCGAGGATCTGGAGCACGCTCGAGAAGTTCAAGGAACGGCTCGACAAGGGTTCGAGCGAGGGCATGCAGGTCGGGATGGCCGAAAGGTACGTTTCCGAGGGCATCCAGGCTTTCAAGGACGGCAAATACCAAGATTCCCTGAAACTCGCAATGAAAGTGGAAACTGAGATGGAGCGTGCCGAGCTCCAGATGGACATCAGTACCAGGGCGGTTGAACTTGCCAGGAAGAAGCTCACAGACGCGCTCTCAGAGGGCATAAGGAGCCAAAGGCTGACCGAGCTAGTCGGGTTTGCTGAGCGGTTGCTTGGCGAGGGCAAATTCGTCGAGGCCATGACTGCGGCGATAGAGAGCGGAGACGAGCTGCACGGGATCAGGGACAACCTCGACAGCTGCAGGATAGAGCTGAGCACGACGAAGGAGCGCATCGAGAGGCTCAAGAAGATCGAAATCAACACGGCCGAATGCGACGAGACCCTCGACATGGCACAGGAATTCCTGACGGCGCAGGAGTTTTCGAAGTGCAGAGATGCGCTCAAGAGAGGCGCGAGCCAGGCTACGCTGCTATTCGAATCATCCATCAAGGACGTCATGGAGCAGAACAAGCAGATGATTTCAAAGGCCAAATCTATGGGCATCAACACGAAAGCCTGCGATGATCTGCTCGAGGTGGCGAACACTTCGTTCAGCGAGAAGCTCTGGGACTTCGCCTATCAGCAGGCCATGTCGTGCAGGGAATCCTGCCTCGAGATAATCTCGAAGAAACTATCGAGCCTCGCGCAGGAGACCTCGTCGAAGCTCGACGGATTGAGAAGCCTAGGTGCGTCTGTGGTCTCCATCGAGACGATGATAGACAAAGCGCACAAGGCAGAGGCAGATGGAGAGACGGCGCAGGCGTTCCAGCTCCTGATGGACGCCGATAACAAGATAGGTGGTCTGGAAGAGGTTCACAAGAAGTATCTCGACATCTCCATCGCTGCCGAGAGCGCAATGGAGAACCTCGGGAGGTTCGGCCTCTCCAAGAGAGAGCCTGAGCGCTTGATCGCCATGGCGGACATCGAGAGGGAGAGAGATTACGATTCTGCAATAGAGCTTGTCGCAGAAGCGCTCGACACTGCGAAGCAGCTTATGGAGACATACTCTCCCGAGCTAGGAGGGTCGATATCTGCTTCGGGGCTGCAACAGGACGTCGAGAGCGATCTCGTTGTCGTTGTGAAGAACACTGGAAGGGCCCTGGCAAAGGATGTCGGCGTGCAAGTCGAGGGAGATTTCGAGCTGGTAGACTCGCAGAATGTGCCCGCTCTGAAACCCGGCGCCGAGGCGAACATAGCGGTCAAACTCATCCCCAAGAAGAGCGGGAGCGTCCCCATCAAGATCAAGCTGGCCAGCAGGCGGCAGCTCGATGGTAGGGTGCAGCACTTCGATATTGAGGACAGCGTGAATGTGTTCAAAGCGGGCCCGCCCTACAAGCTCGGCAGGGCAGCCGATGTCACGAGGTGCATCTCGTGCCAGGGCAGAATCAAGCCCGGCTTCGACATAGTCACCTGCAGATGCGGCGGACAGCTGCACCTCTCCTGTGCCAAGAGGTCCATGCAGTGCAGCGTCTGCGGCCAGAAGTACGATTTCTAACCCGAGCCAGCAATCTTGGCCTTGGAGATTCTTATTGACGGAGTCCTGACACCGTAGGCGTCCTTCGCCTCCTTGCCAACGAGGTCGATTGCGGAGAACATCTCGATCAGATCGATCCCCATCGATGCTTGACGTATGGATGGGCCCAGTTCGCCCTTGTCTATGATGTAACTCTCCATCATCAATCCGGAGAATTCTCCTGTGGCCAGGTTCGGGTAATCGTACGTGATACGGAGGTATATCCCGTTCTTCGTGTCCTTGAGCATCTCCTGCGGGGTTGCGTCGCCGGGCTCCACCACCAACGTCGTGCTCGATATCGAGGGGGGCCGTCTGTAGGTCCACATTGAACCTCCTCTTGAGGAATTTCCGGTGCTCTTGACAGAATCCTTTCCTGCCGAGTAACTGTCATGAAGATAAGATTCCAGCATTCCTTTCTTGACCAGATTCTTCTTGCGCGCAGGAACCCCCTCGCCATCGAATGAGAAGCTGCCGTTCGCCCATGCAATGGTTGGATCGTCTCTGACGGAAAAGCACTCAGAGCCAACCTTCTTCCCTAGCCGCCCAGCGAGGTAGCTTCGTTTCCGCTGGACGCTCTCTCCGTTCGCTCCCCCGCCAATCGCAGTCGCGAGGATGAATCCCGCGGCCATCGGGTCCAAGATGACAGGATAGTCCCCCGTCTTGACCGTCGTCTTCCTCAGCCCAAGGAGCGCGTGCTCCTTGGCGGTCTCGGCGACCCTTTCGAGCATCCTGCCGTCGTAGCGCCTGCTCCATCCACCGTCCACACCGGAGAACATGTCGTCATTGGATCTTGCGACGGATTCCGCGAACGCCTCGAAGGCCGACAACTTCTGGGAACCGACAAATCCGTTGCTGTTCGCGAGTGCGATATCACCGAGGGCAACACTCACGCCCGCGTTCACTGACGTTATTCTGCGGTCCGCACCGGCCCGGTCAGATAGTGCTATCGCCATACTCACGACATCGTCATGCCTGAGTTGCGCGAGCTTCGGCTCGTAAAGCCCTGCCACCTTCGCGGGTTTGGCTTTCTCAGGAAGCCCTTTGAAATCCACATCCGGAGTCCCCGACTTCGACTGAGACACCGCGAGGCTAACAGCCTTCTTCACGGCCTGCGATTCGTGACCAGTGCAGTACGAGAACCCTGCGCAGCCCTTGATGAACACGCGAATTCCCACACCCGGGTCGCTAACTGCACTCGCCTGCTTCATCGAGCTCTTCTCTATCTCCGCGGTGATTGCCTGCGCGTCTGTCACAATCACATCGCAGTCTGACGCTCCGAGTCTTACGGCCTGCTTCACGACCGATTCCGCCAATGCTTCGAGATCCATAGAATCACCACCTCAGGTGAGGCCTCCGACAACGATGTTGTCAAGACACACGTGCGGTCCTCCATCAGTCGTCCTCGCGGACTGGCCGCCTTTGCCGCAATAGCCAGGGTCGCCCAGCACGAAATCGTTCCCGATCCCTCTGACGTTGTTGAGGACCTCAAGGATCAACCCCATGACCGAAGCGTCCCTGTACCGCTGCCCTACCTCGCCATTCTTGATCTGATAGGCCTCGTCGCACTTGAACATGAACTGCCCCTTTGCCGGTTCGACGTACCCATACTGACCTCCCTTGATCAGGAGCCCGTCCTTGACCATGCTGAACAGCTCCTCCTTCGACTGATCCCCCGGGCCGATGTAGGTATTGCTCATCCTGATTATCGGCGTGGAGTTGTAGGCCTGGGACCTCGCCGAGCCGTTCGAGGAAAGACCCATCCTGCTACCTGTTTCCAGATTCTGCATGAATTCCTTCAGAACGCCATTCTCGATCAGAACGTGCTTCTTCGATTTCACTCCTTCCCAGTCGAGAGAGAAGTAGCCGAAAGTGTTCTTCACTGTGGGGTCGTCGACGAGACTGATTCTCTCGTCAGCAACCTTCTTGCCGAGCTTCCCCTCGAGAACAGAGGCTCCGGAAAGAACGGCATCGGCCTCGCACGCGTGGCCGAAGGCCTCGTGCGCGAGAAGACCCGTCATGATATTGTCCAGGATGACGGTGTGCTTGCCTGCTGGCGCGGGCTTAGAGTCCAGGAGTCTGACAGCCATTTCCGCAGCCTTCATTCCAAGTCCATGGGAGTAATCCGTCCTCATCAGTTCGTATCCCCCAACGCTCCCGTTCGAGGCGTGACCCCTCTGTACAACCCCTTCCTGCTTCGCCCACGCGGAGCAGGCGGCAACGAGCCATCGCTCCTTGGTCCTAGAGAGCGTTCCGAACGAGTTCGCCACGACTCTGTCAGACTCGAGGTCGTCATACCTCGCGTTCGTACTTGATATGCGCTGATCCATGGACCTCATGGATTTGTCGAGTTCCATGACGAACTCTACCTTCTCCTCCATGGGCACGTCGACTGTCTTCTCCTTGGCCTTGTACTCCTCCCTGATCGTGACTGCCTTGGCCGGGACGATCTTGAATTGTATCTTCGCCTTGGCTTTTGCGACCTTCGCCATGTTCGCTGCGGACTCTGCCGCAGCAGTCACCGAACCCTTGGTGAGGCCATTGGTCGCAGCGAACCCCCAAGCACCGCCTGTGAACGCCCTGATTCCGCAACCAGATTCCCTGAGTGAGGTCAGAGTCTTCGTCTTGCCGTCCATGGCGATGACGTTTGTCCCTGTGGAGGACTCGATTCTGACATCTGCGAACTCTGCACCCATCTTGAGCGCTCGGTTGATTGCCGCTTGTGCGAGATCTTCCATTCGAACACCTGGAGGAAACACAGGGAACGCGTGCCACAGTTTCAAACTTGCGCAAGAATCACGTGGTCTTGAACCTGGAAGCGCTCTTGGCCGCCTTGACGAAAACACCCGCTGAGATCATCCGGGCGACCTTCTCGATATCTCGGGACATCGACCTGTCTTCTTCCAAGTGGGGTACTTCCGCGCGGAGGGCAGCCCTGACCTTCTCCACCGCGGGGCTGGAGGACAAGTGGATAAAGTCCAATCCCTGAGCGGCGGATATCATCTCTATCGCGATCACGCGAGACACGTTCTCGCCTATCTGCCTTGCCTTCCAAGCGCCTATCGTTCCCATGCTATTGTGATCTTCCTGATTGGCGCTCGTCGGAATCGAGTCCGCAGAAGCAGGATGCACCAGCACCTTGTTCTCCGACACGAGCGAAGCAGCCACATATTGAGGGACCATCAGGCCGGAGCGGACTCCTCCGTGCCTGGTCAGGAATGGCGGCAGGCCACTGAGCTTCTCGTCGACGAGCCTCGCGGTCCGCCTCTCGGAGAAACTGCCGAGTTCGTGAACTGCCAGTCCGAGGAAATCCATGGCGAGAGCCACGGGTTGGCCATGGAAGTTGCCTCCAGAAATCACCAGGCCATCCGCGGGGAAGAAGAGCGGGTTGTCCGTCGCAGAGTTGATCTCGATCTTGAGGACAGACTCCGCGTACCAGATGGCCTCGAGACTCGCGCCGATCACCTGCGGGATGCACCTGAGGGAGTACGCGTCCTGCACCCTGGGACAATCATGGTGCGATACCATTATCTCGCTTCCCTCAAGAAGAGTCATCATGTTGCTGGATACCCTCAGCTGGCCCTTGTGCGGCCTCACCTTCGATATCTTGAGGTCGAACGCCGACGAGGTGCCCTTCAAAGCTTCCAGGGACATGGCGGCCGCAATCTGGGCGTTGTCCGCCAACATGGCAGCATCCTCAGTGGCGAGGACCCCGACTGCACCCATCGCCTGTGTGCCATTGATGAGGGAGATAGCTTCCTTGGGTTCGAGTGTGAGCGGTTTGAGCTTCTTTCTTCTGAGTGCGTCCGCGCCAGGTTCGAAACCCGCGCCCGCATCTGCTTCGCCTTCGCCGATAATCGCCAGCCCAAGATGCGCAAGCATCACCAGATCGCCGCTCGCACCGACCGAACCCTGTCTGGGGATGCTCGGATGAACCCCCGCGTTGAGCATGTCGAGCAGCATCTCGACAACATCGGGCCGGACACCCGAATACCCCTTGGCCAGCGCATTCGCCCTGAGCAGCATCATCGCGCGGACGACCTCCGCGGGGTAACGCTCCCCAACACCGCATGCATGGCTCCTGAGAAGATTGATTTGAAGCGCTTTCAGCTCGTCAGGCGGGATTCTCACATCGACGAGCTCGCCCACGCCGGTGTTGATCGCATAGATTGTCTTCCCGTTCTTCACGAGATCCTCCAAGGACTTCCTTGAGCTAGAGAGACGAACGCGCGCGGACCGCGACAAAGAGACCTTCGCGCCCGAACGAGCTGCATGCACTACATCGCCCAGGGTGAGAGAGTTGCCGTCGACTGCAACCCCTTTACGAATGTGGTGACTTTTCGCAGACATCAGATGACCGCCGAAGCACTGCGCGTATCTACGTATCTGTACCTGAACTTAATGGGCAGGTCCCTCGGCCTTCGCCTTCAAATTCACGGGAACGAACTTGTAGCCGTAGTGGATCACGCCTGAAGGTCCCTCTTCGCTGAGCTTCCTCATTGTCGCTCTCACAGGCATGCCGATCTCGAGGTCGCAGGCTTCGCAGTCTATGACCTGAGCAGTCACCTTCACACCCTCGTCCAGCTCCACCATTGCAAGGAAATAAGGTCTTTGCATGCTCAGTTCCTCAAGGCCCTCGTGGACCTCGGTCATCGAGAATATCTTACCCGTACCCTTCAGCTTCACGCGCTCCATCATGCCCACGCTCTTTCTGTGGCAGACTGGGCATATCGTCCTCGGCGGGAAGAAATGCCTTCCGCAGCTGTTGCACTTCACGCCCACCAGGTTGTACCTGCTCGGGTTCTCCCTCCAGAATCTCGGTGCGGTGGCCATCTCAGACCCTCCTCAGAAGATGAACGACGACAGTCGCCCCTGTGCCTCCGACATTGTGCGTCAAACCCACTTCGGCATCGATCACCTGTCTCTTTCCAGCCTTTGCTCGCAGCTGGGTCACGACCTCCACGGCCTGAGCAAGACCAGTGGCACCGATCGGGTCGCCCCTCGCCTTCAGGCCACCAGAGGTATTCACCGCTATCTGGCCTGAGATGGCAGTGAGGCCCGCCTCAGTCGCCTTACCACCCTCGCCCTTCTTGAAGAACCCCAAGTCCTCGATTGCGAGTATCTCACTTATCGTGAAGTTGTCATGAACCTCTGCGACATCGACATCCTTCTGGGTTATGCCCGCCATGTCGAATGCACGCTTCGCCGCCATCTTCGTGGCCTCCATGGTGCATATGTCTTTTCTGTCGTGAAGTGAAAGCGTGTCGCTCGCCTGACCCGAGCCGACGATTTCGACTGGGGTTTCGGTGTACTTCTTCGCATGTTCGAGAGGACATAGCACGACCGCAGCGGCCCCGTCAGAGCTTGGCGCACAGTCGAACACGCGCAAGGGCGACGATACCATGGGAGATCCCAACACGGTCTCCCGGGTGATCTCCCGCTTGAACTGCGCTTTGGGATTGAGAGAGCCGTTCCTGTGGTTCTTGACGGCGACATCCGCAATCTGTTCCCTAGTCGTGCCGTACTCGTGCATGTGCCTTCTAGCCATGAGCGCGTGCAACGCGGGGAAAGTGGCACCCAGGACCGTCTCCCATTCTTGGTCTGCCGCAGAGGACTGGATGACAGCAGACTCCGTATCGCTCACATCCGTCATCTTCTCCGCGCCTCCCACGACGACTATGTCGTGGAGCCCCGAGGCGACCGCCATGAAACCCTGCCTGAGGGCTAGCCCGCCCGAGGCACCTGCAGCCTCGATCCTCGTGGCCGGGATATGCGACTTCGCAAGTCCGGCGTAGTCCGCTATCAGAGCTCCGATATGCTCCTGCTCTATGAACCGACCAGCGGACATGTTCCCCACATACAGGGCGTCGATCATGTCAGCGCTGATGTTGGCATCAGCGACAGCAGCTAGACCGGCCTTGATCCCGATGTCCCTGAACGAGGAGTCCCAGAGCTCTCCGAACTCCGTGTCTCCTACCCCGATAATCGCAACGCGTCTCATTCACTCGCCTCCGAGCATGATCTTGCCCCTGAACTTCGCGTACGTCGCGTAGTCCAGGAATTTCAGGTTTGTGTTCAGCTCCTTCACGGTCGGAGCCTTGCTTCTCTGATAGGACTCGATCGCATCCGTGACGGTCAGCGCAAATGCGTCCGATCCAGCACCTGAGCCATAGGCGACCGCGAAAATCCTGTCGCCCGCCTTCGCCTCATCAAGAATCGCGGCGAGTCCGAGAGGAACGGCGCCCGAGTAAGTGTTCCCGATTATCGGTGCGAGCAATCCCGTCTTGATCTGGGCGTCATTGAACCCGAGCTGCTTCGCGACGCGGGTAGGGAACTTGCCGTTCGGTTGGTGGAATGTCGCATACGTGTAGTCCTTCGCAGAGGTCGTTGTCCTGTCCAGAAGCCCCTTGGCCCCGTTGATGACATGCTTGAAATAGGCAGGCTCGCCCGTGAACCTCCCACCGTGCCTCGGGTACATCTGACCCTCGCGCCTCCAGAAATCTGGCGTGTCGGTCGTGTATGAATACGTCTTGTCAATAATCGCAATGATTTTTTCCGATCCGATGAGGAAAGCGCCTCCACCTGCGGATGCCGAGAACTCGAGAGCGTCTCCAGGGGCCCCCTGAGAGGTGTCCGCCCCGATCGCAACTCCGTACTTGACCATGCCGGAGCCGACCAGGCCCATGCAGGTCTGAATCGCGGCGGTGCCCGCCTTGCACGCGAACTCGTAGTCCGCGACCATCAGGTGCGGGGCCGCTTCGATTGCCTCCGCGACAATCGTACCAGTCGGCTTCACCGCGTAGGGGTGCGACTCCGAGCCCACGTAGAGAGCGCCTATGTCCTTCGGGCTGACATCGCATCTCTTCATCATGTTCCGCGCGGCCTCGACTGAGATCGTGATGGTGTCCTCGTCCGGTCCGGGGACAGACTTGCAGTTTATCATCAGGCTCTTGCTCATCGCCTTGCCGTCCACGCCCCAGACCTTCCCGATCTCCTCGGGGGTGATCCTGTAGCGTGGGATGTGTGCTCCGTAGCTGACAATCCCAACCTTCATACAAATCCCTCTTAGCCGAGTGACTGCAGCTTCTCAACGAGATCGCTGACGGCTAGCTGTGTCCTGATAAGCGGTATGTTCTCGAGCTCGGCGAGCCGAATCGCGAGCTCATCAACCTGGTCCGGTTTCTGGTAGACAACCATGGCCGGCTTGAGCGGGTGCGCCCTGATCGCTATCATGGGGGACCGGCCGAACCGGACGCCTGTGAAGACGAGGGCCCTCTGGCTGCTCCAGCCGTATATCTTGAGGTAGTCGAACGAACTAAGCGAGGTGATCGCACGCACGCTGTCGATCACGGTGAAGCCATGTATGTGGTCATCGAGCTCGATCGCCGGCGTGAGATTCTCACCGTCGATCTTGTCGACAAGATCGGAGGCGAGGACTTCGACAGCGAACTCCTTGATAGAGATGATAGAATCCGTCTTCGCGGCAAGCGAGTACTGCTTCAGTATCTGCCCGCCCACCTTCTCGTCGATGTCCAAGAACGCGTCGACGATCTTCCGAACGGTTGCGATGCCCGGTGACTTCCTTCTGCCCGCTTCGTAGTCGCTTATGACG
>Ga0154706_134_pt1 | contig 19056 bp, 7 predicted proteins | sample Rifle2008BG13ft_FD_105566 | JGI IMG/M metagenome (GOLD analysis project Ga0154706, IMG submission 105566) | Euryarchaeota archaeon RBG_13_57_23
GCTGACAAAGCAGTTCAGAAGTGCATTGCTGATCAGAAGGCTCACGGGCTGGACCAAGCTCCCGTGGTGGGCGACCCAGGCTGATAAGATCTTCCAGATCGCAGCTGGATGCCAAGGAGTCGGCTGCTTCGGATACCCGGTCCATCCTGTCTGGGAAGTGACGGCCAAGTGCAATCTCACATGCGACCATTGCCACGCGCGCGGGAACGAGGCACTGTACGCGGACGAACTCACGACGGAGGAAGGAAAAACAAGAGTGATAGATCGGCTTGCAGAGGTCGGAGATTTCAAGAGCCTGATCTTCTCAGGCGGGGAGCCGTTGGTGCGAGATGACATATTCGAGCTCGTAGCGCATTCGAAGATGAGAGGCTTTTACCCGATTATGGCCACAAACGCGACCCTGATAACTTCCACAGTGGCCGGGAGGCTCAAGAAAGCAGGCCTGCTGGGGATAGCAGCCAGCATCGACTCCATGAGCGACAGCACGCACGACGCTTTCAGGAAGCTCCCGGGAGCGCTCAGGCAGGCCAAGGAGGGCATAGCCAATGCCGCCGCCGAGGGCATGTACATACAGATCAACATCACCGCCTCGAAGATCAACAAGAACGAACTCCGAGACATCATCATGTATGCAGACGAGCTTCGGGCGCACGTCATCCTTCTCTATCAATTCATCCCGTCCGGGAGAGGCCTCGAGAGCGCCGAGTTGGAGCTTACGGCCGAGGAGTTCAGAGAGGAGATACTCGAGGCCGGCTCCTTGCAGAAGGATCTTCATCCAGTCATAGCTCCTGTCGGCCTTCCAGAGTACTGGGCGCTGTTGAATGTCAAGAACAACTCAGGAAGGACCGCGGACGTTCTCCGGGGGTGCGTCTGCGGGAACGGCATGTTCTACATCAAGCCGAACGGAGATGTGTGGCCCTGCGCCTTCGTGCCAGTGAGTGGCGGGAACCTCCGGCACAAGACCCCTAAGGAGATCTGGGAGGGGTCGGAGCCCTTCTTGAGCTTGAGGAACAGGGACAACCTCAAGGGCATATGCCACGACTGCTCTCAGCGCGAGGTCTGCGGCGGATGTAGGGCAAGGGCTTTGGCCCATAGCGGTGACCTCTTCGCTGAGGACCCCCGATGTCCCCTCACACTCAAGGAACGCTTGGTCGGCTAGTTGGGTTCGGAGATGGTTTAAAGACCGAGCAAGCGAGTCATCCCCGAGGTGACGATTTGAAGTGGGATTTCAGAACATGGTTAGTTCAGAACTACGACATCAAGCCAGAGAATCTGACGAAGAAGGAACTCGATCTCGCCAAGAAGGAGTACAAGGAAGAGTATCCTCCGAACGGTGAGAGCAACATCAAACTCAAGACCTTCCCGTTCAAGAAGTACCTCATGGCTAAGAAGTAGCCTTCCCGTCGGAAGCCAGCATCAGGGTTCGTGGTGCCCGGCCAAGCGTGTCGGTCAGGAACAACCTTTATAGTTTAGGTCAACCTAACTCATTTTGCATGGTCTCGGAAATCACGGAGCAGTATCTTAAGATCATATACAACCTGACCGAAGAAGGCGGAGCTGCGAAGACAACCGAAATAGCAGCGGCCCTTGGGGTCGCACCTGCAAGCGTCACCGAGATGTTGCACAAGCTGGCCGAACAGAGGTACATCTCTCACACGCCCTACAAGGGCGTGATACTCCGTCCGAAGGGGAAGAGAATCGCCTGCAAGATTGCCCGCCGGCACAGGCTCCTTGAGAGATTCCTCGCCGATATTGTGGGCACGAAGGGAAAGTCCATCCACGAGCAAGCGTGCAAGATGGAACACGCGATCACTGACGAAGCGGAGAAGAACCTTTGCCGCCTCTTGAACCGGCCTAAGACATGCCCAGGCGGGAGGAACATTCCGAAGTGCCAGCGCCCAATCACCTGTGAGAAGTGCGCATCATGGGATGTCCCCCTATCCGCTATCAAAGAGGGCGAGAAAGCGATAGTGTCGCACTTGGTCGCGCAAGACCAGGATGAGCTATGCTCCATGTTGGCCATGGGATTCGTGCCGGGCTCCGAAGTGAAGGTCGAGAAGAGAGTCCCGATGGGCGGTCCGATAATCGTCAGCCTCAGGGGCACAAAGATTGCGATAGCGAGGGATCGCGGGGACGTACTCCACGTTGTGAGAGCGGCCTAGGAGGGATTCTCTGGAAATCGCGCTCGCAGGCAACCCGAATGTGGGGAAGAGCGTCATCTTCGGACACTTGACAGGCGTCGGCGTGATAAGCGCGAACTATCCTGGCACGACCGTCGAGTTCTCCGAGGGCAAGGCCAAGTTCATGGACATGACCATCACGGTCATTGACCTGCCCGGGACGTATTCGCTTGGTGGGAACACCGATGAGGAACGAGTCGCCACGAAGCTCCTTTTCGAACGGCGAATCGACACCGTGATTGTGGTCTTAGACGCAACCCGGCTGGAAAGAAATCTGGTCTTCCTTTTCGAACTCATAGAGTCGGGGTACAACGTCGTTGCCGCGCTCAACATGTATGACATCGTCAGGAAGAACAAGATGGCCGTCGATGTCGAGCGGCTCGAACGCATCCTCATGATGCCATTGATACCGACTGTCGCGACGAAGGGCCAAGGGATCGATTCCCTGCTCTACACGGCCGTTCAGATGCGACGGAAGAGCAAATTCAAGGTGAGGTACGATTCGCACACGGAGCAGATGATATCGCAGCTCGAGAGGCTGCTCAAGGAGGATGAGTGGCACTATCCGCTGAGGTCCGTGGCGATCAGACTTCTGATGGGCGATGCGAACGTCACAGAGATAGCCGCCCCGAAAGTCAGAGACACTGCCGAGAAACTCCGTGAAGAGTTCGTTAGGGGCCACGGTGAGGACATTGTGGTTCACATACAGAGGGACAGATTCGGGGAGGCCGGCAGGATAGCCAAGGAGGCGATTGGATCCGCTGCGACCGCCAAAAAGGTCAGAGGGATCGACGAGTATTTCACGCTGCGGCCTTCCACTGGCATTCCGGTACTCATCGGAGTCCTCGCCCTCATGTTCGTGATACTCGTATTCGGTGGCGGGCTGATTGAAGGGGTTCTCGTCGGGGCTTGGGCCGAGACCGGCAGGGAGTACTTCACCGGGCTCGCAGATGATGCTGGGAGCGATCTGGTCTCTGGCGTCATCCAAGGCATATCGCTGAGCATAGAGGCGATGCTCGCCCTCGTGATTCCGTACATACTCGTGTTCTATGTGATGCTCTCCGTGCTCGAGGACAGTGGCTACTTGGTGCGAGTGGTGTCCCTCCTCGACGGTGTGATGCACAGGCTCGGGCTACACGGACGGGCCATCATACCGATGGTCGTAGGTTTTGGGTGCAATGTGCCTGCAATCCTTGCCACGCGCACCATGGGCTCGAAGAGAGAGAGGCTCATACTCGCGGTGCTGATCACAATCGCAGTCCCCTGCTCCGCCCAGACCGCGATAATCGTCGGATCTGTGGGCAAGTTCGCAGGAGCATGGTGGGCGCTTCTCATCTATCTCATACTGATGGCGACGCTCGTAGTCCTCGGACTAGCGTTGCACAGGATCATCAAGTTCGAGCCATCCGGCATGTGCATCGAAATCCCGGACATGCGCTGGCCGTCTGCGAAGCAGACGGTCGTAAAGACTTACGTCCGCTTGAAGGAGTTTCTCACAATCGCCTTCCCAATCCTGTTGATCGGAAGCATCGTGCTCGAGGTTCTCCTTGTCCTCAACATTCTTCAGCAGCTTCTGGAACCCGCAGAGCCGTTCATGATCACCGTGCTCGGGTTGCCAGCCTTCACGGCCGTTGCCCTCGTTTTCGGCATACTGAGAAAAGAAATGGCCCTGCAGATGGTGATAGTCCTGGCTGGCGCTCTCCAGCAGACCACGAAGCTCTCGGACGTCCTAACCAACGAACAGATGTTTGTGTTCGCGCTGGTGATGGCAGTGTTCATGCCGTGCCTTGCAGCGTTCGCTGTAATGGCGAAGGAGTTCGGGATGAAGAACACGGTCGCGGTGGCTCTCGCGTCCATATCGCTAGCGCTCGTCATGGGAGCTGCGGCTAACGCGATCCTGAGCTTCTAGAAGCTTGACTCAACGCACGAACATCGAAAGGTCTTCGTCCACATGCACTGACTGAGGGACGTTCACGTTGCCCCTGTAATCCTCGGTCGTCCGTTCGATCACAGGGACCTCTCCGTCGCGCATGAGCACGTACTGCGAGCGCGCGCCCGTGACTATGAGCATGATCTTCACGCTGCCTGCCATCTCTGGTTCCACGGAGCAGCCCCAGATCAGCCTCGCCTCTGGCTTGATGCGGCTGGTGATTATCTCAGCGGCCTCGGCAGCCTCCTCGATGTTCATGTCAGGTCCACCTACCACTCGCACGAGCGCCCCGCGCGCGTCCTTGAGATCTATCTTGCCGAGCAGAGGCGAGTTCAGTGCCTCCTCGACTGCGTCCTCTATTCGCTCCTTCGGCTTGCCGCTACCTTCGCCGACACCTATGAGCGAGACGCCGCCCTCATTGAGAATCGTCTTCAGGTCAGCGTAGTCGACATTCACGAGGCCCGCGTGAGTTAGCATCTCCGTCAAACCTTTGATGGTTTGCAGGAGGAGTTCATCCGCAACTTTGAAAGCCGCCTGGACTGGCAGGTTCGGCACCAACTCGATTAGTGTGTCGTTGGGTATAACGATGGTTGTATCGCAGACCTTGGAGAGCTTGGACAGACCAGCCATTGCATTCTCCATCCTCAGCTCGCCCTCTGATCTGAACGGGAGAGTGACTACTCCTACCGTCAACGCATGAGCCTCGCGTGCGAGTCTGGCGACCACGAAAGAACTGCTCGTCCCCGTCCCGCCGCCCATGCCCGCAGTCACGAACACGATCTGAGAATCCTTCAACCAATCCTTGAGATCCAACTCGTTCTCCATGGCCGCTCTCTCACCGACTTCGGGCCGTGCTCCCGCCCCAAGACCACGTGTGAGCGTCTTGCCGATGAGCATCTTTTTTGAAGCCTTCACGGAGAGAAGGTGCTTGGCATCGGTATTGATCGCGAGCATCTGGATTCCCGAAAGCGTGTCATCCATGCATCGATCGACAGTATTGGATCCGGCGCCTCCGCAGCCTACAAGCTTAATGCAAACGTTGAGCTGGTTGGCTATCCTCTCTATCTCGATCTCCTCTGCGGTCTTTGGAGACTCGCTCGGACTCACAGGGTTCTGCGTCCCGCCCAAAGCGCTCTCAATAAGGCTGTTCGGCATAGTGCATCCCATTGTACGTTGCTCCGCTGAAGTATATAATACAGTGATATTGAGAAAGGCAGCCACGCGCGCACGCAGGCGGAGGCACGCCTCCGTGTGTGCGCGCCAGTTCCCGTCAATACACCAAACCAATCAGCAAAGGCCCCATAATGATAAGGGCTGTAAGTCGAATCAGATCAGAGACAATCCCCACTTTGAACATCGTCCATATCTTAACGTAGCCAGAGCTGTACACTATCGCCATCGGGGGGGTGGTGGACGGGATGGCGCTGGAGATGGAGCAAGCGAGGGCGGCACCTATGATCGGACCAACTGGACTGAGCCCCGCGCCGAACGCAAGCGATGCTGCAATCGGACATGATATGAGCGCGGCGGCCGTGTTAGAAGCCGCGTAGGTTAGCGAGAACCCAAGGACACATGACACCGCGAATATCGCCCATTCCGAAGGGTTCGATCCCAGTGAGGTCTGTACGCCGCTAGCCAGCCAATCCGCAAATCCGCTCGCTTCCAAACCCATTCCTAGGGCAATCCCTCCGCCGAATAGGAATATCACATTCCAGTCAATCCCCTTTGCGATCTCCTCCCATTTCAGCACGGGCTCACCGCGTATCCTCAGAAGTCCCGCAAGAATAATCACGAGCACGGCAGGCATCGCCTCGGGCATGATCGCAGTCAGATCGCTGGAGAACGAGTCCCAACTGGGATATGACGCCGCCACCATCTTGACAATGGAAGGGAAGAGCCAGAGAACGATTGCTGTCAGCAGAAGCCCAGCAACGACCTTCTCACCGCGGGACATTCGACCCAACTGCTTCTGCACGGAGCACATCTTCGCTTCGTCCGGGCAGAGCTTCTTCTCCTCAGGCCTGATCACTCTGAACACGACAAACCAAGAGACGACTAGTCCAATCAACGCATGCGGAGTGCCCACAAGAATCCAATCGAGGAATGTGACATCCGTCGCGCCAGCAGTCACCTCCTCGACTGTGCTCTTTGCGATGAGGTTCGGGGGCGTGCTGATGAGAAGGAGCATCGCTCCTGCGGTTGCCGCCTGTGCCAGGGCGAGCATGCTCGCCTCGCTGTACTTGCCACCCGCTTTGACCCCAGTCATCGAGAGATAAGCTATGAGGAAGGGAAAGACCACCGATGTCGAAGCGGTGATAGACCCAGTCAGAGTGAGGATGAAAACTGGAAGACACCCAACGAAGAAAGCCGCAATCATCGCGTTGCCGCCCTTGTATACCGAACCAAGGCCAATCGCAATCCTCCTGTCGAGCTCCCACTTCCTGAATGCCGCAGCGAGCACGAATCCGGCCATGAATATCCAGATGATCGGATCGGTGAAGGACGTCAGAGCGGTTCTCCACGTGAGAATGCGAGACATCGAGAATATCATCGGAGGTATCAGGGCTGCGATTCCCAAGGGGACGCACTCAGTGATCCACCAGGTTAGAACCCACAACAAAGTGCCCACAGCCATTTGTGGGGCGCGCTCGAACACCTCGTTCGCATCGGCCGCGTTGGCCATCGAGTCAGGTGTGGGAACAGCAAATGCGATAATGAACAGCATAGGGCCGAGCACAAGACCGATGGTGCGCTTGTTCAGCATCTTCGCATATGTCCGCACCCGCCTTCTCTGATGGTTCTTCAGGTCCACTTTCGGGTCGATCCAAGACACTTCCGCACTCACATCCGCGAGGGGCTAGATAGATTACGATAAGAAAAAACCATACTCCGACCTTCACGGAGGATCGGTTCAACGGGGGCCTTACTCCCGGTTTTCATTTAGAAAAACAACAAATTATATAATTCGATTTTATTAATCCAAAACCGATTTTACCCAGCACTACGAAGAACCCCATAACCGTGTCATTCTTAGTCAAACCAGATATTCTTAAATAGGCGACATCTCGGTTACAACTTCCGTCGTATCTCCTCCTGTACTAGATGGGAGGTCGAGGAGGGTATTGAATGACGATTGAGTATAGACGTGTGAGTCTGAGCCTACTGTTGATGGTTTTGATGGCCGCGAGTTCCTTCGCAGTCTTGGCAGTCCCCTCTGCCTCAGCAGGGCCTGACCCGCTTAGTGAGAACGACCCCGCCGCTGAAGCCGATGACCGCGACTGGGCGCGCGTTGTGGAATCTACCGCGAACATGCAGCCGGAAGACCGATTGTCCGAGACGTTGGCCGAGAAGGTCAAGGCCGGTTCGGGCATATTCAAGGTGCATATCGCTGTAGTTGATAGGGCGCCCGTGAACGAGTACATGGCCTCTCATGGCCTCCCACTCGTGATGGGCATCGAGTTGCCTGGTCTGCCCTCTATGAGGCTGATGGATCTCTCATCGGAGGACATACTCGGACTCGCGTCCAACCCGGGCGTGATTAGCATTTTCGAATACGAGAAACCGCAGTACGATGCCGACTCAGCCATGACAGGGGACCCAGAGGAGTTGATCGACGCTGCTCCCCCAGAGGTTGAGGACTACGATGTGGACGTGGTGCACGGTGCAGAGGCTGCCTGGGCGGAGGGATTCACAGGTGACGGGGTCAAGATAGCCGTAATCGACACGGGTTTCGACATGGCACACCCCGACCTCCAGGGACAACAGGCGAGATACACATTCGGCAACTATGACGGATGGCCGATCGCGTATGACGACGCAGCCTCGTGGGCGTGGTACAACGGAGAGATCGGCGGATGGGTCGCTGATACGACTTACACATCTCCAGACTACGGAGGATGGGTCGAATTCGACGGATACGGTTTCTCGATCATGGGCCTCCCCGTCACCAGCCAGAGTGGCATCTATCACCTCGGCTACCACCCTGACATGCATCTCGAGTGGCTCTGGGGCTATCCTGTTGGAGTGCTCGTAGTCGACGCCAACATCCCAGGAGTTTATGACACGGTCTTCGTCGACATACTAGGGGACTTCAGTTTCGTCGACGACAAACCCTGCACGATGTACGACGAGATCTCTTACTATGATGGTTTTGATGGAGCAACCTGGAACTACGGCTGGAATTCGGGAGACGGATACGCAGACCTCTCAGGAGGCATGGTCTATTGGATCAGTGACGGCGTCAATGTCTACCCTGCTTCTGACTGGCTGTACGGAGCTTCATGGACCCCGGCAAGCGGCAACGCCGTGGCGTTCATGGGAGAGTTCAGCCTCGGTGAGAGCCACGGGACAATGACCTCGTCGGCCGCACTAGCCTCGGGCGCATCCGCTGGTGGTCAGCTCACGGGCATGGCCCCGGACGCGAGTCTCATATGCATACCGTTCACTGGTGATGTCGTCGCCGCATGGCTTTTCGCGGAATGGGGCGCTGATGCAAGTCCGTTCACTGGCGACGAGGCGAACATCGTCTCGAACAGCTATGGATGGTCGGATACTGCGATCGAGGCTGGCTACACTGCGTACGACCAGGTCTCGAACTACATATCGCTGGCCTTCGGCGACTCACTCTGGATGTGGTCGAGCGGCAACGGAGGACCCGGATACGGAACAGCACACTCCCCGACGGACTACTCTTCCGTTCACGTCGGAGCCGGGACCACAATGCAATATCGGGCACTGCTTGGAATGGAGAACGACCCAACGTATTCCAAGTACGGCGACGTGATTCCATTCTCCAACTCCGGACCTGCGAGGAACGGGAAGTTGAATGCGGAGATCATCGCATCGGGGGCGTATTCATTGGAACCCGCCCCGTTGAACTTCTATGGGTACTGGGGCGACCTATTCGACGGCTCGCAGCACTTCCAGATCGGGAGCGGCACGAGCCATGCAACACCCACCGTGGCGGGAGGAGCAGCGCTAGGATATCAGGCGTTCTGGGAGAACAATGGATGGTGGCCCAGCATCGACTATGCGAAGGCGAAGCTGATGGCCGCCGCGGACGACATGCACTTCGACCCCCTGAAACAGGGTGCTGGCTGGCTCAATGCCTACAACTACGTCATGCTGATGGGCGGCTGGGAGGAAGGCGTCGACACACTGGCGTACTTGAATGAACCAGTGCTGATGAAAGCCGCGTTGTATCCAGGGTTCGTATACGGGACGGCATACGAGAGCTACCCGAACTTCCTGTTGCCGGGCGAGACCGACTCGACGCACATATTGACGACCACCAACTACGATTCGTTCTTCGATGCGGATGTCAACATCACCAGTCAATTGCTGCTGAGAACTGGCAGTGACACGATGTCAGTCGTGACAGCGGACACCGATAGCGTGTACCTCGACGTCACCAGCCTAGTGCCTGCTACAACGGACTTGCTGAAGGTCACAATGTGGACCTCGATGGATGAGTTCGATCCGGAGCTGGACTACGACTCGAACATAGCTTACTGGCTGGAACTCCATGACTGGGTCGACGAGAACCTCGATAGCGCCATGAACGTCACCGGAAGCGAGTGGGAGCTCTACAGGTACACGGTGGACGGTGGCGACTGCAACTACAACCAGGTGATGATCAAGGACCCGATTGACAGGACGACAGATGGCCTAATCGTCAGATTGAGAGCGTACTTCGGAGCCGCGGGCATAACCCTGAACGTACAATTGGACTACTACGAGCTACAGACGTTCCCGTGGCTCTCATTCAGGTTGCTCGGCGATGTCGATTGGCTCCCGAGCCTGGACTTCCCAGCGTTCGCGTATAGCTCGACGGACTGGGAGGTCAGCGTGACTGTGCCATCAGACGCACCGGTCGGAACCTATGCGGCAGCCATATACATTGACGACGGGAGCAGGATACAGTGTCTGCCCGTGGTGATCAATGTCGCGGCCCCGGACTGGGTGTTCGACTTCGGAGGCCCCTCGTACTTCGACACACCGTACAACAACGATATCGTGGGCACGGCTGACAAGGGCTGGAGGTTCGAGGTCGGCGACTGGAGGATCTACTATGCGATGCCGACCGCTTCGCCGCCACCGGGGAACTCCAACCTCGTCGTCACGGTGAATTGGACGGAGCTGCCTACCGACGTCAATGTGCACGTGCTGGGAATCAACTGGGCCTCTTACGGCACCTTCTATGACCCGTTCGGTCCCGGATGGACCATGACGCGGATGGCAGGCAGCGACGAGAACTACATGGGCGCGGGCACATTCGGCTCGTACACGAATACAGGCGGGCCGCAGGAGGTCATCTCTGCACCTGTGGGCTGGTGGTACGGAGGCATGAATGCACCCATCGCCGTCGTGACCCGGTGTCCAATAATGGCAGGGACCGCGTCCCACGACACCATCACCGGCTACACGGCTTGGCTGACCATGAACGACTACGGTCCTGCGAACATATGGTTGGATGCGACGCAGCCTGGAGGCGTGCCCCTGGAGGGAAAGGTGACCGCATGGTATGACTTGTCCGTGGACGCGCCTGTCGAAGTGAGAGGTGGAGGCACCGGACCATACCAGACGGACAACTATCCGTGGGAGGCCGTGTACCAGGATGCGGTAGGTGGCGACTTCGACCAGGCGTTGGCGGACGCCCAATACACACGCTACTTGTGGGTAGAGGACACGACCAACCTGGCCGTGCAGACCTGGGAGAACATGGACGCGCCTGACATCGACCTAGGGCTCTGGTATGACGAGAACATGAACTGGATCCCGGAGCTCACCGAGCCTTACTGGACCTCGGGGACAGGAGGATCCAATGAGTACGTTGAGGTCGACATGCCCATGGAGGGCTGGTGGATCGTCAAGGTCCTCGGATACCAAGTCACTGGCAACCCAGGGTACTTCACCCTGGATGTGAGGACCACAGCCGATGGCTACATCCTGGCGACCGACCTAGAATCTCCTGTCAGTTCTGGCTACTATGAATTCAATGTGTCATACAAGGTGCCCGGAATACCCGGAACCTACTTCGGATGGGCCACTTTCGGGTTCATGGGAGCGGACGACATGTTCTCGATCTATGTCGAGATATATGTCTGGGACGCTGGTGCGCCCGAGATACAGGATGTGTCTCCGGCGGACGGAGAAGCGATACCGAGCGGCACGCTCGAGGTGACCTTCTATGTCAATGACTTTGTGTGGCCGGTCTTCACAGGGCCCAATTGGGGAACGCTGTGGGTCAGACTCGACTGGAGCATAGACCTGCTCAGCTGGTCATACTGGTGGATAGACGACTACAACGTCACCATTCAGTTCCCGCTCGCGCTGAGTGAAGGATATCACCACCTGGAGATCCAGGTCGCGGACAATTCGGGGAACTGGGCCTGGTGGTCAGGCTGGTTCGAGGTCAATTCTGTCGTGGACGAGCTCTCCGTTCAGATGCTGGATCCAAATACTCTTGACCCAATAGCCAGCGGGTCGAGCGTGGCTCTGACCGAGGTGCTGATCGCGGGAACGACGGAACCAGATGCGGATGTTGAGGTGGAGACCGCCTCTATGACCTATCTGACGACCGCCGACGGGACTGGTTACTTCGAGGTCTCGAATGTCACCCTCGTTGAGGGCGCTAACGCGATAACGGTGGAGGCCACGAACAACGCGGGCGTGACGAGGGATGTCTCGATGACCGTCACGAGGGACACGCTCTGCATGCTCTGGGTGGCTGAGGTCGAATCGCCTACCACAGACGCGGTCCTTGAACTGTCCGGATGGACGGATGCGGGCGCGACAGTGACGATAGACGGAGTATCGACGACCGTTGAGCCTGATGGAACTTGGAGCGGGACTGCCACACTGCTCGAGGGCCCGAACAGCATCCTGGTGGAAGCTGTCGACGCGCTTGGCAACTCGAAGCAGATCACAGTCTCTGTCGAGCTCGATCAGACGCCACCCGCACTTGCGGTGATCGCGCCAATAGACGGCTCCAACACCAGCGAGCCGAGCGCTGTCGTCTCTGGAACGACCGAGGCGGGCGCGACAGTATGGGTCAATGGTGTCGTAGCGAGCGACGGAACCGTAGACTGGAGTGCTACGGTCGTCCTTTCTGAGGGATGGAACACCATCGTCGTGACAGCGGAGGACGCGGTCGGCAACTCGGCCATGGCGACTCTGACCGTTGAGTACATACCTCCTGTCTATGTGACCCCGGAGGAGCTCGCGGAAGTGCAGGCGGAACTGATGAACCTGATAAGCAACTTGACCGCCGCCTTGACCGAGAACGTCTCTGCCCTGCAGGACCAGATAGACGAACTGGACGATGCGCTTGCCGAGAACTTCAGCGCGTTGCAGAGCCAATTGGATGCGGCGGTCGCTGACATCGCGGCCCTCCAGACCTCCATGGCGGAGAACAACACCGACCTCCAAGGTCAGATCGACGCGATAGTCGCGGATCTAGGTGCCCTTGAGACCGCTCTTGCTGAGAACGTGACTGCCTTGCAGGACCAAATGGACGAGCTCGACGAGTCTCTCACGGACGATGTGAATCAGGTCGAGGAGAAGGCAGATGACACGGAGGCCTTCGCGGGCTTGCTATTGTACCTTCTGCTGGCTCTGTTCATAATCGCCATCGTGCTGATCGCCGTGGTCTGGTTGATAACGAGCCGCAGGCGCGACGGCGGCTCTTCCGGAGACGGGCACTCTATGGAGGAAGTCGAGGAGACACCGTCCGATGTCGAGAAGGAATTCGAGGCCCTCGAGAAGGAGACCAATCAGGAAGAACTCTAGTTACCTTCCGTGCAAACCCCTTCAAATCTTTTGATTTTTGTTCTAATTCTACGGCGTTGTGAGAACTCGCTGACCGCTACTCTCTAATAGCGGTGTTCGCAGTACCACGAACGACCAAAAAATCCACTAGGTCAGCTTGCTGCTGACTGGCAGGAATCAACATGGTCCTTACATGAGGGGGAGAGACAGTGAATGCCATTTTGAGAAAAGCGGGCATGAGCCTCGGACTGGTTCTGATAATGCTTGCGACCTCGTTCACGGTCGCGGCTTCCGGAATGGACGGTTCGGAGCAGGTGTCTGCTACAGACGGTGTAGGCGATGGTGACTTGGATGCACTGCTCGGTGCAAGCGCTGGTATACTAGACCCAGCCCTCGAATCGAGCATCGCACAATCGAATGAATTGCAGACGGTCTACGTCGTTGTGAGCGACGTTGAGGCTGCGAACTCGGTCCTGACCTCATTCGGTCATGACACCATCAAAGGGAAGCTTCTGTCGGGAGTACCGGCGGTCAGAATGATGGAGCTCGAGCCGGCAACTATCATGGCGCTCGCCAAGAGCGATGGCGTCATCAAGGTCATGAAGTACGAGCAGCCTGCGACTGAGCCCACCAACCTGGAACTCGCGAGAGAGAGCTATTCCTCGCTGACGGTTCCTCCGGCCACCGAGGACTACGATGTCAACTATGTCCATGGAGCGGTCGCCTCTTGGGAGAGCGGCTTCACGGGCGAAGGGGTAAAGCTGGCAGTCATCGACGACGGCTTCGACATGGCGCACCCCGACCTCCAGGGACAACAGGCGAGACACGAGTTCGGCCCGTATGAGGGCTGGCCGATAGCCTACGAAGACTATGGCGCCTACAGATGGGCCGAGGGAAAGATCGGTGGATGGATCGCAGACACGACAACGCAGATCCCGGCGGAGAATGGCGCGCACATCTGGTTCGATGGCGAGATGTACATGGTGATGGGATTGATGGACGCCAAGGGCAACGAAGTCACGAGCGTGAGCGGCGTCTACCATCTCGGCTACCATCCGGACCCGACGCTTGAGGCCCTCTGGGGCGGTGCGGTCGCAGTTCTCGTAGTGGACACGGTGACAGCAGGCGTCTACGACACAGTATATGTGGACGTGATGCGCGACTTCGACTTCACCAACGACAAGGCTTGCACAAAGGGAGACGAGATTTCCTACTTCGACTCATATGACTCGACGACAGGCGCCCCGAGCCATGTCTGGAACGGAGGCGACGGATACGCCGACTACTCCGGGGGCATGATCTACTGGATCAGCGACGGAGTCAATGTGTACCCGGCCTCAGACTGGATATACGGGGCTGACTTCCTTGCCGGCTCTGGTGACGCAGTCGGATTCATAGGTGCATTCGCAGGCACGCACGGCACGATGACCTCGTCCTCTGCCATTGCGACCGGTGTCACGATGGGCGGGCAGCTAGGAGGCATGGCCCCCGACGCGAAACTCATCTGCATACCGTTTACGGGCAGCACTGTCAACGCGTGGATGTTCGCCCAGTTCGGTGCTGACGGCATACTCGGTACGGGCGATGAGGCCACTTTGGTGAGCAACAGCTACGGCTGGTCGGACACGGCGGTCGACGCCGGGTACCAGCTGATGGACATGATTGCAACGACCATATCCCTGTCCGGACCAACCCTGTGGTTCTGGTCTTCGGGCAATGGTGGTCCCGGTTACGGGACGGTGCACTCCATCACGGATGTGACCTCCGTCCATGTGGGCGCAGGAACGACCATGCAGTACAGGTACTTGTTGGGATACGAGCCCGCACCAGGCTATCAGAAGTGGGGCGATGTAGCACCGTTCTCGAACTCCGGACCCGGCAGGAATGGGAAGCTTAACTCGGAGATAATCGCATCCGGCATGTACTCGCTCGAGCCGAACCCACTGAACGTCGCGAACGAACTCGGGACGATCGGTGACGGCTCGATGCACTTCCAGGTCGGCAGCGGCACGAGCCATGCGACGCCGACGGCCGCGGGCGGCGCAGCCCTAGGCTACCAGGCGTTTGTCGCGGTCCACGGCGAACTGCCCCAGAAGGACGTCGCGAAGGCGATGCTCCTAGCGGCCGCGGATGACATGCACAGCGATCCGTTCAAGCAGGGAGTGGGCTGGCTCAACGCGAAGACCTACACCGACATGATGAGCGAATCCGCAGGAACGGCATCTCTTGCTAGCGGCGCGGTGTTCTCCACCTCGGTTCTGTATCCAGGCGGCGTCAACGGGCAGAAGTATGAGACCTTCCCGAATTTCGTATTGCCTGGACAGGAAGTTGTAGAGTTGGTCACAACATACAACTTCGGAACGGAACCTGTAACAGTTGATATTGCACCAGAGTTGCTGCTGAAGAGTTACGAGGAGACCGTCACCGTCATGACCAAGAAGAAGGGGGATGTGTTCGTCGACGTCACGAACATGATACCTGCCACCACGGACCTCGTGAAGATCACGATGTACATGCCCTTCGCACAGTTCGACCCTGAGATGGATTACACCTCGAACGTCGAATACTGGCTTGAAGTGCATGACTGGGTGGACCTGAACGGCAATGGACGGATGGACGTCAGCGCGAAGAGATGGGAGCTCTTCAGGTACACGGTCGACGGCTCTGACTGCAACGCCAACCAGGTGACCATCAAGGACCCGATCGAAAGGACCACGGATGGACTCATTGTCAGGGTCAGAGCAATAACCCCGGCCAAGGACATACAGGTCAGCCTACAGCTGGACTGCTACGAACTCCAGGCGTTCCCGTGGATGAAGGTCCGCGAGGCGGGCGCTACTGAGTGGAGCTCCAGCATCTCGGTCGAGGTACCAGCCATGGGCACAACAACATGGGAAGCGCTTGTCTCTGTGCCGCTTGACGCGAAGATCGGATCTTACGGGGCAGCGATATACATCACCGATGGGAGCAGGGTACAGAGCATGCCGGTCGTGATCAATGTGCCAGCGACTGACTACGAGTTCGAATTCGGCGGAGAATCCAGCTTCGACACTCCCTACAACAACGATGTGACGGGTGTGTCGGACAAGTACTGGAGATTCGAGGTTGGCGACTGGAGGATATTCTGGTCGCTGCCGTCAGAGCTGCCAGACCCGAACGCCTATCTCATGGTCAGCGTCGAGTGGGAAGAGCTTCCCACGGACATCAACGTCCATGTGCTCGCGCCTGTCGCCACTGACCCAGAGAACTCCTGGCAGGACGTGTTCGACTCGCCGCTCGGACCCGGATACCTGGAGCAGAGGATAGTGTCGAGCGACGAGAGGTACATGGGCGCTGGCATCTTCGGAGTGTTCACGAACACTGGTGGGTCAAAGGAGGTCGTCGCGGCGCCCTTGGGCGCATACGAGACCGCCATGGGAATGCCGGCTGCGTTCGCGATTGTGACGAGGTGTCCGATCATATCCGGCGATTCGGCCTCGGAAACGTTCTACGGACAGACGAAGTGGGTCGTGATGAACGACTATCAGCCGAGAGAGATCAACGTCGAGATAGACATCTCCGAAGGTGACATGACCACAGGCACGATCCCCGCGTGGTACGACATCACCGTTGACGGGATGATCGCAGCTGCCGGAGGCGGAGTCGACCCAATGATCAGCACGACCTGGGACATGGAGCCAATCTACCAGGACGTCCTGACCTCGAACTTCGACGCGGACCTCGCGAACGCGGTGTACACGCGTGCGATAACCGTCCAATCCGCGAGCATATTGACGGTCTCCGTATGGGAGGTAGCCGACTGCCCAGACATCGACCTGGCGCTCTGGTACGACGCGAACATGAACGGAATAGCGGACGACGCGACCTATTGGTATGTGGGAACGGGCGGCTCGAGCGAGAGCTTGACCCTGAGAGCTCCGGCAGATGGCCAGTACCTGGTGAAGGTGCTCGGATATACTGTCACAGGTGAGCCCGGATACTTCGGCCTGACCGTCCTGCAGGGCATCCAGGGAGCATCCATTGCCTCGGTGGACCTTGAGCCAGAGGTAGGCACGGGAATGCACGCGTTCAATGTCATGTTTGCGGTGCCAGCCGTGCCCGGCGTATATGTCGGAGCCGCGACCTTCGGGTTCATGGGCGCCAACGACATGTTCAGCATACCGGTGGTTCTGACGGTCGTCGAATAGACGAAAGGCCAAACCCCTTCCACTCACATTTTTTCATTTCCATGCGTGAGCGGAGGCACTGAAGAGCAAAACAAAAGAGAAGAGCCACTGGAGGGAATCGAACCCTCGACCTACGCCTTACCAAGGCGTCGCTATACCTCTAAGCCACAGTGGCCTGCTGTTGTCTGGCGCAAGGCATCTTGACCTTCATATTAAAAGCTTCTCCGGTCAAGTCTATCATCGCGCCTTGCGCCAGTAATGACCCAGCACCATATATGCACCTTGCTCCAATCGTGCCAACAACGACCTATTGTCCTGGAGCGAGCCATCCGCTTACTTTATTACTGACACATTGATTTCTTCGTTCAATGAAGGAGTCCGAAAGCAGCTACGACGTGACCGCCTCGGTCAAGGAGCTCCAGACCTTGGTCGGAGGCCGCGTTGACAAGGTATACCACCCGGATCTGGGTCATCTTGTGCTAGTCGTCAGGAGCCCGAGCGAGGGTAAGTTCTACGTCCATTTCTTAGTGGGACGTTGGCTGTATGTTTCGGAGAACAGCGATGAGATGCCGGCCCAGCCCTCGGATTTCGCAATGATGCTACGGAAGCGGATAGCGAATGCCAGGATTGTCGAAGTACGACAACAGGGATTCGACAGAATCGCGGTCATATCGCTCGAGAAGGAGAACAGATACGACCTCGTTCTCGAACTGTTCGGAGACGGCAATGTGATCCTCGTTCAGGACGGCACCATAGTCCAGCCACTGACGAGCCACACCTGGAAGCACAGGGACGTCCGGGCGCGGAGGGAGTTCTCGTTTCCTCCGCCTGTACCTGTTCCGATGACGATGCAGCCAAGGGATCTACTCACATTGCTGAGCGCATCGGACACCGACCTGGTCAGAACCCTAGCTACGAAGCTGAACATAGGCGGGCGCTACAGCGAGGAGATTTGCGCACGAGCTGGGATTGACAAGAAGAAGTTGTCGAAGGACATCGATGAGGCCTCTTCGAAGAGAGTTCTGGAGTTGATCAACTCTCTGAGGAACGAGGTATTGCAGTCGGTTCAGGGGTTCATAGTCCTGAAAGGGGAATCCGTCGAGGACGTTGTCCCAGTGAGGTTGAGCATATACGAGGGCCTTGTCCACGAGGATTTCCAATCCTACTCACGGGCAGTCGAATCATATGCATCTAGGATTCCGAAGAAGCAAGTGGAGGAGCGCAAGGAGTCCCGGCTCGAACTCGAACGGCTTCAACGAAAACTGGCACAGCAGGAGAACGCTGTGATCGCCCTTCAGGACCATGCTCGCGAGACGCAGCTGCACGGAGACTACCTCTTCACGAACTACGAGGATGTCGACAGAGTGCTCACGATGGCGAAGGATCGGCTCGCGGAGGACAGGCCTCTCACCGACCTACCGGGATTCCTCTCGTTCGACCGCAAATCTTCTGTCATGAAGGTCCTGATAAAGACGATCCAAGTGGAACTGAATCCGAAAGGCACCGTCCAGTCGAACGCCCAGACATACTACGAGGGAGCAAAGAAGGCCCGACAGAAGCTCGAGGGAGTGCTCACCGCTCTCGACCAGGCAAAGAAGGAGATTGACAACCTCAAGAAGAGCGAGGCTGCAAGAGAGCCTTCAGGGAAGAAGAAGCTCGCGCCCACGAAGCGCTTCTGGTTCGAGCGCTTTAGATGGTTCATTTCAAGTGAAGGAGCCATTGTCCTCGGAGGCAAGGATGCGAAAAGCAACGATATGCTGGTCAAGAAGCATCTCGTCCCCGGCGACCGATATGCGCATGCCGATGTCCATGGGGCACCGAGCGTGGTTGTGAAGATGAGAGAGGGAGCCACGGAAGCGACACTGCACGAAGCCTGCGAATTTGCGGTCGCGACCTCCAGAGCATGGAACGCCAACATCGGTTCGGCAGCTGGTTACTGGGTGCTCCCCGAGCAGGTCAGCAAGACCCCCGAGAGCGGAGAGTATCTCGCGAAAGGTGCCTTCGTGATCAG
>Ga0154706_157_pt1 | contig 18708 bp, 17 predicted proteins | sample Rifle2008BG13ft_FD_105566 | JGI IMG/M metagenome (GOLD analysis project Ga0154706, IMG submission 105566) | Euryarchaeota archaeon RBG_13_57_23
CGCTTCTGCCAGCATGTTTCGTTGGACCCGTTCATAGTGTGGTCCGGATCACAGGGAGCGAAGGCAGGAGGTGCGATGGACGCGAATATCGACGAACAAAGGAACACGAAGTCGCTGGCTAGGTTGCGAGGAAGGGACCGCACCATGTACGTCTCGGCAGTTCTACTGCCGCTGTTTATCGTCCTGAGCTTCTTGCCGTCCGCCGCGGGATGGCTTGGAACAGACTACATGGTGCTCATGCTAATCGTAGGCTCTTCCATCAGATACTTCTACCTCAACTTGTACGCGAGCAAAACAGCTGAGGAGGGCAGAAGATACACACGCCCACTGTACCTGACCTTGTTTTTCTTCGTAATCGCATTCATCCTGAGCACGGCGGTCTGAGATACAGCTGTGTGGCCATCCATGGCCAGGTGATGCCTACATGCGCTTCATAGAACCACCAGCTACGATTATCAACGACGAGAACTCAGACTGAGAACATTAATAGCCACGTCAAGGATAATACACGCATCCAGGTGGGCACATGGGATTCCTAGACAAGATGAAGTCGGTCGGGACCGCCATGACTGGCGGAGCCGCGAAAGTGAGCCTTGAGTACCCGCACCAGATGCTGAAGCCGGGCGACTCGATCAATGTGAAAGTGACCGTTGTATCGATGGGCAAGGAGGTCAAGTCAGGCGGGGTCTTCGTGGACATTCACGCGACCGAGGTTGGCGATGTGAAGTGCAAAACCTGCCAGAAGATGGTAGGCATCCGCAACGAGATTGTGAAGCAGGCGATAAACATCGCCCCTGCGTTCGTTCTCCAGCCGAACGAATCCAAGACCTTCGAGTCGACCATCCAGATACCGATGGGGCAGCCGACGTACCACGGCACCGTCAGGAACGAGTGGACCATAAGGGGAAGACTCGACTCGTTCGGGAACGACCCTGACTCTGGTTTCCAGGTAATCGAAGTCAGATAGAACAGAACCCCCCAACCGCTACATATCGAAAACTCAAGGCCGGGACACATGTGTCCCGGCGCACAACCCTTTTCCGACCGGGGCCTTTTTCAAGTCATTGTTCGTTGTCATCTCGATCTAGTCAAACAGGGCACCGAACATGTCACGCGACTCGAGAGCGAGGAGGGAAAAGAAGACCTCACGAACGATGGTGACAATGTACTGCACAACCCATCACGGTCCGGAAGCTGAGCTTTGCCCTGACTGCAGAGAATTGCTTGTGTACTCGGAGGCGCGGGTTGACCGATGCGTGTTCAAACGATCCAAGCCCACCTGCGCGAAATGTCCTGTGCACTGCTATGAAAAGACCATGCGCGCACGTATGAAGATCGTCATGCGGTATGCAGGTCCCAGGATGTTGGCGAGCCATCCGGCGCTGACAATCGCCCACATGATTGACGGACTCAGAAGACCGCAGCGATAGTCGATTCAGCTTCGCGCTTGTCTCTTCATGGTCTCGCTGCCGAGCAACAGTATCTCAAATCCGTTCAGCTCTCCCAGGATGATGCCTTGATCATCTACGACCGCAAGATCCTCGAGGTCGTTCTTGATCATCCTCTGGAGCGCAGTCATCAAACGGTCCTCTGGACTGACCGTGACAGCCCTCACCATGTACTCCTCAACCGAGAACGGCAACATCACGCGCTTTGTGCGTGTCTGAGGACGCGTCTTGTCAACGATAAGCAGAGAACCCTCGACGGCGGTCAGCATCTGCTTCAGACCGATCATGCCAAGCAGTCTGCGCTTCTCGTCGACGACATAAGCACTCCTGGTTCTCGGATCCGCAAGCACCCTGTCGACGACCTCATGCAACTTCATTTGCCTGGTGACGAGAATAGGATCAGATACGATCAGCCGGAACGCCTCCCTCACATATTTGTAAGACAGTTCGTCGGCGACTCTCTCGAACATTCCAGCACTGAGCTCTCTCTCCACGGAATCGAGGGCACTCCTGCCCAAAGAGGTCAACTTGTACTTCTTCCAGGTCCTGCGTCCAGGCTCCAACTGTTCAACGGCATGGCGCTTCTCCAATTCCTGCAATCCCGTGCTGATGTTCTGTATTGATCTTCCAGTGCTCCGTGATATGTCAGACGCCCCAAGGAACTGGCTGTGCCTGAAGGACCTGAGCGTCATAAGCCTCCGATCCGATCTGATGATCCATTTCGTCAGCTCTGTTATGTCGAAATCACCCATTCTCAACATCAGCCGCCTGGTTTCTCCCTACACTCGTTCCGCCTGTGAATAATGTCCCCGAAATATTTAATAGTTATTCACCATTATTCAATGATAGTCACAGGAACGCACGTTCGCTATCCCCACCGATAAGAGCGCGTTCGCGGGCGTTCCTTTGATTCCTCTTACAGGTGGCTTTCTGGTGGCACGGTCTCGAAAGCGTTCTGATAAGCCAATCTTCGCTGTCCTCGGAGCGGGCCACGGCGGTCTTGCGATGGCTGGGCACCTTGCCCTCATGGGCTTCCCGACAAGGCTCTGGAATCGCTCTCGCGAACGCACGGACCACGTCGTTGACAGAGGGGGTGTGGACATGGAGGGTATCGTCGAGGGCTTCGGAGAGGTCGAGCTCGCGACTGACCGCATTAAGCCAGTCCTAGAGGGGGCCGACATTGTGATGGTGGTTGTGCCCGCCTCAGGGCACAAGCTAGTAGCTGAGGCGTGCGCCCCGCACATAACCTCGAAGCAAATCGTTTTACTCAACCCTGGGAGGACCTTTGGCGCTTTGGAATTCCTCAACACGCTCAGGCAAAGCCGCGCGAAGGGGCGGCCAGTGATCGCTGAGGCGCAGACGTTCATCTATGTCTCACGTCACGTCGACGTGGCCAGAGCGCGGATTCTGCAGATCAAGAACTCCGTCCCTCTTGCCGCAATTCCCGCGCACAAGACTCCCACCGTGCTTGATTGGGTCCGCACGGCATTTCCACAATTCGTCGCCGCGAGCAACGTGCTTGAGACAAGTCTCGATAACATAGGTGCTATATTCCATCCTGGAGTGACAATACTCAACTCGGCAAGAATCGAGTCCACACATGGCGATTTTGAGTACTATCTTGAAGGGGTCTCCACCTCCTCCTCCAGGATTCTGGAATCCGCGGACGCCGAGCGAGTTGCTGTGGGTGAGGCGCTGGGAATTCATTTGCACACAGCCAGGCAGTGGCTGTATCTCGCCTACGATTCTCCAGGAAAAACGCTGTACGACGCAATCCAGGCAACTCCCGGATACAAGGGAGTCAGGGCTCCTGCGAGCCTCTCACACCGGTACCTTCTCGAGGACGTCCCCATGAGCCTTGTCCCCATGGTCTCGGCTGGACAACAGATAGGCGTGAAAACGCCCACTCTCAACGCGCTCATTCACATGGCGTCGCTGATACATCAGAGGGATTTCTGGCGGGAAGGTCGGACCATGCAGAGCATTGGCCTCAAGGGTCTCTCCGTGAAGAACATCAGACTACTCGCGGTCCAGGGGGTAAGGACCTGAAGGTTCTCGCGGCCGCCCTAGGTAATTGTGTCCACGTCGCGGGGGTTCAGGCATTCCTGGAGCTCGCCAAGACTGAAGGTTACGAGTCGATATTCCTCGGTCCTGCAGTTCCGGTCGAGAGACTCGTAGAGGCAATCAAGGAACACAACCCCGACCTTGTGGCGATCGGATATCGACTCAGCCCTGAGTCCGCTAAGATCATCCTTGACGAGCTGAAGATGCATCTCATCGCAGACTCCAGTCTTGCGAATCGAAGGTTCATGTTCGGCGGCACCCCACCAGTATCCGCCCTCGCGAAGGAATCTGGGCTATTCGAAGCGGTCTTTGACGGCAATCAGTCGCGGGATGAGATACTAGCTGCCCTGACGCGACAGCCGCATCATGAGGTCTCCAAGGCACTCGGCCAAGACTTGGAATCTCGCATCAGAGGATCCTATCCCTATCCATTGATCAGACACCATTTCGGCCTCCCGAGCCTGGAAGACACAATCACGGGCGCAAGAAGGATCGCCGAGTCTAGGATGGTCGACATACTCTCGTTGGCTCCAGATCAAAACGCACAGGAATCATTCTTCCGACCCGGAGAGATGGACGAGAAGCTGAGCGGAAGCGGGGGCGTTCCAATTCGCAAGCCAGAAGACCTCATGGCCCTCAGAGAGGCCACGCGCACGGGGAACCATCCTCTGCTGAGGTGCTACAGTGGCACAAGAGACCTGGTCAAATGGGGGGAGATGCTAAAGAGGACCATCGACGTCGCGTGGGGAGCCGTGCCACTATTCTGGTATAGTGAGCTGGACGGACGCTCACGAAGGACTCTAAAGGACTCTATCGCTGAGAATCAGCAGGCAATAAGGTGGTACGCGGACAACAGCATCCCCGTCGAGGTCAACGATTCGCATCAGTGGGCTCTGAGGGGCTGCGGAGACACGATAGAGCTGGCAGCTGCGTATCTCGCGGCCTACAACGCGAAGGCCCTCGGGGTGAAGACCTATGTGTGCCAGTTCATGTTCGACACGCCAAAAGGTATCTCGCCAGCGATGGACCTCGCAAAGATGTTGGCAAAGGCGAAACTCGTCGAATCGCTCGCTAGCGGGAGCTTCCATGTTGTCCGGATGGTACGTCCCGGGCTCGCATCAATGTCAACGTGGGGACACCTTGCCAAAGGTCAACTCGCAGCATCCATCTTCAATTCGATGGCTCTCAGGCCCCACATAGTCCATGTGGTGGGTTTCAGCGAGGCGGACCACGCCTCGACCGCTGAGGAACTGATTGAGAGCTGTGCGATCTCCAGAGGCGCCGTTGAGAAAGCGCTCCTCGGACTGCCCAGGATCGATGTTGATCCAGCAGTCAGCTCCAGGAAGGAGGCGCTGCTCGCCGATGTCGACCTGCTGATTGGTGCGATCAAGCGCGTGGGGCTGAAATACACGGGGGATCCTCTGACATCCCCCGATACGCTCGCGGAGGCAGTCAGACTGGGACTGCTCGATGCAGCTGACCTGCGTGGAGGAAAGATCGCCCGTGGAGCTATCGTGACCAAGATTATTGGAGGCGCGTGTGTAACCATCGACAAAACGAGTGGAAAGCCAATTGAAGAAGCCGAGAGAATCGACCAGTTGGCCTCGAGTGAGGAGGACCTGGACCTAACGGAGCTATGAGGTCCGGGAAGGGCACGTGATGGAATGCAAGGTTTGGCGGGGTGCTACGGAGAATGCGACAAGCATCTAGTCCAGAAGATGCTTGAAAGGATCAGACACAGGGGCCCCGACGCATCAAGAATCGTCCAAGGAGACGGTTTCGTTATCGGCTCTCGAGCGCTTGCTAGGCGTCTCGGAGGCGAGGCATCGTGCGTTGCTGAGGAGAACGGAGTTGTGGTGACTGCAGACTCGTATATTCTCAACAAACGCGAGCTCGTCAACGAGTATCTTGGGTCCGGTGCCAAGCCGGACATCGCAGATGTCCTGCTGCTCGTTGAAATGTACAGGTCAGCTGGCCTGAGCATGTTCGAGATGATTGACGGCGCGTATGCCGTTGCCATCGTGGACGGCGCGAAACTCATCCTTGCGCGGGACCGGTTCGGTATCAAACCACTCTATCATTCTGGCACTAGCAGGAACGGGACATACTCATCCGAGATGAAATCGCAGTTGGTCGTTGGCCCAGATTTCGAACCTTTCCCGCCCGGCAAGGTATTCTCACAGGACCAGGGGTGGAGGAGCATTGGCGCCTCCCCAGTCAAACAGGCGAGTGACAAGGAGAAACCTGAGGAGACCCTCAGGAGACTGCTCTTGCACAGCACAGATCAATGCATCGAGAATTCCGAATCGGTCAACATCCTGTTGAGCGGGGGCATCGACAGCAGTGTCGTTGCCGCCACGGCCTCGCTGACCTCAGTGGATATAAACTCAGTCTGTGTGGGTACCACCGACAGCGAGGACATCGAGATGGCCAGACGTGTGGCGGCTCACCTTGGGACGAACCACATGGAGAGGGTGTATGAGCTAGATGACCTTCTCCAGGCAATGGACGAGGCAATATACGCAGTCGAGAGCTTCGACTACCCCTTGGTCAGGAGCTCAGTTCCCAACTACATCGCCACGCATCTATTCTTGAATCGGAATCGCGTCACATTAGTCGGAGAGGGCGGCGACGAGATATTCGCGGGCTACTCGCACCTTCAGGGAGTCAAGAGCGACTCCAAGCTCAGGACCGAAAGGATGAGGCTGCTCGCTTCCGGGCACTCGACCGGATTCCAGAGAGTTGACAGAATGAACGCTTCCGCATGCCTTGACGGTAGGATGCCCTTCATGCACGCGGGAATTGTGGACCTTGGCCTCAGACTCGGACGCAAGGACCTCATCGGGACGGGCCCCAACCAGCACAAGCTGGTGCTCAGAAAAGCTTTCGAGAAGCTGTTGCCCAAGGAGGTCGTGTGGCGACCGAAGCAGAAGTTCAGCGAAGGAGCCGGATCGATGAACATGCTTCAGAAGTATGCCGAGGAGACAATCTCCGACAAGGAGTTCGAGAAGGAAAGGAAGACTTTGCCCAAGGGTCGCATTCGAACAAAGGAGGAGCTGATGTACTTCAGGAGGTTCCAGAAGTTCTTCCATAGCAAGAGCTGCTATGATGCTGTCGGCCTCACGGACAGTCATTAACTGAAATCATTTCTGATAATCACCTAGAAAACCACTTAAATGGCCAAGGCGGATAGTCAAGTTCCAGATTCAAATGAAATGCCGATACTGCGGTCAGCTGCTGGATGACAAAGCAGAGTTCTGCATCAACTGCGGGATGAAGATCCCTCTGACTCAGATCACCGTCGAGCCAGGAGCTAGGATCCCAGGCTCGCGGAGCCGCAAAGGCATCTCCGCATGGCTAAAGGGCTCAGTGATCGGAGGCGTTCTGGGAGTCGTCTTCATAATCATCGGTATCCTTCTGATCATTTCATCGATCGCGTCGTTCCTGGACTCGGCCGTGGGTGCAGGCGATGATCCCCTGGGTGCCGCGAAGGACATTCTGGGCGGTTTCGGAATCATGATCGTCGGTGCAGTCCTGATATCCATAGGTGGAACCCTGATCTTCTTCAGCTTCATTGGGTTCATCATCGGTGCAATCGACAGCAGGTAGCACCCTGTGGTTCCAGGAGATTCGCTGGCAAGAGCCAAATCATGGCTCGGAATCGGCATCGCGCGGCGCCTGAAGATGAAATTCGCTCAGGCACCGAGTCTCTGAGAATCAGGAGCTCACTTCTTCGTCGGCAGGCTTTCCTTGCCGGACATGCTTAGCACCTGAATCCTGCCTATGCATACCTTCTCGAGAGAGCTCTCATCGATCAGCTGTCTCTTGACCTTCTCGGGATCGCGCTCATAGCTCTCCACCATCGCTTCCAGCGCATTCGTCTTCTCGGAGTGGTCATCCAGGAATGTGACCCTGCCCTCGAACATGACCGACCTGTATCCGTATTCGCACTCGCCCTCGATGTACCCGATATCTTCCACAACCTGTCCCCAAACGAACGGATTGGCGCTCATCATGTCGATCTTCTTCCCAGCTCTTGCGCAATGGAAGTAGAAGCATTTCCTTGTCGGGTCGAACGAGTAATTGAGCGTGACGAGGTATGGCTTGTCGTCCTTGCTCATGGCGAGGGTCAGGTAATGCTGACCTTTGATCACACCCAGCATTTCTGCTTCGGTCCCGATTACTAGATCCTTACGTCTCAGGTGGTACGGTTCCGTATACGTCATGCCTCCTTGTGTGTGTGCTCGTGGCGATGGGGCTCCGGTTCGAAGTTCACTGGCCTCAGCGCGCCAAAAGCCGATGCGAGGGCCTCGGTCAGAGTCGGATGTATGATTTGCGCGCGCGCGAGCGGCATATAGGTCTGCGCCTCGGAGTTCATCAGGTTGACGACCTGCTGGACCAGGATGGAGGCCTGAGGCCCGACAACCGTAGCCCCGAGTATCCTCCGTGACGGATGCTCGACGATGACCTTGACGAATGCCTCTTCGTCGCCGTAGGCGTAACCCATGGCCGTGTCGAAATACCTGGCGAACCCGACCATGACCTTCCGGCCAGCCTTCGCGTCTTCCTCCGTCATCCCGACCTGCCCGACCTGAGGATCTGTGAAGACCGCATGAGGCACTGCGTGCAGGTCGACCGTGATCTTCTTCTCAGCGAACAGGTTGTATCTTACGACGGAGGCCTGGTAGTTTGCTGTGTGCCTGTACATGTTCCTGCCCAAAGCGTCACCAAGCGCGTAGATATTCGGCTTCGTTGTCTCCAAGAACTGGTTAGTCTGAACCCAGCCTTTATCGTCCATCTTGACGCCAGTCTTCTCAGGCTTCACCCAATCCGAGTTGGAGCGAACGCCAGTGGCCACGAGCAGGTGCTGGGCCTCGACCGTCTTCTCACCGGACTGCGGGTCCCGAATCGTCACAGCGACCATCCCGTTTCGGCTCTCTACGCTGAGCGTGTCGGTCGCAGTATGCACTTCGACGTGGTCAGAGAGACGCTTCTTGACCATGGCGCTCGTCTCAGGTTCCTCATGGGGAAGCAGGACGGGGTTCCTTCCGACGAGAGTCACCTTCGTCCCGACAGCTGAGAAGAAGTGGGCGAACTCGCACCCGATGTAGCCTCCTCCAAGTATCACGATGCTGTCTGGACGTTCCTCGATATCGAACACGGTCCTGTATGTGTGATATTTGACCTTGTCCAGGCCAGGAACTGGAGGTATCTGCGCCCTGGCACCAGAGGCAATCACGATCCTGGGTGCCTTGATGGTCTGATCTCCCACCTGCATCGTGTAGTCCGAGACGAAACTCCCGATGGACGTGTACAAATCGATCTCGCGGACGCTCTTGACTCCTGCCTCCAGCTCGCGCCTCCCTGTCAGCACTATGTCCCACATGCGCTTCTTGATCAGAGCATAGTCTGCCTTCTCGAGCCGGAGCGACACGCCGGCCTTCTGAGCGGCCTCGGCCTCTCGAACGCTATCAGCAACATGGATCAGCACTTTGGACGGTATGCAACCCCTGTTGAGACATGTGCCTCCGAGGGGGCCTTCCTCGACTATGGCGACCCGCAAACCCCTCTGTAATGCGACGTCCACGACGTTCATGCCGGCCCCTGTGCCAATTACAATGAGCCCGTACTCCTTCACGTCTATTCCCCGACAAGGAATGGCTTCGGGGGTCAAAAGCGTTCATACGAACATCTTCGACAAATCGTGGAAAAAGCTCTAGAGGAAGGACGCAATCTGTCCCGTCGATACGGATGGTCGACACTCAGTCGGAACTAGTACGCACCTTCACCATAGACACAGAGCTGTCGCATTCACAGCTCATGGCGTTTCCCAAGTTCATCCGCGAGCACATGACCTTCGGGGCGCTCCCAGGCTTGAAGATGAGCGGCCTCGAAGCGTATGCGAGCTCGGGCGGGCACTACATGGAATTCAAGTCTGGACCCCAGAGGAAGAGCTACGAATGCTCAGTCCGAGTCTATCTGGAGCGGCCTATCAAGGTCGAGCTCCGTTCATCGATGGGCAGGGACCAGGAGTTCGAGAAGCAGCTCGAGAATGTCCTCCTGATGGTCGTTCAGTTCTTCGAGGAGGAGGCGAGGAAGTCCACGCTGTATGTGGCCTTCATGCCCGGAAGCCCCAAGACCGCGCAGTTGAGGCAAAGAACGTCGGGCGTTCGCAACATCTTCATGGGCAACATGATCAGCCTCTTCTTGTTATCGATACTCATCGGAATCGCCGTTTTCTCCATCATGAGCGCACTGGGCTTCGGCCTATACGCGCCGATTGTCATGATCGCCCTGATGCTGACCCTGGTTCTATCAGCAGGTAAGATATCCTCACTCGGGACCCCATGGAAGATCACGAAGAACTCCCGCGAGGTCGTCATAGTCCAGCACCAGGTACCCGAGGGAGCGCTGCAGTTCTACGTTGGCGAATACAGGGACAAGATCAGGGCGGCCAAGCAGAGTCTGTTCACGATGTTCGCTAGTTATTCCGGAGAGATCAAGTCAGAGACCGTCGCACAGGAGTTCGTGAAGGCTGGAATTCCCGCCGACAAGAGCGATTTCCTCGTTCGCAGGGTGGATGTCTACGGGATAGTGGAGCGGGTGGCACGGAAATTCGACTTGTCCGTCCCGACGATAGTCATAAGTCACGATCCGAGGCCGAACGCGGCGGCCACGGGGTTCACGAAACAGCTTGCGACCATGATCGTCACGATGGGCCTACTGGTTCAGCTCGATGACGAAGAGATAGAGCTCGTCATGGGCCACGAGCTGAGCCATCTGCGCTCTGGCGATCCGGTCGTGTTGTTCTCACTGGTAGTGGCAGAGTACTTCGCCAGAGTGTATGTCCTGTTTGTCTACGTGACTCCACTGATGCAGATACCCGGACTATTGATAGTGTACTTCATCGGCGTGTTCTGGGGGATCTTCTTCTTTGGTAAGTTCCTGGAGACCCGAGCGGACCTCGAGGCAGCGCTCATACTCCAGAAACCCAAGGTGATGGCTGAATCCCTGAAGAAGATAGGCTTCAGAAGGCTCGTGCTCGAGGAGCGCTTCCTCGAACCTGGTGGGAGCAGGCTAGGCGAGTGGCTCAGGATGGACCCGCACCCGCCGCTCTACTTCAGGATCCAGAGGCTCGAATCTTTGGATCTGGTCAACCCGCCGAAGCACCCGTTCCTGAGTTCGGTCCGCGCGGTCACCTCTGGGTTTGTGAACTCACGGAGAGTGCCTTGAAAGCGACCTCCCCCAACTGTTCGTGGAATCATTGATTACTGGATAGGATGTTGTTCTCCCGGTGATCGAATGGGGAAGCTAGAGCTGCCGATGCCTGAGATGGGCAAGGGCTTGAAGGCGGCCGCCAAGGACCTGGAGACGAGAATCAGAGCGCATGTGCCCGCGGAGTTCAGGGAATCTGTCGCAGTGACCGCGTTCAAGAGGGGTAAGGTGACTGGCCTGGCCATCGAGTACGACGACCGGGCGGAGAACCACGTCTACGCTGCCATCGAGTATCCAGTCGGTGGCTGCAAGGGGGAGTCCATCGACCCGTGTCGCTGAACTACCTCTTCTTGTGCACTGGACAGGGCATCCCGAGCCTGCAATACCTGCACTTCTCCTGAGGTACCGGGGGTACGGGTCCGACCATGTGGCCGTATTTACGTCTTGGAATAATCGCTCCCCCTAGGAGCAAGGTCAATGTCTTAGATAAATGCACCCCTGGCTTCACTGCAAGCGCGGGATCATGATGTTGAATACACAGCCCTTGGTGTAGTCTCCTGGAACTATGTCCGAAACCCACATGCTGCCTCCGTAGCGCTCCACGATGTTTCTTGCAGCTGCGAGCCCTATCCCGAACCCTCCCGCAAGCTCCGATTTAGAACTCTTGGACAGCCGCAAGACCTCACTCTTTATGTGGTGTTGGATCAAACGGCCTGGCTGGGCCACCTTGACCCACCAGTAATCCACCTTCCTATCCCGCCTGACCTCCGCACTTATCGAGAGAGCGTTCTTCTGCATGGTCTCGCTGAGGCTGGTGCTGTAGAACAGGTTGACGAAAACCTCCTTAAGCAGCTCGTCCGCCCTCACAAGCATGACCTCCTCGGGCTGGAGGCTGACCTCGAACGTCATCCCCTTGACATGCGACCTGTCCCTGACCTCCACAATGGCAGAGTCGATGGCCTTCCGCAGGTCCATGCTCCTGAACGCCTTGGGCGGGCCTTCCCTCAGCCTGGACAGAACCCGGACCATCTCGATCAGGCGCATTATGTTCTCCACCTGTCGCGCGGTCTTATCCGCCATGGACGCCACAACTGGGTCGATGTCCTTCTTCGACCGTATCGACTCGAAGTAGGCCGTTATGGGCGTAGCGTAGTTCGCTATGTCGTGCGTCAGAAGATCCATGTGCATCTCGACCTGGTCCCTTTCATCCGTGATCTCCTTCAGCAGCCTTGCGTTCTCGAGCGCGACGGCCGCGTGGTTAGCGAACAGGATGGCGATCTCCAAATCCTCTTGCGAGAAGCTCGCCGGCGGATACCTCATGAGTTCGATCACGCCGATCGTCTCCTTCTTGCCTGCAATCGGGACGGCCAGCATCCGTGTGTGAGTCTGAGGCGTCCCAGGGATGTACTCCGCACGAGGATCGGCCTCGGAATCCAATATTATCTCAGGCTTCCTCGTCCTGCCGACATAACCAACTATTCCTGTGTCCGCCGAGAAGTCCCGGTCCGCCATGACCTCGCTCGCGTAGTGGCCCGATGCGAACACTGGACTACACGTCCGCTTCGACCAGTCGAATACGTACAACGCGAGCTCGTCGCAGGGGACCAGCTCAGCGACTCTGTTGGCGATTATCCTGTATATCTCCTCGGATTCCATCTCCTGCTGGACGGCCGCGGCCGTCTCAATGAGCACCTTCTGCGCCCTTGACCTCGTCTGCATCTGCTGGAACATCCTTGAGCTCTCGAGGACCCAGGCGACCTGGACCGCCAGTCCTTCGACAACATCTATCTCGACCGGAGTCAACGGCACTATTCTTGAACTGTCGCCCACCATGAACAGACTGTCGATCATGCCGCCATAGGCAATGGGCGCGACGACGGTGTTGGTGAAAGACAGCTTCGTCGGAGTCTTCTTCTTGCGCGGAGAAGAATCGAAGGACGCGGAAGTTGTCTTCATCGACGATATTGTGTCGGCCGCAAGCGGCACAGCGGCTACCTGGAAAACGGAGTCCTTGGCGAGCGTGATGCTCTTCGCGGAGCTGGACAAGCATGTCAGCTCCTTCGAATCTTGGGAGTACTTGAAGATGGCCACGAAGTCGGCATCGAAATAATCGAGAACGCTCTTGCAGAACCGCGCGAGGGCCTGGTCGAACGAGTACGTGGAGCCCGGGGCGCCGGGCATGCACAATGACAGGGACGCACGCATGTCGGCGTACTGCTCCACAAGCAAGAGAGTCTCCTCGATGCTCCGGTCAATCATCGAGTCCAGGGCGAGCTTCGCCCTGGTCTTGTTCAGCAGAGGCAGGTCGTGTTTCACTACACTGAGCATCGCGTCCCGGAGGAGGGTCTGTCGCTTGACGATCGCTGCGAAGTTGATCTGCCCGCCGTGCTCCGCCCTGATTGCGCTCTTGAGGACCTCATGTGAGCGTTGCTCGTTCGGGTTCTCCGCGCGCATGATCAGAGCACCGATGAACGCCATCATCCTGTCCGTGCGCACCTGTTCGGACACGTCGAGATCCGCACCTCTTAGGTACAATGATTTCGCGGTGCTTAGGGCCCAAAGGTCGACAATCCTGCCGATGTTGGCCTTGAGCACATCGAAGACCGCTTTCATGTCACTCTGGGAGCTAGCTGCGAGAGTTCGTTCTACAGGTATGAGTATCTCCTCCAACTCCTTGGGGGGGTGTTCGCAGTCTTATGTCTCTTTAGGTTTAAATCGCTTTTCCAGAGGAACTGCAGCTATCTATCCGATCATCGATAACACCGTCATCCCTCTCTGGCCTCGCCCTGAGAAATCCCAAGATATTCGTTAGCTCGAATACGCTTATATTTGTTCAGCAGATAGCGACGTACTGGAGTTGTATAGCCGATGTCGACACAACACGCTTCGGTGAAGACCTTACTTCTGACAGGGAAGCAGGTCAAGAAGCTCCTCGAGATGAAGGACGTACTCGGAGCGGTCGAGAACGCCTTCAGGCACAAGGGGCTTGGAAAGGTGCAGATGCCTGCAAAGGTGTACCTTTTCTACGAGAAGTTCAACGGCGACCTCAGAACGATGCCCTCGTACGTCGAGGACATGGATGTCTCCGCGGTGAAGATCGTCAACGTGCACCCGGACAACGCGAAGAACTTCGGAATGAGGACTGTAATGGCTGTCCTCGTCCTCGTGAACCCGCACACTGGCGCTCCCCTGGCATTTATGGATGCGACCCACATAACCGATATGAGGACCGGTGCCGCGAGCGGAATAGCGTCGAAGTATCTTGCAAGACCGAACCCGAAGATCCTGGGCATCATCGGGGCTGGGAACCAGGCCAGGACCCAGATGCTCGCTCTGATCACTCAGTACGGCCACTTTGACGAGGTCAGGGTGAATGACCTGTACCCCGAGAAGAGCAAAGCGCTGGTACGGGAGTTCAGGAGGAAGTACAAGGAGCAGGTCGGTAAGTTCAAGGCGGTCAACAACCCGAGGGACTGCGTCGTGGACTCCGACATCGTCGTAACAGCGACCGCGTCCAGAACACCGATCGTGATGGACGAGTGGGTGAAGGCCGGAACTCACATTAACTGCATAGGCGCGGATGCTCCTGGCAAGCAGGAGATGGATCCGAAGATACTGAAGCGTGCTCGCCTAGTCATCGACGACTGGGAGCAGGCCTCCCACTCGGGCGAAATCAACGTACCTCTCGCAAAGGACGAGCTGACCAGAGATGATGTCAACGCGGAGATTGGGCATATCGTCGCAGGGTTGAAACCCGGCAGAGAGAACGACGAGCAGATCACCGTCTTCTGTTCGACCGGTCTGGCCATCCAAGATGCTTTGACGGCGAAGATTGCCTACGACACCGCAATCTCCCAGAAAATCGGCAGGTACATGCAGATAGTTCTCTGAGTCGAAAAAACAACCGAAGAAGCCCATTGGGCTTCTTCGATTCTTGTCTCTGCCTTTGTGTCAGGTCAACCCTCTGCTCTTGGCTATCCTGTCGGGGGCAACCTTCGCTAGTAGGTAGAGCAGGGCGAAGCCACCCGCGAGAATGCTCACAGTGAGGATTATCAGTATGTTTTGGGGATATGCGCTCATCAGCCATAAGACGGACAAGATCACGATGTCGCCGCTCAATCCTGCCAGGGCGATGAGCGTGTATCTCCTTCTGATCTCGTCGATACTGGCTTCAGGATCTTCGTACGCCATTGGCATCCAATAGGAGCGGCGAGATATCTATGCTCTGGTTCCTGTTCACGGGAGACAGACAACACGACCAGATGTGCTCCTGCGCTTCACCGTCCGAGCATGTGACAAATGAAACTGAGACCGTCGACTCGACGCGTGCCGATATCAGTGCAGGAAAGACCCTTATACAAGTTCGGGCAGTAGTTCTGAGGCCTCGGATGTGGGTTCGAGGCTGATGGAGGAAGACAGGTGTTATACATCTGGACGGCAGAACTGAAAGAGGGAAAGGAGAAGGAGTACAAAGCGTGGTCATTGAAGAACATGGCAGAATACAAGAAGAGGGCCCCCACAGGGTGGAAACTAGTGGGCGCGTACGGCACGACTATGGCCCTGGCCAAGTTCGATGTCGCATGGATCTGGCAGTTCCGGAAATGGAGCGACGTCGACGCATTCTTCGACCTAGAGGACAAGGTCTTGGACAAGTTGATGGACGAAGAGAACAAGTTCCTGTTGCCAGGGACGACGAGAGGCGTCGTGATACGCGAAATGGAAGACTGGCTCATGCCGATCACGAGAGTGAGGAAGAAGTAGCGAGGACGAACTCACATTCTCAGGGAGCACCCAAACCCTTTGCGTTTTTCCTCATGGGTTGACCCGTCAGACAGCAACACCCTTTTTGTATCACCCTCGGGATTCGGAGGTGATGATCTGCCTCGGCATCGAAGGGACCGCCCACACGATAGGAGTGGGAATAGTCGACCAGGACTGCAGAGTCCTGGCCAACCTGACCAAGATGATCGACGGCTCCAAGGGAGGAATTCATCCCAGGGAGGCAGCCAATCATCATGCGGAGAACGTCGTGCCGCTCATGCACGAGGCGGTCGCAAAAGCGGGAATGTCGTATGACGACATCGACCTGGTTGCGTTCTCGCAGGGCCCCGGTCTCGGACCTTGCCTCAGGACTGCCGCCACAGCTGCTCGTTCGCTGGCACTGGCCCTCGATGTCGACCTGATTGGTGTCAACCACTGTGTCGCTCATCTGGAGATTGGACGGAAGGTCACTGGCTGCAAAGATCCAACACTCCTGTACGCCTCCGGAGGGAACACGCAGGTCATCGCGTATTCCGGTGGCAGGTACAGGGTGTTCGGTGAAACCCTAGACATCGGCATAGGCAACATGATCGACAAATTCGGCAGAGAGACTGGCCTGCCTTTTCCTTCAGGCCCTCAGCTGGAGAGACTGGCCAGGGAGGGCAAGGAGCTGATAAATCTGCCGTACAGCGTCAAGGGGATGGATGTCGCTTTCTCCGGTATATTGACGGCCGCTGTCCAACTGCAGAAGCAGGGCAAGAGGATGGAGGATATGTGCTTCTCGCTCCAGGAAACGTGCTTCGCAATGCTCGTCGAGGTAACCGAGAGGGCGATGGCACATGTTGAGAAGAACGAGGTGCTCCTGGGCGGAGGAGTCGTGCAGAACAAGCGCCTTCAGGAGATGGTGCGGATCATGGCCGAGGAGCGTGGCGCCAAGATGTTCGTACCCCCGGCTTCACTGTGTGTAGACAACGGGGCAATGATCGCGTGGACCGGAGTCGTAATGCATGGTGCTGGTCTCAGGACCAAGCTCGAGGATAGTGCTGTCCGCCAGAGGTTCAGGACGGACGAAGTCGACCTGCCCTGGATGAAGGAAACCACCTAAGGCATGATGTCCGATGGCTCGATGAAGTAGAGGGAGAACTGCTTCTCTCCGGCGATCTCCTTGGCCTCCTTCTCGACCTGTCCCTTCGAAATGCTCGTGGCGATGACCTTCTGCTGAAGGACTGCGATCCACTGGTTGGGGTAGTCCGTGATAAGATCGATGTAGTTCTCCTTCAACCACTGATCGTTCTTGATATCATCCTGGCTCTCTTTCACTTCTTCGTTGTTCATCGGCATCTGTTCCACCACGCGACCCCGAACACGCTCCGGGGATTCAATGACATTCTCCCTGATCGGCCGCAGTCTATCTGAGCTGGAGACCAACGATCTCGTCGACAGCCGCCAGGAACTCGTCCTCTTTGCCTTCGTCAATGGTCGCCCCGGCGGCGACCGCATGCCCTCCGCCTATTCCCCCGAACTTCTCGGCTGCCTTCTTCAGCGCGGCCGAGAAATCAAGCCCCTTCGAGACGAGATACTTCGTTCCGCGGCTCGAGACCTTGACGCTCCCCTTGACCTTGGAGAGCGCAAGCGTGGGCTTCGACTGATCGAGGATGTACTGCATCGCAAGTCCACATTGCGCTCCAGCCAGTGAAGGATCAGGGGCTTCGAAGTACTGTATGTGGCTCTTATGGATGACTCCGCCCGCCTCTATCTCAGTAAGGCGGGTGAGTATCTTCCCGTTGTATTCCCGCCTGAGCTCTGACGCGCGGGCAAGAGCCTCTTTGTCTCCCATGCACATCGCTATCCCCAGACCCTCGTAGTTCATCCGGCCGCAGGCGTTCAGCAGGTCCGCGAGGTCGAAGGCGGTGATGTTCATCGAAGGAATCCAATGTACATCAGTCACGAGCTCCTCTACTGTCTCCGGCCTGCATCCTTGGCCCATAAGCCGAAGCGAGAGCATCGACGTCAACTTCCTCCTGTGGACATCGTCCAGTGAGCCCATCGGGTGATCCGGGTTGAGCCTCATCGATTCGAGGAATGCCATGACGTTGTCCTTCCGCCCCGAAAGGCCGACGAAGTACGGATCCGCGGAGTCTGCGATGGCGTCCGCAATGGTGGTCCCCTTCAGGTTGAGACCCCTCTGGACCTCTATGAACCCCTTCTCCCGGGCGTAGTCCAGTATCTGCTGGTTAACGGATTTCATGCCACCCATGTGCTGTCTGTCGCCTATCATGCCCGCTATCGCGATGGGAGACAGCTCCCAGTTACAGGGATCCATCATGACAGCCAAGAGGAACGAAACTGTCGACGCGCAGGCCTCGGTCATGCCGTCCAGACCGAAGAAGTGCGGATTAACTTGGACTATCTTCTTGGACTTCCTGATGGGCTTGTGGTGGTCGAGCGCGGCCACCTTGGCCTTCAAGGTCTCGAGCCCGTCGATCTGGCCTGAACCCATGTCGAGAAATAGGATTGCCTCGTTCCCCTCTTTCGCGAGGCTCTCTAGGACCTCCTTATCCAGGCTCTTGCTGATCGTCAGGTGGAACTGTTTCTTCGCACGGGAAAGAGCTCCCACGATGACAGCCGCTGCCGCGAGCCCGTCTGCGTCATAGTGCGAAACTACCCTGAGGAAGCTCGCTGAGTTGACCACCTTGACAGCGTGCTTGAGGCTGTCGGAGAACTCATCCGGGAGGGCTATGCTCCCGTTCATAGAATCATCACTCTACTTGCAGTGCGGCCGTGTCGAGCGCGTAGTTCCACGACTCCGGGATGACGCCCTCGCGCTTGTAGTACTTCACCAGCCGCCTGATCTTGGATTCCAACAGATGCCTGCCCCTGAGATTGTGAAGATCCTTCGGGTTCTTCGAAACATGCGATGTCATAGAGACCGCGCGCTTCATGAGCGCCTGCAGGTCCTCAGGCAGTTCCGATTTGATGTTCTTCTCTGCCAGGATCTCCTTGATGCTCTTGCCCGCCACTAGCCTCACGTTCGGGATCGCGTGTTGGTCTCTCAGAACTAGACCTATCTTCGCCATCGACATTCCCTCGCCCGCCAGCTTCGCTACGAGGTCCTTCACTTCGTCCGCCGACGACTGCACCCATTTCGGGTTCTCCGTCACGAGCGGTTTCTTGGACCCCGACGAGCCCTTCCTGCTTGAATGCATTCTTGACATTGCCT
>Ga0154706_107_pt1 | contig 17990 bp, 15 predicted proteins | sample Rifle2008BG13ft_FD_105566 | JGI IMG/M metagenome (GOLD analysis project Ga0154706, IMG submission 105566) | Euryarchaeota archaeon RBG_13_57_23
AGGCCGAGGGCGAAGTCAGAATGGAGAACGCCCTGGACGGCCTGGAGAGGTTGAGGCGGTTGTGCGACACTACAATTGTCATCCCGAACGACAGGTTGCTCGAGCTCGTCCCGAAGTTGCCGGTGGATGCGGCGTTCAAGGTGGCGGACGAGGTCCTCATGCAGACCATCAGAGGCCTTACTGAGATCATCACCAAGCCGGGACTGGTCAACTTGGACTACAGCGACATCATGACAGTCATGAACGAGGGCGGCGTCGCCTTCGTGGGCATTGGCGAATCCGAGGAGAGCGACCCGGAGGATCGCATCGAGAACGCAATCGAGGAGGCCCTGAATTCGCCTTTGCTGGGCGAGATCAACCTCGCCGAGGCGAAGGGCGCCCTGATCAGGGTTGTAGGCGGACCAGACATGACCGTCTCAGAGGCCCAGAAGGCCGCCGAGGTCGTGACCGACAGGATTGCCAAGCACGCCCGGATAATCTGGGGTTGCAGCATCGACCCGTCGCTCCAGAGCACCGTGAAGATCTTGCTGATTGTCACGGGCGCCCGCAGCGAGGGCGTCATGGGCAAGGAGACAGAGACAGCCGCAGCTCCGAGGAGAGCGGCAGCAGCCTCTTCGAGATCTTACGGAAGGGACGACGACTCGTCGATAGATTTCGTCAGATGAGTTCTCGGCCAATCATGAGAATCGGAAAACCAAACCAGGCGGATCGGATCCGCCTATTTCCTCACTTTTCTTTCCACTTTCTTGTCCAGCCTGGGCTTGTCTCCGAACCGGGCGCCACATTTGGGACAGAACAGGTCCTCCAGGCCGACCTCTGTTGAGCAGATGGAACATTCCGCCGCACCGGCCCTGTCCGAGAATATCACTCCGCATAGGCACGCGAAGGCATCCTTGTCCACTCTCCTCCCGCACGCTGGGCACTCCGATATCAGTTCCACGAGCGAGGTGTGACAGAACCTGCACTCCGCGGCCGACTCCGGAATTTCCTTCCGACACTTCGGACAGAGCATGTTGCCTTCGCCAACGAGAAGTGCGCCGCATTCGCATACTGGGTCTTCCTCGGAGACGATTCTCCCGCACTCCGGGCACTGGAACAGGTCCTTCGCGAAATCCGTTGAGAACACGACCCCGCACTTCCTGCAGAAGGTGTCTTCCTTGGTGAGCGACTCGCCGCACTCTGGGCACTGGAATGTGTGAGAGTACATGGTACAGTCGCAGGTCTCGCCCTCCAGAAGCCTTCGTCCGCAGACGCTGCAGAACTGAGCGGTGTCCGGAGCCGCGTGGATCTGATCGCGGGTAGAGACATAGGTTCTTTCTGTTATCTCACCGAGCAGGAACCTCTCTTCGAGCAGCAGCAACTTGTCCTCCTTGGACAGACGCATCGTGCGCACGAAGGGGCTCTCGGAGTCGACAACATGCGGTCTCTGGGTCGAGTACAGAAGGTGCTTCCCGCAGACCGGACAATCTGCGACTCGCATCGCGCACGAGTTGTGAAACTGCTTTCCGCAACCGCAGAGTACGCTAGGCAGACCGGGCTTGATCAGACCAAGACAGATGTCGCACTTGACCTGACCCTTGATTCTTACGGCCTTCACCTGAGGTCGCGTTCGTTTGGTGACTCGTCTGGTCCCCGCCCTTCTTATCTGTCCTTTCGGGACCTTTATCAGCCGAGGCTTGCCAGCGCCTCCTCTCGGTGATGCAACCGCGATCAAGGTGCTCAAGTTACCAATCAAGTGCACTTCGCTCCAGAGGGTCGGTGAATCGAGCTGGAGTCATATAAAAGCGCACGGCGAGAAAGGCCTCATTCCTAGTGCGTCTGCCTCCTCACGGATTTATACGATGACATGTGATTCACCTGGGCATGGCAATCAAGGACACGGTCAAGATGATCGGAGAGCTGATGGTCGTCGCCGCGAGGACTGCGCCGAAGGCCGTCGGTCAGGACTTTATTGAGGTGATCCTGCTTTCCGACTCGGAGAGGATTGCCGTCGGGAACGACATGGTCCAGATTGCCAAGGAACGAGGGGTCTGGGGCTTCGAACGGGATGGCAAGAACGTAATGGATTCCGACGCAATGCTACTTGTCGGACTTCTGCCGCACAAGGGTGCGGGACTGAACTGCGGCGGTTGCGGATACGCAGACTGTGAGGAATTCAACTCGAAGTCTTATTCTGGGGATTTCGAAGGCCCGAACTGCGCTATCAGGCTCCTGGATCTCGGCATTGCCCTGGGTTCCGCAGCCAAACTCGCGTCCGAGCTGAACGTCGACAACCGGATAATGTATAGGGCAGGGGTTTCTGCGAGGCGACTCAAGATCGGCAAGTCGAAGCTGTTCCACGCAATCCCTCTCTCTGCGACGGGCAAGAACATCTTCTTCGACAGACCGTTGAAACCCCAGTGATGAGTGAACGATGGGTGTTACGGTGCCTTCGCGGGAAAGCCGAGGTCGGTCCCGTTGAGGAGATGTGCGCGTATGCTCGCCGGGTCGACGAGCTGATTCCGGAATACCGGTCCGAGCATCATGCCCGATCTTCTGTTGATCGGTGTTCCCGTGAGCAAGGGGTTGAACGCAGGCACCACGATCAGCTCTCTCGGGCACGAATCATATCGTTCCGCTGCCTTGTCTTTCGAGAGTCGCCCCCTGACCCAACACTTCTCGTTGTTCTTTCCTCCGAGCGAATCGACCAGGAGGATCGACGGATGTATGTGCCCCATCACCAGCACTCTACCCTTCATCGCCTCTTTGGACGGCCAGACGTGCCCGTGAATCGCTCCGAAATCCTCGACCAGCACACCTCCTCCAGAGACGGCCCTGATGCCCTCGGGGAGGATGGCCCCCAGCCCTCCGTCGTGGTTTCCCGCGACGATGGTGATGGACTCATACGTTTCGAGAAGACTGTTCAGGAACGGCGGGATTTCCCTGTCCTCCTTGTAGCTCACTGCTGGAATTCTGTGCTTGACGTCCCCGAGGATCAGGAGATTGTCCCCATGGGGCGCAAGCTTCTGGATTTCGGCAAGCATATTGGCTGCCTGTGAAGGTATGTTGAAGCCAGCCCTTCTGAGCTGCACCTCGATGCCGATGTGCAGATCAGCAATGCACACCCAGTTCCTGGAGCCTATTGCTGATAGGGCGGGAACATCTGGGATGGGCACGAGATCCATGTCGCCTGATACGACCGGAGTCCTGATAATACTACCACCTCACCGTCCCATGAGGAGCCGCTCCGCGAGGAAAGGCGGTAAGGGTGCCGCACGAATCGATGCAACGGCCTCTTCGACATTGTAGTCCACCCTTCGAATGTCGCAGGTCAAGTTCAGGGGGTCGAGTATGGCGTAGCTGGCCCTGGGGTCGAGATCTCGCGGCTGCCCTACCGATCCAGGATTGACCGCCAGCCCGTGTTCGAATCGAACGACATATGGGACATGCGTGTGGCCGAGGATCAGGACGTCTGCCTTGGCCCTCTCGAACAGGTCCAGCGACAGCCCATCTTCGTAGACGTATTCGATTGCGCTGTCGACTGAGCCATGGTACATCGCGATTTTCCGGTTGGACAGATCCAGCTGCATGGAGAGTTCCAGCTGGCTGAGGTAGTTCTTAGCTTCTTGTTCGAGGACGCTCCCAGTCCATCTGGCAGCCCTCGCAGCGTGTTCGTTCATCCAGATCGTGTCGCCCGTCAATGCGGCGAGCTCGTGATTGCCGAAGACCGCGTGAGCTGCTGTTTTGCTTACGAGCCTGACGCATTCGTTCGGATTGGCTCCGTACCCAACGATGTCCCCCGCGCACAGAACTTGGTCGAAATCGGTCTTTTTGATGTCAGCGAGAACGGCTTCGAGTGCTTGGATGTTCGAGTGGATATCTGATACGATCGCGATCTTCATTGCCGGTTCCTCAGGCAGACGACAAGTACCTGCGGAGCACAAATGGCAGTTTCTCTATTAGGTCGGTTGCGAGCAAGCCGTAATTCTTCTCCTCAAACGCAAGATTGCCCGCAACCCCAACCGCGAAGGCGCCGATTCTGGCAGCTGCGAACGGAGTGGCCCTTTGCGCGATCATGCCGGCCACGACTCCGGTTAGGACGTCCCCCGTTCCTCCAACGGTCATGGCTTCGTGATGCACTCTGTTAAGCTTCACGTAGGCGCCGTCGCTGATCACATCGGTCGGCCCCTTCAGCAGTATGGTCATCTTGAGTCGGGAGGCTGCCTCCTTGACCAAGTCCATCCTCTTGTCCAGGTCCTCTTCGGGGACGCTCTTGCCGCTCAGTTTCTTGAATTCGCCCGCATGAGGAGTGATCACGCCGGTTTTGCTTCTGAGGATGCTTGGTGAGAGACCGCAGGCTCCTATCGCGTCGGCGTCTATGACCAGAGGAATCGTGGTCTTCTTCACGAGCGATTGCACCGCCTGGATAGTCTCCTTGGCGGCGCCCAGCCCCGGGCCTATCGCCACGACGTCCATACCCTTAGAAAAATCCAGAAGCCATTGGACGTGTTCCTCCGTGAGCAACTCCCCCTTCAGGGGCTTGACTATGATGTTGGGAGAATAGATGGAAACAGGTAGAGCAGAGGATTCAGGAGTCGCGACGAATGTGAGGTCCACTCCGGATCTCATCGCGGCCATACCCGTGAACGCCGGGGCGCCAGTATAGGGTCCGCCGCCTATGACCAGTACTTTGCCAGAATCGCCCTTGTGAGCACTCCTCTTCCTTCTCGGGAGGAGCACGAAATCCCCAGGCCCGCAATACGTCTCAGCGTCCGCGGGGATGCCTATGTCCTGGACGACGATCTTCCCGGAATTCTGCGGAGTCATACCGACTTTGGTTGCATGGAACGTGACGGTCATCGTGGGCTTGACATGGAGGTCCGAGGGCCAGCCAGAAGGCACATCGACTGATACCACTGGACGTCTCGATTCGTTCAGGGTCTTGATGTGGCGGGCATAAGGGTCTCTCGGCCTTCCCTGGAGGCCAACGCCCAGCATCGCGTCCACTATGACTCCGTACTGTTTCGGATCCAGCAACTCTATGGCTCTCATGTGCGGTCTGACCATGTCGAAGTTGAACCTCGCGGCGTCGCTTGCGATCTCCGACGCGGGCTCGACCAAGTACAAGTCCACTTGGCGCGCCTTCGAGAGGTGTCTCGCGGCCACGAAGCCGTCCCCTCCGTTGTTGCCCCTGCCGCAGATGACTGCTACCCTCGCATTGGGGTTAGAGATCTCCAGCACTCTCTTGGCGACGGCGGCCCCTGCGTTCTCCATCAGAGTGATCGTGCGCACTCCAAGGTATGAGGAATTGACATCGAGGACCCGCACCTCCTCCGGACGTATCGACGACCGCGCCACGGGTTCGGATTACTCGGCCGGATATTAAACATGACGAGGGGAGGTTGAGGGGCCCATTTCAGCTTATGAGGCCAGACTTCAAAAAGAAATATATACGCAAACCTCGTAACTCCAAGCACCGGCAGGGATTCAGTAAGTGAGCGAGATCAAACGGCTGGTTTTGGATGTTCTGAAACCCCACCACCCTACCATAATCGAGTTGTCCCGCAGGATCGGGGTTCTGAACGGTGTCTCCGGCGTCAATTGCACGCTGGAGGAAGTAGACAGAGAGACCGAGAGCGTCAAGATCACGATCGAGGGCACTTCGATCGACTTCGAGGCAGTCGAGGAAACGATTTCCGACTGCGGGGCCGTGATACACTCGGTGGACAGTGTTTCCGCGGGCAAGAAACTCGTCGAAGAAGTGGAGACGCCGCAGGACAGATGAGCTCAGGCCTTATCTCGGGGCATCGTCTTCAGCTTAGCTGCCACTTTGTCCACTAGGACCGTCTTCTTCAGCTTCGGCTCGACGAGTACCCTCCCCTCGTGCCTGTGCCAGAACCTCGGATAGGCCTTCTCCAGCTCGAGTATGCAGTCGAGGCCCAGTGACTTCGCAGCCTCGTAGACCATGTGCGCTGTGGGGCCCTCGACCGCCTTCTTCTTGGCGACCTTCCGTCCAGCGGCCCTCGCAACGCGCAGGTCGAAATAGGATGGCCAGAGAACGATCGCATTCTCGGGGTCGACTGTCATCTGCTGTCCTCGAGTTGCGATTGGGTCGCTATTATCTAATCTTGTCGGTCTCCCGGGCGAGACACGTTCGTGCTGATGTTTATTATCCAGATAGATGATTCGGCGCCTACAGGGGGGCCGGAGATGTTAGAGGAAGACATCGCATTGTCCACGCTGAAGGCGGCCGAGTCGGGAGAAACGCTGCTTCTCGCCGAGGTCCGATTGGAGGAACGAAGCACGAGGCAGTTGGCCGTGAAGATGGGCCAGGTGAACAGCTCAAGTTCCACCCAGGATGCTGGTATGAATGTCAGGATAGTGCTTCCGACGGGAATCGGCTTCGCCAGCGCGAACGTCATATCAAAAGCGATCGGCAAGAACTTGGTCGAAAAGGCCCTCAAGCAGGCCAAGAGCGCCCGACGCAAGACCTTGATCAACCTCTCCGCTGAGCCTTCTGTCCAGACGAACTGGGAAGTGCGCCAGAGAAAGCCGTTGGCTGACCAGAGCTCTGAGGATAAGGTCGAGTTGATCGGCCGGATAGACAGAGCTGTCATGAAGACCAAGGTGAAGGTGCAGGGCAGATACTACGAGCTCAAGGACTACGAGATAGGCAGCTACTTCGCCAACTCGGAAGGGACGAGGATCAGGTCGTTCCTCCCCAGGGTGACTATCGAGTCCAGCAACATGGTGACCTCGAAGGGCGAGAGCGAGCAGTCCCTCAGGCAGTGGGGCGCCAGCGGCGGCTGGGAGAAGGTTGAGGAATGGGGTCTCGAGGAGGCGCTCCCAGCTGAGGTCCGAATGCTCAAGAAGCAGATAGACCAAGGCAGGAAGGTCAAACCAGGCGTGCTCGATCTCGTCTGCGGTCCGGAGGTGGCTGGAATCGCGGCTCACGAGTCGTGCGGTCATCCGATGGAGGCTGACCGGATAATCGGCAGGGAGATGTCCCAGGCTGGACGGTCCTTTGTGACGCCCGACATGATTGGCAGGCGCATAGGTTCGCGGTACGCCACCGTGATTGACGACCCCCTCATCCCGGGATCATACGGGTACTATCCATACGACCAGGAAGGTGTCAAGGCCAGGCCAAGGTATCTGTACAAAGAAGGCCTCATCAACGAGTTCCTTCAGAACCGGGAGACGGGGTCCAGGATGGGAGTGCGCAGCAACGGCTCGTCCAGGTCCGAGTTCTACCTCAGGGAGCCGATCGTCCGCATGGCGAACACGTTCGTCGCTCCGGGCGATTTCGAGGATGACGAGATGATCGGCTCGATCAAAGAAGGAGTGCTCATGCACTCGTTCACCGAATGGAACATAGACGACAAGAGATACAATCAGAAATACGTCTCACGAGAGGCCTACTTCATCAAGGATGGAGAACTGGGATGTCCGGCAAGAAGGTGCGTGCTCGAGATCACGACCCCGGGTTTCTGGGGCGCAATCGATGCGGTATCTAAGAAGATCGAGTTCAGCGCCGCTGAGTGTGGCAAGGGAGATCCCATGCAGTCGATGGCGGTCTTCACAGGCGGCCCGATGGTGCGGTTAAGGAGTGTGAAGCTGAAATGAACGCCCTGAGGGACCAGGCTCATGAGCTCGTCGAGATCGCGAGAGCCGCCGGAGCCGATGACGCCATCTGTGAGGTCATCGAATCCGGAGTTCAGCAGGTGAGGTTCTCCAACAACGAGATCGACGCGGTGAACTGCTGGAACGATAGTCACGCAGTCTTGTTCGTGGCCCTGGGGAAGAGAACGCTGGTCTCCGACCTGCAGGACCTGAGCAGGAGAAGACAGATGGCCAAGGAACTTGTCTCGAAAGCCGCCAAAGCCCCTGAAATCAAAGGGTACGGAGGTATCGGAGCTGGCAAGTTCAAGTACTCTCCGAAGAAGGCGGACAAGAGAATCGCGCAGCTCCGGGGCGCGTCCAAGTTCGTCCATGACGCCATCTCGGGTGCTGAATCCGCGGGTGCCAACAACGTCGGAGGCACGATGTACGTCCGTCACCATCGGACGGGTATCGCCTCCTCGGGGGGCGCATTCGCGACCGACGAGCTCGCCTCTATGGACCTATCGGTGCGTGCCTTCTCGCAACCGGAGGCGTCGGGACATACGGTGTGCTGCGCCTCCAAGCTTGGCGACATGAAGGCCCGGGAAACGGGGGAACGCGCTGGTCACCTTTCGGTCAAAGCGAAGAACCCCATCCTGGGAGAAGAGGGAAGATTCGACCTCGTTGTTGAGCCTCTCTTCATGGGCTCGCTGATGCACTACACGCAGAACATGCTCAGCGCCATGTGGGTCGAGATCGGGAAGTCCATGTATGCGAAGCGGCTGGGCAAACCGGCTGCTTCCAAGGCGATCACTCTGGTCGATGATCCGATCACAGACTCGATCTCGAGGCGTGCCTTTGACCACGAAGGAGTTCCGACCAAGCGCAACGTGTTGATCAAGAGCGGCGTTCTGAAGACGTTCATGCACAACACATCCACGGCGAAGCGGTTCAAGACAAAGTCGACCAGCAACGCTGGCCCTCTTGTGCCGACTCTGTTCACGCTGATGGCACAGCCGATAGCCTTCCATCCAGTGGTCGAGAAGGGCGATTGGAGCAGGGAAGAGATCATCTCAGACACGAAGGACGGTCTCTACCTGAACAACACCTGGTACACGAGGTTCCAGAGCTATGCTGCGGGGGACTTCTCCACGATCCCGAGAGATGCCATCCTGAGGATCAAGGACGGCGAGATAGTTGGTGCGGTGAAGAACATCAGGATCAGCGACAACTTGTTGAACTTCTGGAAAAGCATCGATGCCTTGTCGAAGTCAACTGAGGAAGTCTACTGGTGGGACGAGGCCAGCCCTCCCTCGACTCTCCCGATGCTAAGGGCTAGATCCATGAACGTGACAAGATCGTCGTGAAGAGAATGATGCAGCATCACGGGGTCTTGGGCTCAGCAGAGCCTAGGAGAACAGCGTTGACTACCCCGTCCTGTCCACATCTCGACGTGATGACGGCCTCGCCCAGCTCGGTCATCACGGTTGCGCCCTTCGTCATGATGTTGCGCTGGACGTAGTTCGGATTCGACGGGTTCGTCTTGACCGTGAGAATCTTCACCTTCTTGATGGCATTCGTCTTGGGATCCACGACATTCGCGGAATCGATCAGCAGCAGACGCGCTTTCGTGTTGGCCCCCTTGACCCTGTACATCTTGACCTTGCGGACCCCGAGGCGGGTGAATTGCTTCTCCCTTCCGACCTCGAACTTCCTCTTCTTGCGGGCAAGCCTCAACCTGCCGCCTGAGGATTTCCTCTTCGGTCTGCCCTGCCAAATGGCCATCAATAACCTCTCGGGGGATGTGAAAGGACGAGTTGTATTAATAGGTTGCGGGGTTTGCGCGCGGTGGTTTTCCCCCGAAAAACTCTACATCCGCGGACTCTCCAAGGACTATGCTGGCATAGCAGCCGTGACGCGCCGGTCCTGGGTTGACGAAGATGGTGTCCTTGTTGAGCGCCCGCCCCTGCGATTCGTGTATGTGACCGGAGAGCGCCAAGACGGGCTTGAACTCCTGCGCGACCCTGAGGACTCCCTGGGACCCCCCGTGGCCTCCGAATCTCGTGCTGTCGTTCATACCGTAGGCGGGCACATGTGTGATCATTACTCCGTCAGGGACCGCGACCTCCCTGAGGCTTCTCTCGAGCAGGTCCTCTGCTATCTCGAAGGGCATGCCGGAGCCGCTTGGGAGACCTCCTCCAAAACCGTAGAATCTCCATCCTTCGACTTCGACTCTAGCATTGTGTATGCTAGCATGCGCTTCCTCGAGCACACCAACAGTATCGGGGACGTCGCAATTGCCCGGGACGGCTAGCACTCTGCATTTGACACTCTTGAGGAACTCCTTGGCGTAGTCCGTCGTGCCGAAAGTCGTGAAGTCCCCGCACACGATTACCAGGTTGAAGGCTCCGGAGTCGACGACGGATATGAGCTTGGCCAGGGCGTCCTTCGACCCGTGGAGGTCGGAGCACGCCATGATCTTGAGTTCCTTCATCGGATCACCAGGGGAGTGTGATCCCAAACGACAGGTTCTGGAACACTATCAGATAGGTGACGATGTACCCGGCGATGGCGCCTCCGTTGAGAAGTGGGAGGCCCGCCTGGGGATTGCCCGTCAGCACGAACCTCATCAGTATGGCGAATCCAAGCAGTGATCCCAACAGAGTCCCCATGGAGACCGCGAAGTTGCCGGTGAGCCCGCCGAAGTCTGTATCGGGAAGGAACGAGAACGCGGATGTGATCAGGACCCCGGGTATGATGATGTCTCCCAAGCCCATGAACATGGCATCCCTCTCGCCGCCTTCATCCAGCTGCTGCTTGAGCGGTTTCTGGTCGAGGTAGGAGTAGCCTCGCCTCTTCGGTATCACAAGCAGGATCGGGAGGCGCATCTGCGTGACGCCATCCGCTAGCGAGACCATGTGCTTGGTCCCGTAGACCGCTACAGCGTCGTACACTGCCAGCACGATCAGTAGTACTAGGACGGGCAGGATCCCGAGCGAGATGCCGAAAATGCCTATGACGCCAATCGACATGATGATTCCAGCCGCATCGACCACATACCACTCCGGCTTTTTCGCCAAGTAGTAGGTCATGACCGCCGTGGCGGCAACTGACAGAATGAGGGCAAGCAGGCCGTCGAGGAGCCCTGTGAGCATTATCCAGAGCACGAAGAAGATGGTGTATACGACAGCCCCGAGGAAGATGACCCTCACGAGGTTCTCCTTGTGTTTCTTCATTATGTATAATATTGCGACCGTGAACAGTATCACGGCAGCGATGTAGTAGATCGGTATCAGGGGGTCGTTCGGGTCCTCGAATATCTGGTCCTCGGAACCCAGGAACACTGCTGCCATCACGAGGGCGCCCAGCTGCGACAGAGCGAAGACTGCCCCCATGAGGATTGAAGTCCTGACGGCCGCGTCCATCTGGTCCCGCTATTCAAGAGCGCTTTAGAAATACTTTGTGTACCTGCTTCCCTGGAAAATCCCAAATAGCGAAACCCCAGTCTAGACTCTGTGTCAGAGCTGGACCTTCTAAGAGTGGATGTGTTCACCGACGAGCTGTTCATGGGCAACCCAGCGAACGTGGTCCTGAACGCGGATTCGGTGGACGAGATCCAGATGCAGAGGATCGCTTCTGAGGTCGGGTCCGCTGAGACTGCATTCGTTCTGCGCTCGAAGAAGGCCGATGTCCGGCTTCGATACTTCACGCCATACGACGAGGACGCGTTATCTGGACATGCGACCATAGGCGCCCTGTGGTGTCTATCGGAGGAGCGCGCGTTTGGAGCGGGGCACTCTGGCAGGCACCGGTTGGAGACCTCGGTTGGCGTGCTCCCATTCACCGTGGAGGCAGGAGCCGAGGGGCCAACGCGGGTTTGGATGACCCAGAGACGGCCGATGTTCGCGAGCGAAGGCGACGTCAAGGAAGTTGCGAGCGCGCTCGGAATAGGAGTCGATTCGCTGTTCCACGATGAATTCCCCATCAGTCGTGCATCGACCGGTCTCCCGTGTCTTCTGGTTCCTGTGAGATCGTTGGACGTCATCGGTCGAGTCGAACCCAAAAGAGAGGAACTGCACTCCCTATCCAAGGAGTTGGACGTCGCAGGGGTCGTCGTGTACACTTGGGGCGTCTTCAGCGAGGGGTCGACCGTCCATGCTCGATGCTATCTCCCCAATCCCGGGATTCTCGAGGACCCTGCGTCGGGCCTCGCGGCAGGTGCACTGGGCGCCTACCTTGTGGAGAACGAGTTCATCCCCAAGGACAAGTTCGAGCGCATAGTGATCGAGCAGGGCGATTGGGTCGGGCGTCCAGCAAGGATACATGTCCGGGTAGAGAAGCATGGATCCTCGATACGCAAGGTGGAGGTCGGAGGCACTGCGAGGATATCGTTCAGGGCGAAGCTGACGTTGCCTTGAGCGGGCTCAGCTGACCCTGGTCCCGAAAGCGACTGTCCCGGAAACCTTCTCGATCTTCACGCGGACCTGGGAGCCCTTGGCCGTCCCAGGAACATAGACGACAAAGCCACCCTTCCTGGCGATGCCGTCACCCTTCTTGCCAACATCCTCGATCATGAGGTCATAGATCTGGCCGGCGACTATCTCCTTGGCCTCCTCCTGCTTGACCTGCTTCTTGACATGGACCGGGCGACGCGCCCCGCAGGTCTCGCATGTGAGGATCAGAATCCTGCCGTCCTTGACGATCTTCGTATCTGGCCTCGAGCACTCGGTGCACAGGACATACTCCTCGACATAGTTCTTGATCCGATCGACGATTTGAGTGGTCGTCACTTTGCCTTTGAAGACGACCCTCTGCCCTTCCCCCTCGATGGTGCCTGCGGTTCCGAGCTCTCTGAGGAGGTAGGCGAGCATATGGTTCGGTTCGCGTCTGAGCTTGTCGACTATCTCACCGAAATTCCTGAGAACGGTCGTCTTGCCTTCGATCATCACATCGGGCTCAGGAACTTGGAACCGGTCGTGCGACTCGAGCGTGTGGGGTAATTTCTCCTTCGCCCTCTTGAGAAGAGCCTCGTAGTCAAAGGTGTCCTGCGCCATCGGGCTTCCATAGTGGATGGCATAGTTAAACCTATTGCTGGCTATGCCAGATTCCTCTCGGGATGGATCTCGATACACCCAACTAGAAACCTTTATTGCAGACCCAGTGCAATCCCAACGTGCATCGCTCTCCTCGGCACGGTGAGAATGACGGATTCCGATACCCCCCAGCGCGGCCATTCGACCGGCGACAGATCTGTCAGCATCGAGAGTCAGTTCAGAGTTCTCGAAGCGATATCCAAGAAGGCGATAGTCCTCACCAAGGACCTTCTCATAGTCTACATGAACGCTCCGATGCGAGTCGAATACGCAGGCCTGCTGGGCACGAAATGTACTGATGGGCCGCTCTCCAGCCCAGTCATATGCACGCAATGCCCGATAAAAGGCGATTGGGACTACTCGAAGGGGCCTCTCGTGAAGTGCATACCGGACGAGCACGGAAGGATGATCGAGTCCTCGACGATGAAATATCTGGACCCTGTGACCGGCGAACCGTACTGGGTCTGCGTCGAGGAGGACGTCACGGAGAGGCTCGACACTGAGACCAGGTTGAAGATGCTCGCCTCCTCCATTGACCAGATGGCTGAGGCCGTGGTCGTGACCGACGTCGAGGGAAAGCGGATCTACGTGAACAAGGCCTATGTCCATCTCACGGGCTACGATGAGAAGGCGTCCTCGGGGCTTAGCCTGAGCGATCATTCTAGGGACGGGTCGTCCAGCGGCACGTTGACGGCGATAATGAGGACCGCCTCTTACGATGGTTGGCAAGGAGAGATGACGGGGCTGAGGAAGGACGGTTCCAGATACTACACGCAGGTGGACGCTAAACCTGTCAAGGACGCGCGTGGGACCACGATAGGCGTCGTGGGAATACTCAGAGATGTCACGAAGCTCAAGACCGAGAAGGTGCAGATAGAGGAGTACACTTCGGAACTCGAAGCCAAGATGGAGGAGAGGACGGCAGAGCTCGCGAAGAAGGTCAGCCAATTGACCACCATCAACAAGATCAGCCGAGTCGTCACCTCCCTCCTCAACCAGGATGAGCTGATAAACGAGTTCGTGAAGGCCATCGCTCAGGGGTTCGGCTATCGCAACGTGATCTTCATGATGATGGACAGGGAACGAGGAGATATGTTCATGAAGGCGTGCTACGGAAGGGCCCTCGATTCAATCCCCAAGGACCTCAGGCAGAAGCTGAAGGAAGGGATCATAGGTCACGCAGCGTACTTTGGCGAGACTCTCGTGAGCGGGAATGTTGATTCGGATCCTCGTTATGTCCGGAAGGGGCTCATAGGCACGAAATCCGAGCTCTCCGTGCCCGTCACTTACCGAGGGGAGATCTTGGGGGTGCTGGACGTCCAGAGCGAGTTCAACGACGCGTTCACGAGGAACGATGTTATCCTGATGGAGATGCTTGCGGACATGTTGGCCACTTCGCTGGTGAACGCAAGAACCTACTCCGAATCAAAGGAGCGGGAAGCGGCTCTGAGCGTCCTCGACAGGATCAGTAAGCAGATATCCTATCGGCTCGAGCCAGGGGTGATTTTGGACCAAGTGGCCAGAGACGCATCAGCCCTCCTGAAGGCCGAGAAATCGATGGTCGGGCTGCTCGACCAGCACACGAACACGATAAACTTCGTGTCGACATACAAGATCGACAAGGCGCTCCTGAAGGACAGGGTCTTCCCTGCCGCGGACGGCGTCACTGGAAGGGCGCTTCGATCGCTCAAGACCGAAGTCGTGAATGACTACGTTTCCGACCCAGACGCGATCGAACACGATGCTGTGTCGTTCAACATACGTTCTCTGATGAGCGCTCCGATGACCATCGAGGGCAGAGGCATCGGTGCCATAAACGTCTATAACAAGCTCAACGGGAAAGTCTTCACCAAGAGCGACATGCTCTTCCTGTCTTCCCTTGCGGACCATGCGGCGATCGCTCTGGAGAATTCCAACCTGCTCGCCTCCTTGAACCAGAGGGTCCACTCGCAGTTGGCGCTCCTGGAGACGACGATCAGCATCCAGAAGCAGATCGATTCGACAAGCATATACGACGCCGTGGCCGACAAGCTCAGAGAGGTCGTCTGGTACGACGGCATAACATTCTACAAGGTCGACAGCGACCGCAAGATGATAGTGCCCTTGGCGTCGAGAGGCCCGTTCTCTGCGGAGATTATGGCGGAGGAGTTCTCGGTCGAGATCGGGATCACCGGGTACGTGGCCAGAACAGGGAAGGCTGAGCTTATCAACGATACTGGTCTAGATTCCAGAGCTGTCACAGTCGCAGGCACGACCGAGGATCGGGAGGCCATGATGGCCATCCCGCTGGGATCTAAGGAGAAGATGTCTGGCGTGCTCGTTCTGTATCGTGACAGAGGAACAAGGTTTTCGGACTCAGAGTTCGAGATCGCGCAGCTGTTCGCGACCCAGGCTGCGGTCGCGATAGAGAACGCCGAACTCTACAGAACAAGGGAGCAGCTCCTGAAGGACAGCCGAAGGAAGGTGGATCAGATGGCGAAGCTGGTTGAGCTCACCACCTCGGTCATGTACATGGACGACCTAGACAGGCTCCTTCAGCGCATCGCGGATATCACGACCCAGTCCTTCGGGTTCAGGCGCTCGCTTCTTGCGGTGTATGATGCCGATCAGGACGTCTTCACCATTACTGGACAATCGGGCTACCCATCTTGGTTCGGAAACAAGCTCGAGCGGCCAGGGACTCGAATAACTGAGGACATGGAGGATGAGTACAGGATCAGCCCGGCGGGCTACTATATACCATACGAGAACCAGAGATACGGAATTGAGGAGTTCTTCTTCCTCGCCCATCCCGAGCTGGCCAACAAGCCGCGCGAATCGCCTGAGTCGTGGCACGAGCGGGATATACTGATATTCGCGCTCAAGGACAGGAGCGGGAGGTTGTCCGGTTTCATGGAACTCGATGAGCCCATCGACTTGAAGGTCCCCAAACCAGAGCAGCTGGAGGTGATGGAGATACTCGCCGCGATAGCTTCCATCGCCATTGAGAATTCCAGGACTTTTGAGAAGCAGGTCATGGCGGCGAACGAGGTCGCGTTGCTGAACGACCTGATGACACATGACATAAACAACTTCAACCAGGGTATCATGGGCTACATCGAGCTGCTGCTCGAGGACCGGCGGCTTGACGACAATCAGCGTAGGTATGCGGAGAGGGCGCTCGTACAGGTGAGGAACAACGCCCACCTCATAGACAATATCCGGAAGCTGTCGAAGATACGGATGATCGCAGATGCCGAGCTGATGGTGACCGATCTCCAGAAGGTGATTGTGGAGGCGATAGAGGTCGTCACGAAGGCGAATCCGGAGAAGAAAGTGAACATCGTTTCGACATTGAGCCAGAACACGCACTTCGTGATGGGGAGCCAATATGTCGTGGATCTGTTCGTGAACATACTCTCCAACTCTGTGAAGTTCGACCAATCCAGACGCGTCAGGGTTGACGTGCATGTGGCAGACGAGACCTTTCCTCAAGGGACATTCTGGATCGTCTCAGTGATCGATCGTGGAAGGGGCATCCCGGATGACCGAAAGAAGGCTGTGTTCGAACGGTTCGCCACCGGCATCACCGGCGTCAAGGGGTTCGGGCTGGGCCTCTCGATCGTGAGCTCGATCGTCAGCAAGTATGGCGGCAGGATATGGGTCGAGGACCGCGTGCCTGGGGATTTCTCGAAGGGCACCGTGTTTAAGGTCTCATTGCCCAAGGCTGAGCTCCAGGCGGAAGCTGCTTTGCTGTCTCCTCCTGAAACGCGGGAGTAGTCAGATCAGCTTCTTCTCTCCTTCGAGAATTTCAGAGCGGCCCGCGTCAGACCGAAGTGGAACGGAGACGGCTTTCCTGGCCTTGACCTGAACTCCGGGTGGAACTGGGATCCCACGAAGAATGGGTGTCCTCCCAGCTCAGCTATCTCCATTCTCTTGCCATCGGGAGACTTACCCGTGAACTTCAACCCCTTTTGCTGGATCCTGTCGATGTATTGCGGATTTATCTCGTACCTGTGCCTGTGCCGCTCCATTATCTCCGTGGTCCCGTAGAGCTCCTCCGCCATCGACCCCTTCGCGACCATGATCTGAAGCGCCCCGAGCCGCATCGTAGCACCCTTCTTGGTGACTGCCTTCTGCTCTGGTAGCAGATCTACAACGGGATGGGCGGTGTGAGGGTCGAACTCGGTGCTGTTAGCATCGCTCATTCCCAGGACGTTCCTGGCGAACTCGATGTTGGCCAGCTGGAATCCGAGGCATACTCCAAGGAAAGGCACCTTGTTCTCACGCGCATACTTGATCGCGTCGATTTTTCCTTCCGTTCCTCTCGACCCGAAGCCACCCGGTATCAGGATGCCGTCGGCCTGTTCCAGGTATGATTTCTCGCTCTCCTTCTCGAGGTCCTCGGCCTCGATGCGCAGGAACTTCACGCGCGCGTCCAGCTCCGCCCCGGCGTGCGTCAGCGCCTCGTAGTGGCTCATGTACGAGTCCCGCTGGTTCATGTACTTCCCGACGAGCAGTATCTTGACCTCGTGCTTCGGGTTCATCACCTTCCCGAGGAACTTCTTCCACTCGGTCAACCCGTCCGGTTTCGCGGATATGGCCATTCTCTGGAGAAGGTAGTCCGTGAGACCCTGCTCCTCAAGGAATATTGGCACCTGGTAGATTGATTTCGCGTCGGGCGCGCTAACGACCGCCTGCAGCGGAACATCGCAGAACAAAGCGATCTTCTTCTTTGCGCCATCTTCGAGGGGCTTTTCGCTCCTCGCGACGATGACATCCGGCTGGATACCTACCGACCTCAACTCCTTCACGGAGTGTTGTGTTGGCTTCGTTTTCTGCTCCTGGAGCGTCCCGAGAACGGGTACCAGCGTGGTGTGGACGAACAAGAAGTTCTCGTGCCCCAGCTCGGACCTCATCTGTCTCATCGCTTCGAGGAAAGGCATGGACTCGATGTCGCCCACGGTCCCGCCGAGTTCCACGATAGTGACATCGGCTCCGGATTTCATCGCGACACCGGAGATCATCGATTTGATCTCGTTCGTTACATGAGGTATGATTTGGACTGTCTTTCCAAGGAAGTGACCCATCCGTTCCTTGTCTATCACGCTGCCATACACCTTCCCGGTGGTCATCACATGGTCGCACGTGAGGTCCGTGTCAAGGAACCTCTCATAGTTGCCCAGGTCAAGGTCCGCCTCGCAGCCATCGTCAAGGACGAAAACCTCGCCGTGCTCGAACGGGTTCAGAGTTCCAGCGTCGAAGTTCAGGTACGGGTCGATCTTCATCGCGGTGACCTTTAGGCCCCTGGCCTTCAGGACGCGGCCTATCGAAGAA
>Ga0154706_114_pt1 | contig 17985 bp, 20 predicted proteins | sample Rifle2008BG13ft_FD_105566 | JGI IMG/M metagenome (GOLD analysis project Ga0154706, IMG submission 105566) | Euryarchaeota archaeon RBG_13_57_23
ACCACGCTGACGACGACTCACTTGGCGGTGGCAGTCCTCATCGGGCTGCTCCTCAATCTCAACAGGGACGAGTGGTTCGTCGCCATCACGTTCGGCGTCGTGATAGACGCCGACCATCTTTTCGCGGCTCCCAGATACATCTCGGACCACGGGCTAGGGGCGATCATCAAGCCCAGTTGGGACGATGCATCTGGGTTGCCCTGGAAATCTCTCTTTCACGAGCCGGTCGGAGCGTTCTTCGTCGTGCCTCTTGCGATCGGCTGGCGATATATGGTCCCACTCATCTTCTGGGGAACACATGTAGCGGCCGACGAGCTGCAGATGGCCACTCTCGGGCACTCGGCCATCATCGAATCGGTGCTGCTCTCGGTTGTAGTTGCAGGAATATTGTACATCACATATTCCCGGTGGAGCGCTCTGAGTCAGGAGCCGAGCTTCCAGCGTTTCCTGACTCAGTCCTGGGCGCAGGCCCGGACATGGTTCTCGCGGCTGGGCGCATCTATCCGGGCGCCTTAGGATAGTACCTCAGAAGGAAGATCATCCAGACCACTTCGAAGACTATGCATATGGTCGCCGGGACCGCCACCAGCGGCACGAACAGGGCGATTGCGAGTGTGGCGGTCAGGCCGAGGTTCTTGTAGCTCGCGTATAGGACGTAGGTCACCCTTGATGCCTTGGGCACGCCGAACCTGCGTAGGATCCCCTCTGTCCCGAGCCCAATACCGAAGGTCCTCACGACGCATGCGAGCGACATGATCAGGATCAACGCCGGCTCGCCGAGGAACGCATCCCTGTTCGAGCCAGTTACTGCGAAAATGAGCAGCGCGAATGAGAGGTTCATGAACGACGTGTTGAGCGACTTCTCGATGCGCAACCTCATCACCGCGCGGGAAGCCGCCATGGGCAACACTATCAGCAGGAGCAGCGAGTAGACCAGGCTCACGCCGCTCACCTCAGAGCCGATCAACAGCCATGTGAGAATCGGCATCAGGGCAAGAGCCGCGAGGTAGTTCGCCGCTGTGGAGAACAGGGACTTCACGGTCTCGCCACCTAGCACGGTGGTGAACGGGACGATGGAGACGGCCGAGGGAGCAGCCGCCATGAGAATCCATCCCCAGCGGTACTCGTCGGAGAAGAGGAACGCTATGGCAACGATGAGCCCTGTCAGGATCCCGTAGTTGATCCCCAGACAGATCAGAGCGTGACGGACCGGCTCCTTCCCGCGCGCTTCCCCTAGCTTCACGTTTGAAAGTGACAGCGTCATGAGGACTACGAGTGAGGCCATTGAAACCTCTTTCGTGTAAGCGGGGAATCCTCCTGTCACTAGTCCCAGCACGAGCCCGAGGGCCATCATCGCCGCATAGCTCTCGAGCAGTCCCGAAACCCTCATCCACTGCTCGAAGGACCAGTTGACTACAAATACTGTGCCAATCTGAGTCGTCACTGCCATGGCTGGGAACCCTGGCGGCTATCCGAGGCTTTAAACGGTTCTCTTCGGTTACTGATGGCAAATGACCGTCCTCGAATGGGCGACAGATTCGATTATAGATGTGATCTCGAATCTCGGATATCCAGGCGTATTCGCTCTGATGATAGTTGAGGGGATCTTCACGCCTGTCCCCAGTGAGCTGATCATACCTTTCGCGGGATACCTCGCGAGCCAGGGGGAGATGTCCCTCGTGATCGTGATTGTTGTGGGCACGGCGGGAGCTGCCATTGGCAACACGGTCGCGTATTTCATCGGCTACAGGGTTGGGAGGCCCTTGATAACCAGGTATGGTCGGATACTGAGGCTCGATCAGGATGATGTCCTTATCGCGGAGCGGTGGTTCTCCCGATACGGGGACGTCGCGGTGCTTCTGGGGCACGCCATCCCAGGAATCCGCTCTTTCATTTCCTTCCCCGCGGGGATAGGCAGGATGCGGCTCCGCAACTTCGTGGCATATTCGACGGTCGGGGCTATGATATGGACTACGGTCTTGGCCGTTGCGGGGTTCCTACTGCTCGAGGAGTGGCGGACCTTCGCGTCGAACACCGAAAGCATCGATCTGTATGCCGTCATCGTGAGCATGGCTCTTCTCGTAGGCTATGTCTATTGGTCCAAGCGCAGGAGACGCAGCAGCACACGGGTCGAAGAGATGTCTCAGCCGTAGTAGTACTCGCCCTTTGATTTCTGCTCTCTATCTAGGCGTGAGTTCTTCTTGTTTATCCTCGGCCTCGACGAATCTTGGTCCCTTCTGAAGGTTATCTGAACGTCTTTGAGGAACATGTTCATGCCTTCGCGCATTTCCAAAGGACCCTTGGTCGCTCCTTTCGCCGAAGGCTCTCCGCTAAAGACCATGAGCGAATCAGAAATCAGGTCTATCATGTAGACATCATGGTCCACTATGAGCGCGGACTTGCCGAGCTTCTCGATTGCGCGTCTGATGGTCTTTGATGTAACCATCCTCTGGTTGGAATCAAGGTACGCCGATGGCTCGTCGATCAGGTAGATGTCCGCGGTCTTGCCCAGGCACTCGGCGATCGATACCCGCTGGAGCTCTCCCCCGGAAAGGGTCTGCAAGTCCTTCTCCATGAGATACTTCAGGTTCAACGGATGGGCGATCTCCGCCTGGAAGAACCCCGATTCGTAATCCCTGCCCACATTCGCGGCCAACAGCTCCCTGACGGTGCCCTCGAACTCAGGCTTGATGTACTGTGGCTTGTAGCTCATGCTCACTTCAGTCGTAAGGTGTCCCGCCGTGGGTTTGACCTCACCCGCGAGCATCTTCACGAAAGTGGTCTTCCCAGTCGCATTGGGACCCACTGCGCCCACGACTTCTCCCTTCTTGATCGTTCCTTCAGCTACATGGAGGGTGAAAGTCTTGAACCGCTTCGTCAGCGCGGGGAACCTGAGCAACACCTCGGATTTCCAGCCCCCTCTCGGAGGCCTCTTCTCGAAGACGATCTTGGTGTCCCTGAACCTGATGTTCTCCTCTCTCAGGTAGCCGTCCAAATAGACATTGATGGCCGTGCGTACCGCGCGCGGCTGTGTCATCACGCCGTATGCGCCTTCCTCGCCGTACATGATGTGCACGAGGTCGGCAAGAAAGTCCATCACGGCGAGATCGTGCTCTATGACCATGACCTGCTTCCTCTCGCTCAGTTCCTGGATGACCTTCGCGACCTCGAGCCTCTGATAGATGTCGAGATATGAGGACGGCTCGTCGAAGAAGTAGATGTCCGCGTCCTTGAGGAGAGTCGCCGCAATCGCCACGCGCTGCAGCTCTCCTCCGGAGAGCTTCCCTATGTCTCTGTCGATTACACCGCGGATAGCTACCCTGTCGGCGACCTCGTCAAGCCTTCCGTTGTCGTCCACTTTCTTGAGGAGTTCCCTGACCATCCCCTTGTGGAGTGCCGGGAGCTTGTCGACGTACTGAGGCTTCATGGCGGTCTTGATCTTGCCCTTGGACAGCGCGTCGAAGTAGTCGTGTATCTCGGTCCCAGCGTATCGTTTGACCACTTTGTCCCAACTGGACGCGTGGTCATAGTCGCCAAGGTTCGGGATTATCTGGCCAGAGAGGATCGAGATGGCTGTGGTCTTCCCAATGCCATTAGGCCCCAGGAGGCCGACGACCTGGCCCTTCTTCGGGACCGGCAGGCGATAGAGCCGGAACGAGTTCTTGCCGAACTGATGGACCATCTCGCCTTCGAGTTCCTGCGGTAGGCCTATGATCTTGATCGCCTCGAAGGGGCACTTGTGGATGCAGATGCCGCAGCCGACGCAGAGCTCCTCGGAGATGAAAGGCTTGCCCGTTTCCCCCATGACTATCGCGTCGGTGCCTGTCCTGACGGGAGGGCAGTAGTGTATGCACTCCAGGTTGCACTTCTTCGGCTGGCATCGGTCTCTCAACAGGACGGCTATCCTCATCGTTCGGTAGAAGGCCCGAACCCCATAAAAATCTATCAGCTCGATTCCCGCAGCCCGCGCTCTATCTCGCCCAGGATGGGTTCCACATCCAGGTCGGCATAGCCAATGGTCTTCACGAGCTCGTCTGCGGTGTACTTCTGCCCGTAGGACCACAGCTCCTTGAGGTACTTGCCAGCCTTCTCGTTCCTGAACCAGTCCTCTCCGAACTCCTCCTCGAGGGCAGCCCTTATCTGGCCTTCGAGGATCCAAGCCCTTAGGTACCCCGCGCAGTAGAAAGCGTCGTCGACGTCTTCGAGGTAATGCAGGTCGGTGTGCCTGAACTTGAGGGCCTTCTGGAGGCAGCTCCTGTAGACCTCTCCGAACTCGGAGGAGACCCTGGCGTTGTGGAGCTTGATCTCATAGATCAGCTTCGCGGCATATCTCCTGAGGAACATGAGCTTGTTGACGAGCGTGAACCTCCGGTACTCCTCGGTGCTGTCCATCCCCAACACATCGGTCAACCACAGCTTGTTGCAGGGTAAGTAGTTGAAAAGGAACGCGAAGGACTCGGTGACGGAGTTGTCGCCCAGATACCGGTACTCCGCCGGGTGGTCCTTCTTCGTGTGGCCGAAGTGCCACGCGTGCCCTCCCTCGTGGAAGAACGCATCGTAGTCCCTCCATCCGCCTGAGGGCATGATAACCAGACGGACGTCCTGGGGTACGCTCACAGGAGCGCAGAACGCCCTCGGGCTCTTCTTCGGACGCTCCTCCATGTCTATCTTGATGTTCTTGGACCGCTTGGGCTCGAGGCCCATTCCGTCAAGTGTCTTGAAGAAAGCGTCGACGAGCTTGTCCTTGGCGAATATCCCGTCGAATTCCTCTCCTCGGAAGGCGTAGGGAATGTCGAAGCTCCAGGCCTCGGACAGGGCCGTGCCCGCTCGCTTCTGCAGGAGGTCGTCCATCGAATCGACATAGAGCTTCTCGGTCCGCCTGAGGAGCTCCTCCATCTGGTCCTCGAAGGCGATATAGTCGATGCCCTTGAGCGAGGAGCACATGTCGCGATAGTTCTTGAAGCCAAGGGTCGAGGAGAGGTCATGAACGGTGCCCATCCGCTCGAGCAGGATCTCGTTCAGCTTCTTCGTCTCCACGAGCTTGCTCTCAAACAACTTCCTCCTCTTGTCGTGAGACGGTTCGTTCCTGATCTTGATCGGGAGCAGCCTGTACGGTATCTTCTCGCCGTCACATTCGACGACGGACTGCGTTTCGAGAGTGTTCGCCCTGTCGCTGAGCTCCTTGATGGCGCTGTCCGCGTATCCGAAGGTCACGAATTCCCGCAGGTACTTCTGCCATCTGCTGTCTTCCGTCCCTCGGGTCGACTCGTCGCTCTCTTTTGTCAGCGCGATGGCTTCTGCGGAGAACAGATGCGCGTACTTCTCGTAGATAGGAACGGTGGCGATGTCGTCCTTGAGTCCGGCGAAGTTCTGGTAGAACTCCTCCATGAGCTCTCTCTGGAAAGGTTCGAGATCCTCTCGCAGTCCCTCGATGGTCAGGGAGACCATGCCGGAATAATCGCCGTCATCGTTGATATTCGTTTGCGTGATGACCACGCTAGTTTTAAGTGCGCCACCCTCCATGATGGGCGGCTGTTCAAGATGTCTAGGATGCTGGTATGCGTGGCATGGCCGTATGCGAACGGCCCCATCCACGTCGGGCATGTGACGGGCTCCATACTTCCAGCGGACATCTTCGCCCGGTTCAATCGGATGATCGGAAACGAGACGATCATGGTCTCAGGGTCGGACATGCACGGCGCCCCGATCACGGTCCTTGCGGACAAGGAGAAGGTCTCCGCCGAGGCGATCGCGAACAAGTATCACACCATCAACTCGAAGGCGATACTGGAGATGGGATTCCAGTACGACCTCTACACGAGCACGCACACGAGGAACCACGAGGTGGTCTCGCAGGACTTCTTCATGAAGCTGCTGGAGAAGGGTCACCTGGAGAAGAAGTCCACTCCGCAGTTCTACTGCGACAGCTGCAAACGCTTCCTGCCTGACAGGTACGTCGAGGGCAAGTGCCCCCACTGCGCATACGAGCGCGCGCGCGGAGACCAATGCGACTCGTGCGGCAAGGACCTGAACGCGAGCGAGCTGATAGATGCCCGATGCCAGCTCTGCGGGGCAACCCCTGAGTTGAAGCAGACGGAGCATTACTTCCTCCAGCTCTCCCACTTCACGGACGAGCTGATCGCGTATGCGCAGAAGAGCCCGCACTGGCGCCCGCACGTGAGGGCGTTCACGATCAACGTGCTCAAGGAGGGCCTCGTGGACAGACCGATCACGAGGGACATCTCGTGGGGCGTTCCGGTACCCGTCAAAGGGTTCGATGACAAGAGGATCTATGTGTGGTTCGAGGCGGTCATCGGATACCTCTCTGCATCCACTGAGTGGGCCAAGCTCGAGAACAGGCCGGACGAGTGGAAGAAGTACTGGATGGATGAGTCCAGCAAGTCATATTACTTCCTGGGAAAGGACAACATAGTGTTCCACACGATCATCTGGCCCGCGATGCTGATAGGGTATGGTGGGCTCAACCTGCCTTACGATGTCCCGGCCAATCAATACATGACCTTCGAGGGCCAGAAGTTCTCGAAGAGCATGGGCGTGAGCATAGACATCCCGGATATGCTCGCGAAGTTCAGGCCGGATGTGATCAGGTTCTACTTGACCGCGAACATGCCGGAGATGAAGGATAGCGAGTTCTCCTGGGAGGACTTCGCATCCAGGGTCAACAACGAGCTCGTTGCCACCTACGGGAATTTCTTGCACAGGGCCTTGTCATTCGTTTGGAAGAACTACGGGGAGATACCTGTCAAGGGCCAGCTCGACGAGCGCGATAAGGCGGCGCTGGAGCGCATCGCGAAGGCGGAAAAGGAGGTCAGAGGGGCCTTGTCCGCGTGCGAGTTCAAGAGGTCGCTCAAGGAGGTCATGGACCTCGCGCAGTTCGGAAACCAGTACTTCGACTCGGTCGCACCGTGGTCGCTGGTCGGCACGGACAAGGCGAAGTGCGGCACTGCTCTCCATGTGAGCCTGCTCATATCCAAGGCCCTGGCTGTCCTGGCGTTCCCATTCATGCCATTCTCGTCGGAGAGCATCTGGAGCCAGCTCAAGATGGAGGGTACTCTGGAGCAAGCTGGTTGGAAAGGCCTCGAGATGCCTTTGAAGGAGGGAGCGAAGTTGGAGAAGCCCGCGCCTCAGTTCGCGAAGATCGAGGTGAAGTCCGGAGGGGACTTCCAGCAGTTCTCCGCCCTGAACCTGAAGATAGGCAAAGTGGTGGACGTGCAGCCACACCCGAACGCCGACAAACTGTATCTGATGAAGGTGGACATCGGCAAGCAGATCACGATGGTCAGCGGGCTCAAGGAATTCTACACTGCTGAGCAGCTTAAAACGAAGACGCTCGTCATCGTGACGAACCTCGAGCCTGCCACGATCCGCGGGGTGAAATCGGAGGGGATGCTATTGGCGGCGGAGGAGGGGCACAAGCTGGCGCTGCTGACCCCGGAGAAGGATCTGCCCACTGGCACGCAGGTGTCGAGCGGGATGGAGCCTGGCCAGAAGCAACTCAGCTTCAAGGAGTTCCAGAAGCTCGAGATACGCGCGGGCACAGTGTCTGGCGACCCGGCTATGCTTGACCTCGGGTCGAGGAAGGTCAGATGCATCATCGACCAGCCTTCGGGCGGGAAGAAGTATGCCGCCTTCGTGGCTGGGGACAAGGCCTTGGTGCTTCACGCTGCCGACAAGACGAAGATCGTCTTCGATTCGGACATACCGGTCGGTGCGAAGATAAGATGAAGCTAGATCTGCACATCCACTCGAATCATTCCAGAGATGCATCTGGAAGTCCGAAGGACATTTTGAGGTTGTGCAGGATGGTAGGCCTTGACGGTTTTGCCATCACCGACCACAACGCGATCGAAGGCTCTTTGGAAGCGTTTTCGGCAGCCAAGGCTGAGGGTGCGATCGTGGTGAGAGGCGTGGAGGTGTCTTCGTCTGAGGGTCACGTACTGGCATTCGGCGTCGGAGAGTTGATCCCCCGGGGATTGACAGCCGCTGAGACCATCGAGAAGATACATGCTGCTGGAGGAGTATGCGTCGCCGCGCATCCCAAGAGGTTCCCATCCGGAGTAGGTCTCGAGCTCGCAAAGACCGGAAAGTTCGACGGCATCGAGGTCATAAACAGCGGATCATCGAGGAGGAGCAACCGGCTCGCAAGGAAAGTCGCTGAGGAGAAAGGTTTCGCGGTCACGGCGGGAAGCGACGCCCACGCTTTGGAGCAAGTGGGCAGGGCCTACACCATCGTCGACACTGTCGGCTCGGAGGACGATGTCATCGAGGCCATCAGAAAGGGGTCGACGAGAGCTGGAGGCAGAAGCAGAACCAGTGTCGAGGGCGTCCGATATTCCTGGGAGACTCTGGTAGAATGGCTGAGAGGGGATTTTCGAAGGCTCTAGATCTTCTCTGCGATCTTCGAGGCGAAATCTTTCGCCTTTGCAGCAAGGTCCTGCGTCGGGACGTCCTTCGATGCCGTGATGACCAGTAACGCCCTTGCCCCGGCGCTGACGAGCATCATCCTGCCCCTGGTGAGCTCGATGGCGACATACTGGAGTTTGTCCTTCAGTTCCCCAGTCGCCGTCTCCGCGGCACCGAGCAGTATCGCCGACATGGCGACAAAAGTCTCCAGGTGAACCCCTTTCGGGGCGTCCCCTGCTATGTGCATCCCACTCCGAGAGACCACCGTCACCTCGTACACTGACGGGATTGAGCGGATCTCGTCCAAGACTTCTTCGAGGGCAAGATATTCTACCATGGGTGTCCAGCTCTCCCTCTGACCAGTGTCCAATGATGAGTTGGGGAGCTTATAAACCTTCGGGGGTCAGGCATTTGGTCTGCGATGCCTTGATATCAGGCCAGGGAGATTTGCGAATTGGAAGTCATGAAGCTCCTCCACCAGGACTCGAGGAACAACGAGATCAAGCTTCTTCCCGAAACCCTCGACGACCTATGGCATCTGTACAACCTCATCGACGAGAAGGACCTCGTGTTCGCGATGACCTACCGGAGGGGAGAGGAAAAGCCCGACAAGCTCAGACCTGAGAGGGCGGACAAGGTACGGATGCGGCTCGGGATACGCGTACATAAGGTCGAGTTCCAGGAATCCGAGGATGTCTTGAGGGTGCTCGGAATCATCGAGCAGGGACCTCAGGATCTCAGCCAGCACCACACCCTGATGCTTGCGGTCGGAGACAGTGTGGACATAGTCAAGCCTGAGTGGAAGCCCCAGCACTTCGACCGAATCAAGCGCGCAATCACGTCCTCGGAGAAGCCTTCAATCGTATTCGTCGCGATCGAAGACACCGACGCGGTGATCGCCACCGCGAGGGAGTACGGGATCAAGGAGTACGCCACCATCTCTCGCAATCCGGGCGGGAAGATGTTCGACTCAAAATCCAACGAGGAGGAGTATCTCGACGAGGTGGTGCAGAAGCTCAAGCTTGTGATGCACGGCGAGTTGCTCATCATACTCGGACCCGGGTTCACAAAGGAAGCGCTCGCAAAGCGGCTGCGCGAGAAAGGCCCTGGAATCGCGGCTTCGATCAATCTGCAGCACACGGGCCAGGCAGGCATGGCAGGAATAAACGAGATAATGAAGCAGGGCATCAGTGTCAAGATACTTGAGGATACGAGGGTGGCGCAGGAGACCAGGCTCATGGAGCAACTTTTCACCGAGATCGGAAAAGGCGGCCTGTTCGCCTACGGAGATGCTGAGGTCGAGGCAGCCGCACGTGCGGGTGCGATTACCACACTTCTCGTGCTCGACAAGAAGGTGAGAACTAGCACGGTCGACAAGGTCCTCAGACTAGTGGAAGACTCGAAAGGATCCTTCGTGATCGTCAGCTCGCTGCACGAAGCAGGCAGGAGACTCGAGTCGCTGGGAGGGGTCGCTGCGCTGCTGAGATACAAGATGTCCTGATGCTCACTCGTTGGTCTGCCTTCGCCTGGCTCTCATCATGTCGACCATCGCGTCGACAAGCAGCGAGACCGGGAATGGTTTCGACCAAAACGAGACCGCTCCCGCCTCGAGCGCCTTCTCTCGCACGGACTCATCCGCACTCGAGAAGATCACGGGCACCCACGGGTCGATCTTCAGCATCTCTCTGGTGGTCTCGATGCCGTCCTTTCCCGGCATCCTATGGTCCATGATGACAGCATCTGGCTTGAACTTCATCGTTCTCAGGAGTTTCACGGCCTCCTCGCCGTTTGGAGCGGAGAAGACGGTGAACCCCCTCGATTCGAAGACACTTCTGTAGAGGTCTCTGATGAATTCTTCGTCATCCACGACGATGACGCGACCTGACAGGCCATGTCCGCGTGGAGGGAGGTGGCTAGTGATTCCACTGGTGACAACCGCATTCGCCCTGAACACCTGGTCGAGATCCCTCATGGCCCTGTCCTAATCAGGATCAGTGCAAAGCCACGGGCTCTCGAGCGTTCCTCGGAGAACCTCCGGTGCATCGCATCCCATCTTTCTGACACCCGGGCATCAAAATCAACAATAATAATGGTTTCGTGTGAAAACGGGCTTTGGAGCGCTGAAAAGGAAAGAACGAGGGATGAACACGGAGGACGATAGGCAGGAGGAGCAATCGTTCCTACCTATCCGGGATGGTCCTCAATAATCGCAAGAAGGAGAAACCTCGAACTCCGGCTCAACTCCGAGCAGGTCGTAGACTTCTTCCCAACTGTAGTGATCCGCGTCAACCATTCTTTTCACACTTCCTGAAGACTCTACTGGAAACGGAGGTCATTAATGTGATGCGGGGAGTTGCGCGAAAGTAGTCTGGCACCACGAAAATGCAGCCCTAGCGAGTGTGCCTGACATGCACTGCCTCGCCGCGCTCGGCTAGGGTCATCTCTTCAGGAGTCATGATTGCGACTCCTACAGCTCTGACATCTCCCTTGTGCACGACGGCGACGTCATCACCTATCCGAATCTCGTCGCTCGCGCCCTCGACCCCGACCGCGAACAGGTTCCCCTTGGGCGAGAAGTCTTCGATCTCGACGCTGTACTCCCCATCTGATGCGATGACCTTCGCTCCTTCCAGAGTGAGCGAGACCATCCCCCGCTCACCCGTGAGCATCCCTAGCTGAGTGTTCCCGCGCATGAGCTTGATGTTGGGCCATCGGCCCCAGAGAGAGGCGTCGTCGCAGAGTTTCGATCCAATGTCCCCGAACTGGAACCTGCAGATGGAGCGCAAGTCCTCCGTGAATCTCGACTTCTCTCGGGAGGAAGTCGCCTCAATTCCAGACTCTCTGAGCGTCTTCTCGAGACGCTCAAGGCTATCAGGTGAGCCAGGGTTCCCAGAAGAAGTGTCCACGAAATCCTCGAGGATCGAGTTCACAGGTTCGCGTTCGTCTCCCAGGTGAGAGATCACTAGGTCGTAGTTCTGCGTGGACACCAGCCACGAAACCATTTCCTGAGCAAGTACCTTCTCGTCGCGATCCCAGTGGCCCGTGACGGGTATGTCGTAGTCCTGCGCGGGATAGAACAGCTCGAGCTCTCTGGGCACGAGCCCTATGGGAGAGGTCACTATCACTTCGTGGACGATTTCTGCCTTCCCGCTCTGCTGGATTGCCTGCCTGAAGCGCATGTGCGACTTGGAGAACGAATAAGGCTTTCTGGCCGAACAGGGAATCAAAACCAGTATCCTCGTTCCCGCTGGCCTCGCGTATCTCTTCTCTAGCCGCTTCCTCCATCTCAGAATCTCGGGCCGGTTGAGCGACTCCTTTGAGCCCGCATGGAATGGGGCCCCCTTCACGGGCGCATGCCGTTCCTGGAGCTCCTGATGTTCGATGTCCAGTAGCCTGAGGTTCTGCACTAGCCATGGATCGGTCCTGACCCTGTTCTCGACAAGCTCCCTGAGCTTCCCCTCGGAAATCGCGTGCCTCACCATCCTGAGCTCGATCTCCGCGGTCGTGTAGTTGTGCTTGAGCAGTTGGTCCTTGCCAGTTTTCCCAGAACTGCACGCGGGACACGAACATGGGAGGTCCTTCAGCCGATCGTAAGGAAGGACACCGGTGCTCGTGAGATAGCCTCCGTTCTCCGAGGCCATTATGAGCGGGAGCGAATCGAACAGGTCAAAGCCCGAGTATGACAGAAAGGCGAGCCTGTGTGGCAGTCCCATCACGGAGCAGAGAAGGGGTTTGAGGATGTTCCCTCCGGTCTTCATCGATTCCACGGCGTCTGCGAACTTACGCGAGTCGAGGAGCAGCGCAGATGTTCCCTTGGGAGTGAGGATATCCGCCTCCTCTGGGTCATCCGCGTATGGTGATCCGCGGTGATCTGGAGTCAGGTGCGGCGTTAGCTTCGCAACTCCCCCATCCTCTGCCGAGAATGCCGATGGTGCCATGAGCAGATCGCCGGTCTTCCCCCTGTCGAGGCTCGTCAGCTTCAGCGAATTCTCAGGAGAGGCGAAGCGCTCGGTATCTACGAACGCTATGGACGGCGTAGTGAACTTGGAGCCATCAAGTTCCAGTCGGCCGATCCTGGCCAGTCCGTCTCTTTCAACGATCTCGAATCGCACGCTTGCAGATTGCGCCAATAGTAGAAAAAACAATGGATTGGGAGGCAAGGCCTCCCGCGATAGAAGATTAGAAAGTGGTTACGACGTCATGCTCGGCGAGCAGTTCCTTGACCTTGGAAGCGGGCACGACCTTCAGGCCTTCGAAAAGCTTCGACTCATCGATTCCCCTGGAGTCCAGGTCCTCTTTCACCACGTAGACCGGGACCTCGAAGTCGTATAACTCTTTGGTGGCTTCCATGTTCGAAGGCATCTTGACCGCCTCGGCCTTCTGGCTGGCTATGGCGTTGTAGACTCCGTCGTCCATCATGAGCACGGAGGTCTTCATGCCGTTGACGCCCATCGCGAGCCCCAAGCGAAGACCAGCGAAAGCTTCTTCGAGTCCGTATGGGGCCTTTGTGATCAGCACAAGAGTTGAGTTGGCCATTTCTTTCACCTCGCTATTGTGACTAGCCGGTCGGATTCGGAGATGAACTTGAATAGGTCGTTCGTGAGGCTTCCGACTTTCGCGCCCGCTATCTCCTCTCCGCGTTCGAACCCTCTGGCTGCGTAGCAGGTCTCACATATTGCGGTGGAGACGCCCTGCTTAATGGTCTCCTCCAGCTCGTTGCCGACATTGGGGAACCGCTTCGGGTTCTGCCCTTTCTTGACGGCAGTCACGCCTTCGCCGTACCCGAACATATCTACCTTGTATCCTTTCGCGAGTGCGGCACGCGCGAGCTTGACCGCGACGTTGGCGTCCATGGCCATCATCGACCCAGTCCTCCACAGAATCGTCAGTGTCTTCGGCATCTTTTCACCTCACACCGTGATCGTTCGCTCGGTCCGCTCCATGATGCAGTCGACTATGTCAGCATACTCGACCGCGCTGCCCGCCTTCAGATCGCTCGGGCCGAAACCTCTCGCCTCAAGGTCCTCCTTTGAGACAAGTACCTCGTGAGCGGACTCCTTCAGTTTCCTCGAAGGCCCGTCGACGAGCGCCTGATAGACGCCGTCCTCGAGCAGGATCGCGCTTGCATCCTTGCTGTCCGCGAACCTCTTCATCGTGTGCGTCGGGTCGAGTTCCTGCGGGGATTTCAGTATTATGAACGCGCTCTTCGGCATGTTATCGTGCTCATCCGATGAACAGCGTGACGTTCGACTCGTTGGCGAGTTTCAGGAAAGAAGCTGCGCCGAGCACCTTGACTCCGGGCTTGAGATCGCTCTCCTTGATTCCCATGAGGCCCATCGTCGTCGTGCACGCGTAGAAATTGACTCCCAAGTCCATCGCCTGCTTCACCATCTCGTCGTGGGACGGGATCCCAACGGCCTTCATCTTCTTCTGGAACATGCCAGTGAACAGTCTGAACATTCCGGGAAGCTTCGGCTTTGCGGTCTTCTTCAGGAGCCCTGTCCCAAAGAACGTGTAGAACACGTGTACCTCGGTCCCCATGGACGCAGCTGTCGTTCCCATTATCAGGGGCATGTATGCCTTGTCGAACGTGCCCTCACTTACAACCATGCACATTTTGTCTGCCATTTCAATCCATTCTCCTTGATGCTTTACTTGATCTTGATGTAGAATTTGAGGATCTTCCCCTCTTCTTCGGTGCCTACCAGCTGATTGCCTGTCCTTGAGCACCAAGCAGGAACATCTTCCTTCGCTCCCACGTCGTCGGCCAAGAGCTCTAGCACCTGACCGGATTTCAGCTCCTTGACTTTCTTTGCGAGTTGCACGATCGGCATCGGGCACATAAGCCCCCTCGCATCTAGAGTCGCGTCTTTCTGCAAGAGAATCTTCTCCCACGGTATTGACAATACCGCGCATAGTCGTATCCGATGCCCCGTTATAAAGATTGCCACGTCGTCGACGGCCAGGTGGTCCGCTTTTCTGTGTTAGTGGCAACGGTTAAGTATAAAATTGGCACTACCGTGCAATATGGTCGAACCACAGAAGATCCTGAGCGGTGAGGCGACCTGCCGTGACATCGTCAAGTGCATGTACAGGCTCTCCGACTTCGAACTCGCGATCTACAGAAAGTTGGTCAAGCAGGGCCCTCTGAGGGCAGACGATCTCGCACCTGTGCTCAAGAGAGATCGGAGCACCGTCTACCGCGCGCTGCAGAAACTCGTCGCAGCCGGTCTCGCTTTCCGGGACACGAAGAGCATCGAGCGCGGAGGTTACTATCACGTATATGCCGCGGTCGAGCCGGCTCAACTGAAGGCGAAACTGCATAAGTGCGCCGACGATTGGTTCGAGAACATGAACGGTGCAATCGACGATTTCGATCTTGCGTGAATTCGTCTCGAGCCCCAAAGTCATTTCCGTCAGAGAATCCTGAAAGTCTTATATGCTGCACATTGGATTAGGTGCTCGATGTCAGCAGGATGGAAGGGGATGGACATCGTCTCCATCCGCGATTTTTCGAGGGAGCAGATCGAGCATGTCTTGAAGCTGGCCGACAAGATGGTGCCGGTCGCGAAGGGGGAGGAGCGGAGTGTGCTTCTTGAGGGGCACGTTCTCGGATCGCTCTTCTATGAACCGTCTACGAGGACGCGGCTATCATTCGAGTGCGCGATGACACGCTTGGGCGGCAGGACATTGGGATTCGACGAACCAAAAGGTTCGTCAGTCGCGAAGGGAGAGACCCTCGCGGACACGATAAGGATGGTCGACTCATACTGCGACGTGATAGTTCTCAGGCATCCGCAAGAAGGTGCGGCTAGATTGGCTGCGCACTTCGCAAACAAACCTGTGATCAACGCGGGAGACGGGGCCGGGCAGCATCCGACGCAGACTATTCTCGACCTGTTCACGATCAGAAAGGAGAAGAAGAACCTTGAGGGTATCAACGTGGTCGTCCTCGGGGATCTGAAATACGGCAGGACCGTCCACTCTCTCGCGGAAGCCCTGGCGATGTTCGGCGCGCAGCTGACCTTCGTGGCTCCCCCGAGCCTGCAGATACCGAAGGAGCATCTGAAGCAAATCGAGACGATGGGCCACAAGCCGAAGATCAGCAGCTCCCTGGAGGATTCCATCAAGGAGGCCGATGTGCTCTACGTGACAAGGATACAGAAGGAGCGGTTCCCCGACCCGGCTGAGTACCAGAAGGTAGCGGGCACCTTTAGGATAGACCTGAACGCGCTCAAGGACGTGAAGCGCGACATGATCATCATGCACCCGTTGCCGAGGGTCGGAGAGATCGCGCCTGAGGTGGATGCGACCGAACATGCCAGATACTTCGAGCAGGCGTTCAACGGGGTGCCTGTCAGGATGGCGCTTCTCGGGCTTGTGCTGGGGGCGTCGAAATGAAGGAGTTCAAGGTCACACCGATCAGGAACGGCACGGTCATCGACCACATCTCAGTCGGGATGGCCCTGAAGGTCCTGAAGATCATCGGGGTCAAGGACGACGTGAACTCGACCGTGAGCGTCCTCATACATGTGCCGAGCAAGAAGGCCGGCTGGAAGGACATCGTGAAGATCGAGGACCGCGAGCTCGACCCGAAGGATCTGGACAGGATCGCTCTCATCTCTCCCAACGCCACGATCAACATCATCAGGGACTACAACGTCGCTGAGAAGTTCATCGTCGAAGTCCCCAACGTGATCAAGGGCATCATGCAGTGCTCAAACCCTGGATGCATAACGAACAAGGACGAGCCGGTCGAGCCGGAGTTCGTTGTCGAGTCCAAGAAGCCGATCACTCTCAGATGTGTCTACTGCGACAGGGTCACGACTGATGTCGCGGAGAACATCAGGTGAGTTCTCTGAAGGGGGCCTGAGGTCTGAGGCTGAAGCTCGAGCCGAACAAGTGCGTCGCATGCGGTCTTTGCGAGATGGTGTGCAGCATGCACAGGGATTCCGTTCTCACACCGATGACCTCGAGCATCATCCTCCACATCGAGGACAAGGCCAACTACTTTGGACTCGTTTTGAAGACGAAGTCAGAGGGGCTGTTGCTGGGCAGACCTGAAGGAGCATCTTCAGGCCAGCAGGCTTCGGGATCAGGTGGTCCTGGGGCGAAACCGATTCTCCTCAGGGAAGCGTGCGACCTCTGCGACGGGCGCCCCAAATGCGCGAGCATCTGCCCGACCCAATGCATCACGGCGGTCGATTAGATGAACATGCGCAACGGGAAGATAGGGATAATCGACCTTTCGACGGGGGTGTCTAGCGAGGAGGATTTCGTAGGCGACGTTCTAACAGCGGGTGTCCTCAGGGCTCTTCTTGCGAAGCACGGACCTGATTCGATAGTCCTCGGAACCGGCCTCCTCACTGGCAGCCTGATCCCCGCCTCGTGCGCCGGAACATTGACAGCTGGCCAGAAGACCATGCCGTTGCTCGGCCACGCGGGAATCGAGCTGAAGCTATCCGGGTTCGACTTCCTGGTCTTGAAAGGTAAGGCACCCAACTGGGGTTATGTCTGGACCCGAGACGGGATCGTCGAATTGGTGGAACTACGTGAGAGCCCACAGCTCAACTCTTGGCAGCGGACCGATAAGATAAGAGCCGACCAAGGGGACTCCAAGATCCAGGTGGTGTCGGGTGGCCCGTGGTGCGATGCGGGTAGTCCTGCCGCTCAGCTGGTGGTAGACCACTGGGGCGGCGAGGACAAGGTCGGGATGGGCGCGGAGTTCGGCAAGAGGAATCTCGCTGCAGTGGCGTTCAGGGGGATGGGGGAGCTGGAGATCGCAGATCCTGAAGCTCATTTCGAGGGATCAGTTGCGCTCATGAAAGGTCATCTGTCCAGGCTCGGACCGAACAAGGGTCTGCAGTCATATTACGAAGGCGCTGGGCGGGAGGATTTCGTTAGCCTGGTGCACAGGTATATCGGATGTTACGGTTGCCCTTTCCCGTGCAGAACTTACCTCAAGACGGAGGAGGACCCGAAGGAGATGCGCTTCATGCACAAGGAGCCAGGCTATCTCCACTATGACGTTCCAGCTCTCGAGATGGCCACTCAGGTTGGCCTCAGTTCGCGTGACGCGACCAGAGTGCTGACACGCTGCGCACAGGCAGGTGCGGAACCAGTGGCTGTGCTGACTGCTGCTGCGGTGGGAGGCGGTCGACCGGATGTGGCGTCCATCGAGAGTCTGCTGTCGCGGCGGGCCGATGTCAAACCAGTCAACAAGGGCAACTTCGAATCGAGTTTACCATCGCTGAAAGATTACGAGACATGCCTTGGACTTGGCCTTTGCCCGAGGTACTGGGCAAAGGTTGGATTCGACATCAGATCTCTTTCCTCATGCGCTGAGTCGGCCATCGGTCACACACTCCAATGACCCGACCAGTCAACCCCATGGTCAAAAAGCTTTTAGTAGAAGACAGCTGGTAGGTCATCGATACCATGAAGATACTCGTCACGACCGGCATGCCTGGGTCCGGCAAGGAGGAGTTTCTCCAGTGCTGCGTCGCGAGAGGGGCGAAGCCGATAAGGATGGGGGACATAGTCCGTGAGAAGGCCAAGGAG
>Ga0154706_165_pt1 | contig 17667 bp, 20 predicted proteins | sample Rifle2008BG13ft_FD_105566 | JGI IMG/M metagenome (GOLD analysis project Ga0154706, IMG submission 105566) | Euryarchaeota archaeon RBG_13_57_23
CAGCGCGTTCGTCAACGTTTGGTCCTTGATCATCGTGCTTACATCGATTGGCGTCATGGTCGGTTACGAGCTCATGCTGAAGGCCGAAGGGTTTGCGGGCAACCTTGCTATCAGTTGGCTTACCGGTGCGCTCTTCCTGTTCGGAGGCGCGGCTGTCGAGGAACTTGAGTTGGCGTGGATACTCGCGTTGCTTGCCTTCCTCGCCACGCTAGGACGCGAGGTTGTGAAGGATATCCAGGATCTGGAAGGCGACAAGGGCATGAGGAGGACTCTTCCGATGCGCATAGGAGCTAAGAAGGCGGGCATCGTCGGCTCAGGGGCATTCCTCGCAGCAGTTGCCATCAGCCCAGTCCCCTATCTCCTTGAACTCCTCTCCATCTGGTATGTCCCAGTCGTGGTTGTGTCGGATGCAATCTTTATATATTGCACTTGGATTCACTTCAGAAGCCCGGAGAAAGGGCAGAAAACCGCAAAGCTGGCTATGCTCGTCGCATTGATAGCGTTCCTTGTCGGAGGGGTCTTTTGAAGGTCCGCGAATACATCGCTGAGACACTGAAGAAACGAAAGATGCACATGACACTCATCGATCCTGCAAAACAGGATCCCAAGGAGTCGGGCGATATCGCCCTCAAGGCGGCGAAGGCGGGTACAGATGCGATAATGGTCGGCGGGTCTACCGGTATTACACAGGAGAACCTCGACAAGACTGTCGAGGAGATCAAGAAGAAGACCAAGCTTCCCGTGATATACTTCCCTTCGGGTGCGAATGCGATCGCACGCAAGTCCGATGCGATCTACTTCATGAGCATGCTCAACTCGCGGAATGTGAGGAACATAACCCGAGAGCACGCTAAGGGGGCACCCATCATCAAGAAGCTCGGCATCGAGCCTATCTCCATGGGCTACGTCATCGTGGAGCCGGGCATGAAGGTTGGAGAAGTGGGCGAGGCAGACCTTGTGAAGAGGGAAGACCTGCAGACAGTGATCGGATACGCGCTGACGACGGAATTCTTCGGCATGGATATGCTGTATCTAGAAGCGGGTTCGGGCGCACCCGAACCTGTACCCTCCGCGATGATTGAAGCGGTCCGTGAGTCGGTCGAGGTGACAATCGTCGTGGGCGGAGGGATTGTGACCGAGAAGCAGGCTGCGGAGGTCGCTGCATCAGGAGCGGACATTGTTGTGACCGGCACCCTCGTGGAGAACGGCGAGTTCGAGTCGAAGCTCAGACGGCTCGTCAAGGCGGTGCACGGGGCATAGGCGGGCCCCACACTGCCACGTCCAAAGGTTTTATTATCCGAGCGGGAATCACAGACTGAGGACAAGTAAATGGCATTCCTAGAGTTGTTCAAGAGAAGGAAGGACATCATGTGCCCTGAGTGCGAGAAGGCGCAGAAGCACGTGAAGATGGTAGAGGCGAATGGAAAGACGGTTGAATGCCCAGAATGCCACTACACTCATCTGGTTCGAAGATAGTCTGACTCTGAAGGATCATCCCCATTGTGAATGGGATAGTCGTATCGCATCAACAAACTGCTAGCGAATGCTAGAAACATCTTCGATGTTAAACAGATCACGAACAACCATCTGCGATGCGAGAAAAGATGAATTTCGAAGAAGCCCGGAGGCTTCTTCTGTTCGAGTTTGTCACGTCCTCGTCAAGGGTCAGCGTGCTTGTCCAGCCACCTCTCTAGATTGATGATCAGGTGGTCTAGAGAGTTCTGGAGATGTTCGTTCTGGTCGACTCTCTCCTCGTGGTCTTCGATCGCGTGCAACAGACCCGGAGGACCTGCATTGTTCTTGGGCGGCTCCGGAGGTTCCACTGGCGGGACCCATATCTTGGTGACAGTGATGCTGACCGAGGTGTTGTTCGTGGCACCCAAGTCATCCGTCACCGTCAAGACAACAGTGTATGTCCCGTTCGTCTCATAGGTGTGCGTCACCACATCACCAGTACCGGTAGAGCCGTCCCCGAAGTCCCAAGCGTACGAGACTATCTGCCCCCCCTCGCGCACCTTCGACTCGGCGCCGCTAAGGACGACAGTCCAATTGTCTTTTGACACAATCTCAATCAAGGCCTCGGGGCCGCTCGCGGCCGGCTCGACCGTTATCGAGACGCTGACGCTCTTCTTCGATGAGTTCTTCCCTCCCTTGTCATCCGTCACAGTCAGTTCCGTCGTGTATGTGCCGTTGTCCGCGAAATCGTGGACGATCACAGCTCCATGACCGAGGGACTCGTCGCCGAAACTCCAGGAGTAGTTCGCGATTGAGCCGTCGGGGTCGATCGACGCTGACGCGTTGAACTCAACCGTTAGGTTGTTGACGTCAAAGACGAAGTTCGCGACCGGCAGTTCGTTCACGGATTGCGGTTTCGACTTCGGGGCCAAGGACGCCAGACCCACTACCACCACTATCAGTGCGACGACTGCCATGGCGGCCACTATTGCCAACTTACTCTTTGGACTCATATCTCTCCCATCCCGGGCTAACGATTGTCAAGAGGCCAGGGTCACATAAATGCTTTTGCCTGCTTTTGTCGGTTTTCCTGGATTTTCACTCGAAGTTCCATGTGAAGTGGAGGTTCTCTCTGTTACTGTGTTGAGTTTTTATTGGCTATGTAGAATATAGATGGGGCCATCCAAACACGCTGCTAAGCGCTAGAATTCGAATGACATGCCGTGAAGCTCGATGCCTTGTTCCCATTTCTTGGCCGTGAGGTCAATGAACAGTTCGATCCTCCCAATCTTGTCGAATCCAATCTCTCTGAAGAAACCCAGGGCCTCTCGATTTCTCGCCACCGGTCTGACCGTGATGTATTTCACCCCAAGTCGCCTAGCTTCTCTTCCTGCGGTATCAGCAAGGCTCCTCCCGATGCCACGCCCTCTGTAGTTCTTGTGGACTACCAGTGGTTCTATCTCGCCGTCCTCCGCTGACTCTCCTGACACCACAAGCCCAACGAAACCGACTACCTTGGAACCGACCGTCGCGACCCAAATCCTCGTCGGACCGATCCTCTCTAGATGCTCATCGAAGAAACTCTCGACGTTCTCTCTTGCGATGCGTGGGTCCGAGTAGATCTCCGCATGCTTCTCCGCGAGCTGTCTCCACAGCTCCCTACACGCTCTTTTGTCGGCGCTTCTGTAGCTGCGGATTGAGAGCGCAACCTTCTTCGGCTGTTTTGTTCGGTACATGTCAGCGGACCCTATCTGTGAAGTCAGAAATCAAGCTTGCTCATGCGCTGTTGCACTCTCTCTAGAAGATATTTCTCAGCCCCGGTAGCTTCCTTATGATGAACTCGTACATCTGAAAGACTACTGTGTCTGCGATGGGAAGAATCACGATGAGCTCGTCAGGCGTAATCGAAGTCGCTAATTGTTATATACGGGAGCCCTCATTATGCTCGAAAAAGCATATCGGTGTGAACATGAAGGGAATTTGGATAGCAGTAGCCGCGATTGTCGTCGCTGCGGTAGTTGTTGGCGGGGCTGCTGGTTATGTCTTGATGACGGAGGATGATGAGGTCGAATCGCTCAGGTTGGCGACCACGACTAGCACTTATGATTCGGGTCTTCTCGACTACATCCTTCCGGTGTTCGAGAACGAGACGAACTGCAAGATCGATGTGATAGCAGTCGGTTCTGGGCAGGCGATTGAACTAGGTAAGAACGGCGATGTCGACGTTCTGCTCGTGCACTCTCCGGCCGCAGAGAAGGATTTCGTGGCTGCGGGATATGGAGAGAGCAGGACTCTTGTCATGTACAACAACTTCGTCATCGTCGGTCCGAGTGCAGACCCTCTGAATACGGAGAATGCGAAGAACGCAAGTGAAGCCTTCCAGAAGATCTACGACAATGGCACTGCTGGTCTGGCCAAGTTCGTCTCGAGGGCGGACAACTCCGGGACGCATTCAAAGGAACTGACGGTCTGGAGCACGCTCGGATACAACAAAACACTGGTGGCGGCATTCCCATCTTCTTGGTACATTCAGTCGGGACAGGGAATGGGAGCGGTCCTTGACATGTGTGAAGAGCTTGATGCATACACGCTCTCGGACGATGCTACGTACTACCAAAGGATGGACGAGAATATCATCCCGCATCTCAACATGACCTATTCCGGTGACAGTGCGTTGTTCAACCAGTACAGTGTTATACCTGTGAACTCCACGATCCACGCGCATGTGAACCACACGCTCGCGGCCGCTTTCAAGAATTGGCTCGTGTCGGAAGCTGGACAGGATCTGATTGCCAGCTACGAGAAGTACGGACACCAGCTCTTCTTCCCGAACGCAACTCCGCAGACCGCTCGCGTTGCATCTCTGTTGATTGACGAATCAATGGACGTCGGCGAAGGTGTGACACGCGGATGGAACTCGTTCAGAGTTTTGCGGTGGACGGATTCATTTCCGTTCCATGCGGTGCATTAGATGATCTCAACTGGTAGCGAACTGCTTGATGTCACGCTGCTGTCTCTCTATGTCTCCGGGATGGCGACCATACTGGGGTCAGCCATAGGTATACCGTTGGGGGCGCTAATCGGTCTCAAGGAGTTCGGAGGGAAGGGAGCAGTCAAGACACTGACTTACACGCTGTACGGCTTCCCACCAGTATTGTCGGGTCTGGTCGTTTACTATGTTTTCTCGCGCGCGGGGCCACTCGGAGACCTTGGAATACTGTTTACGCCAACAGCAATGATCATCGCAGAAACGTTCCTCGTAATTCCCTTGGTGACAGGCATAACTATCACGTCTGTGGTCGAGGTGGATAGGTCCATAAAGGACACAGTGAAGGCGCTCGGAGCATCATCGAGTCAGTCAATAGTAACGGTGATGCGCGAGGCATGGGTAGGTCTCGTGATGGCGTGCATGATCGGGTTCGGCCGGGTCATTGCTGAGGTAGGCGCTGCCTACCTCGTTGGAGGGAATATCGATGGGGAAACGCGAGTCCTGACTACCGCGATCATGCTCGAGACTCGGATGGGGCATTTCGAATGGGCGATGTCCCTGGGCATAGTCTTACTGTCAGTTGCTCTGATGGTGTTCCTGTTCTTGAGACTCCTCCAGGAGAGGGAGATGCTATGAAGCCAGCTATCTGCCTGGAGGGAGTTTCGAAGAAATACGACCAGATAGTCGCCCTCAGAGATGCGTCGTTCACCGTCTCCAAAGGAGAAGTCTTCGGGATAGTCGGTCCCAGCGGCGCAGGCAAGAGCACAATACTCCGTATTGTGGATCTTCTCGAAGCGCCGACCGAAGGCAAACTCCTGATTGATGGTCAGTACGTCGTTGCAAACAGTGTGCGAGCGGAGGCCGTTAGGCGGAAGATAGGTATGGTATTGCAGAAGCCAGTCGTCCTGAACAGGAGCGTTGCTAACAACCTCGGATACAGTCTCATGATAAGGGGATGGAATGAGGATAGGATTGCAGAGGTCGTAGACGCCGAGCTCAGAAGATTGGGACTTAACGGACGACGCAAGACTAATGCAAGAAACCTCTCGGGCGGAGAGATGCAACGTCTATGCTTCGCACGCGCTGCAATCCATGATCCTAGCATACTCCTTCTAGACGAGTTTGCAGCCAATCTGGATCCGACCAACGTTGCGCTCCTGGAGAACCAGGTGCAGGAGTTCATTAGGAAAGACCCGAACCGCACTGTGGTCATCGTGACCCATAACATGTTCCAGGCCAAGCGGATGTGCACGCGTATTGCGCTAATCTGGGACGGCGAGATTGTTGAAATCGCCGACAGAAAGAAGTTCTTCGAGTCTCCCGACGATGCGCGAACCGCGGCATTCGTTGGTGGTGAGTCAATCTACTGAGATACTGCGACTTTTAATTCGGGAAAGTCTCCTCACAGCAGGTAGACCTTCACTTCTTCCCCCTTCTCAACGAGATCGACGTCGGCGGGCACCATCACATATCCATCTGCAAATGCCATGCTTGTTATTGCTCCAGATTCCTTGAACACGGGATGAGCTATCCCTCTGTCAAGCTTCACAGTCAGAAACTGAGTCCTGCCAGTGGCAGATACAACGCGCTTTGACATGCGCGCACGGACACATGGCGGTTCGTTTTCAGGCAATCGGGACATTCTTCTCAAGGCGGGAGCCAGCAGAATGTATGCGTTGGAAAGGCATGATGTCGGGTATCCGGGCATGCCGAAGACCAATTGCCCCGCGACGGTGCCGAATAGAGTAGGTTTTCCTGGTTTCACTGCTATTCCATGGAAGAGGACCTCCCCATTCCGTTCCAAGACATCGAGCATGATATCTCGCTCCCCCACAGAACTGCCGCCAGAAAAGACGAGCATGTCGCAGTCGCTGTTCTTCTTCATGGTCCGTTGGATGTCCTTCAACGTGTCATTGACGACTGGGAGTACTCTGACCTCTGCTCCGTTGGCCCGGACGACCGACGCGAGCGTGTAGGAGTTGATGTTGTAGACTTGTCCTGGTTTCAGCTGCGTTCCGAGTTCCGCTATCTCGTTGCCGGTAGGTATGATCCCAATCAGGGGCTTGCGATAAACCTGGGTGGTCTTGACTCCGATCGCAGCTAGGGAGCCTATCTTGCTTGGATTTAGCACATCTCCCTCTGATACGAGTTTGGTTCCAGGAGATATGTCCTCCCCCTTCTTCGAGACGTTCTTGCCTGGATGAACTGACTCGCTTATCGACACGCTTGTGCCATCGGATTCGGTGTCCTCGACCATGACGACAGAGTCCGCACCCTGAGGCAGCATCGCGCCAGTCGCAATTTCCGCGCAAGTGCCATTAGTGATTGTTTTTCTTGGGACGCCCCCAGCATAGACGGTGTCGATTTTGCTGAGGACGATCGGTTTCAATTTTGAAGCTCTGAACGTGTTGCGCGCGCGAACGGCGTATCCATCCATTGCCGCTCTGGAGAATGGTGGAACGCTTACTCTAGAGGCCACATTCTGCCCGGACACTCTGCCCATGGCCTTGAGCAAAGGAAGCGTCTCCTTGCGTTTGATCGGTCTAGCTTGCTCGAGCACAATCGCGAGCGCTTCATCCAACTGTATGAGCTTCTTGATTGGTCTCATCTATTGGCCTCCCAGACCAGGTGGCCAAGCTCGGGCTCTATGAGCTTTGTCACTGCGAGCCTGACTGCCTTCTCTGATCCGGGGATGCAGAATACCGGCTTTCCTTCCGATACAAACGCTGATGCTCGAGACATCATGGCTGCACTCCCTATCTCTTGGTGACTTAGGGTCCTGAAAAGCTCGCCGAATCCAGGGAGCTGCTTCTCCTCGAAGTGCGCAACTGCTTCAAGCGTCACGTCGGCTTTGGCAACGCCTGTGCCTCCGTTGACGATTATGGCCTGCACACTACTATCTTCGATGAAATCGCGCAACGCTTGCTGTATTCCCTGGATGTCATCTTTCACAATGACCTTCCTAGCCAACTTGTGTCCCGCGGATGTGAGCAGTTCGATGATCACCTTTCCTGAAAAGTCATCTGCGTCGACCCTGGTGTTACTGACGGTCAGCACCGCGAACTTGACGCTCTTCGGGGATTTACTCTTGTGCTCCTCAACTCCCATCTGACTCAACCTCCCTTGTGCTTTCTCAACACCCGTATGTCTACTATCCTCGTTTCGGGGTACTGCCCCATCTTGTTCTTCTCTAGGTACTTCACCATGTCCCATGCGTTGAGCAGCGCGGTTGTGACCCCTACGAGGGCCTCCATCTCGACTCCCGTTTTGTAGTCTGCGGTGACTGTGCACCTGCATAGTAGCCGGTCCTTCTTCGGCTCAATTTCGACGATGATAGATGTGAGCGGTATCTGATGACACAGTGGGAGGATTGTGGAAGTAGCTTTTGCCCCTTGGATGCCAGCCAGCTTCGAAGCTGCGAGTACGTCGCCTTTCTTCACTGACCCGGAGACAATTGTCCCGATGGTGGATTCCTTCAGGAGCAGAACGCCTTCAGCGGTGGCAGTCCTCCTTACAACCTTCTTGTCTCCGATATCTATCATCTTCGTCATGGGAGGTACCAATCCATCTAGACCCAGCGCTGACTCCTAGGGCCAATCTCCTTCTTCCATATCGGTGTGGTCTTCTTAAGTTCGTCTATGACGTAGCTGCACGCTCCAAAGGCGTCTTTCCTGTGGGGCGCCCCCACACAGATCGCCACGATGATGTCTCCCACTCGGAGACTGCCTATCCTGTGTGTGACGGCGATGTCATTGACTTCATATTTCTTCGAAGCCTTTTCGCATATACGCGCGAGGTCCGCCTCTGCGAGGTCCTTCGCGGCCTCGAGGGCCATGCGGCTCACTTTCATCCCTCGCGATTCTGACCGAACAGTCCCGATGAAGAAGACGAAGCCTCCGGAACGATCATTGGCAGTCCACTTCAAGACGCGACCCGGCGAGATCGGTTTGGAGGTTATGATGATCTTGCGTTTCATGGTATAGTCAACTCCAGTACGGTTTCCTCGCGGCGACGACTTCAAGGAAGATATCTCGAAGCGAGGAGTCCGAGGCGCCTCCCCTGAGCGGACCTAGAACGTCTAGCTCGCCGTTCTTCTCCATCAAGCACGGCTTGATGCGTCCGTCGCTCGTAAGCCTGATCCTCGTGCAGTTGCCGCAGAATTCTGTGTTGTGCATCGGCCTGACCACCTCCACACGGACCTGTCCGCTGTTCGCGTTGACATCGTATTGTCGACGCCTGTGTAGCTCGTTGTGTGCGATGTTCGTGGCCCTCTTCTCGAGGTCTTCCTCGACGCCATGCAGGGAGTAGTAGCGTTTCATGAACTGCTCTTTTTCAGCCCCCTCCCGACTCGCCTCATATTCGATCAGCTGAAGTATCGCCCCGGCACGAGCGCAGAAATCGATCATGTCGTCGATTTCGTTCTCGTTGTATCCCTTGAGGACGACCATGTTGACCTTGACGGGGTTCAGTCCGGCCTTGACAGCACCTTCGATTCCTTGGATGACCGACGGCATCAGGTCGACTCCACAAAGCCTCTTGTAGACGCCGCTGTTCAGAGTGTGTAGGCTGACATTGACTCTCGCGAGGCCTGCAGCCTTCAGATCCCGAGCTAGATCGTTCAGGTGGAATCCGTTCGTCGTCAGGGAGATCTCGGAAAGCAGCGGTGAGAGGCGCGTGATGATGTCGACTATGTCCCCTCTCATCAATGGCTCGCCGCCAGTGATCTTCACCTTGCGGACGCCCAGAGTGGTCGCGATGCGCACCAACTTCTCGATCTCAGGGGGCGTCATCTCCTTGCTTGACGGCAGCTGGCCTTCCTTGTGACAGTAGTCGCAGGCGAGGTCGCAGCGCTGAGTCACTGACACCCGCATGCTTCGGACCGGTCTCCCGTAACCGTCCGAGACCTTGGAAAAGGTGCTCTTGGCTGTCTCAATCCCAGCGGTCATGCTCGGAAGGACATATCGAATACCTGCTATAAGCGTTACTCATTATGCCAGGAAGATACGGAGCGCTTCAGATTACGCCTTTCTTGCGCCGTACAATGTGCAGCAGTGGAACCAGGACCATGACAATCAGGGCCGGCAAGGCGGGCAGATACTCCGGTATGAACCCAGCGACTTCGATCGTCACTATCGTCGAGTCGGAGTAACCAGACATGTCGGTCACGGTCAGCCACACGTGGTAGGTCTGGAGGGACCAGAACTCGAAGCTTGGGGTGGATCCCCAGAGCACTACCGGGGAACCGTTGTATACGAAAGTCCAGGTGTAGTTGGCAATTCCCCAGTTGTCTAAAGAGCCTGTTCCGTCGAAGTATACGGTACATGGCGCATAGACCACCTGGTCATCGCCCGCATCAGCCGTCGGTGGGACGTCATCGACTACAACATGGATTGTGTCTGAGTACTCTAGGCTGTGGTCGAGCAGACCAACCTCATTGTCCGTGTATCGAATCATTATTGTGTAGTATCCTGGGGCGGAGTATGTGTGGTTCTCTTGGCATGAGACGTTTCCGTCTGAATACTCGGTGAGGTTGTAGTAGGAAGGCGGACTTCCATCTCCGAAGTCCACGACCAGCTCGATATCGTCCATTTCAGCATCGGTCAGCAGGATCTCGAAAGTCACATCCTCGCCGACAAACACATGCAAGTTCCCTGGTGCGCCGTGTGCCGCATATGAGAACAGGACGACCCCGGGCGGAAGGTTGTTCGAGGTGATGTTCAGGATCAGGAACTCAACGACCTCGTTCCCAGGTACACCATCCGTGAGATTTGCTGTCACATTGAACTCACCAGGTCCTGTGAACATATGGAGCTGACGGAAGGTATAGACAAATGCTCCTCCAGGTGTGCTGTTGGTCGCAGCGGGTGAACCGTCTCCGAAACCCCAGACAGCAGTGATCACATCCCCCTCCGAGTCGTACACCTCAATGATAAGGGTCACGTCGACATGTCCTTCTGTGCAGTTGATGACTGGATCCTGCGGGATGCTGAATATCTGGGTATTCATGGGTGGTTGGTTCTCGGCGACCCAGACTGAAGCTCTATCGGAGGTGTTGTGCAGGCCCGTCTGGTTCAGGCCAAGGGCATCACTCACAAAGAGCGTGACGTTGAACAATCCCTCCGATCCGAACACGTGCGTTATGTTGTTCCAGACCCAGGTGGCAGGGTCCGAAGCAGGCGTGTAGTATACGAGGGTCAGGAAATCGGACATGGTGTCGTTGAATACGAAGGTCCATGTCAGCGGTTCGCCTTCGAAGTCATTCGCCTTGGCGACCAAGATCACGGATTCCGTCGGGGTGACCGGTGAGGACGGGCCCTCGAGATCGGAGGACGGGCCAAAGTTGTCAGGGATCACACAGGTGACGGTGGTGTTCACCCATGCGTAATTGCCGTGCCCGTCATCCACTGTGACTCTGAGAGTGTATGAGACATTGAATCCACCAGTCCCCTGCTCGATTTCGGGGTCCCACATGTGCTCGTTGTAGACCCTGATCGCGATCAGCGCCGGACCGGTCGTGTTGGTCTCGGTCGGCGAGCCATCTCCCCAGTCCCAGGTGACATTGAGGATGTCGTTGTCGACATCGCTGACACGAACGTTCAGCACCTTCGTAACCACGGGGTCCACATAGATTGGGTTCGGAAGGGTCCCGACAACCGGGGGACTGTTGGCAACAATCGGTTTACTATCTGATCGGATGAAGTCATGAGTTGCAAGATCCAGATGCAGTGTTGAATCATCAGCACGACCGATGGCCGGAGTTGGCTCCGACGCGTAAGCAGCGATATCCGAATCCCTAGATGATGGCGCCGAATCAGCTGGTAGAAGAGATGATGCGGCCATCAGGGTCACGGCAGCCACTGCAGCAGCTAGCCAAGCATACCCTCCTCGCAATCGATTCACACCACGAGACATCGATTCATTAAGCTGCTATTAGTCATTTTCGACGGTAGCCCCGTCGCTGACTGGCATGACCGACTAGAACCTATCTTCCATTCTGCGTTCCCACGCGGAAGCTCGGATTTGGCGCAGCACCAACAGCAGAGATGAGGATTCCTAGTGTGCGGGAGAGGGGATTTGAACCCCCGGACTCCTATGAGACAGAATCTCCTATCCTTGGATGCAGGATCTTAAGTCCTGCGCCGTTGGCCAGGCTTAGCTACTCCCGCGGGAGCGTAATCCTCCAGTCATCCTTAAACCCTTTTGGCGGGGGCAGTCGCTCTGTTTATCATAATATCCGTGCAAGTCATTTAGCGGAGCGGGGATGAAATGGAGGGATTCAAGGTAGCCGAGGTCAAGCAGACGATACCCGCGAGCGTGATCGAGAAGATCGACATGAGGATCGGGACCATCGAGCGGGTGGATGATATCGCCGAATCGGACAAGCTCGTGAAGCTGACTGTCAATTTCGGGGACAGAAAGCGAGTCGTTGTAGTCGGAATGAAGAAGGAGAGGAAAGACCCAAAAGAGGTCGAAGGGAAGCAGGCCCTGTTCTTGATAAACGTCGAGCCGAGGAAGATGCTCGGCCAGCTTTCCGAGGCGATGCTGTTCGATATCGGCTATGCGGACGGGATTACTCCTGTGCTCGCAGTCCCGGAGAAGCCGGTCCCCGATGGGGCAAGGGCGGGCTAGGCCAGAAAACGCCCCATTCGAAAGTTGCAGACCACGGCTACAGCTTGACACCCTTCACGATGTCTTCGAGTGTGGGTTCGCCGAGCACCTGCAACTCGTACCTGACCCTGATGATCGGCTTGTTGGCCTTGATGACCCTGTTGAGATCGATCGGTGTGCCCGATACGACTACATCGCACTTGGCCGCGTTGATGGTGTCCTGTAGGTCCTTCACCTGGTGGTTTCCGTAGCCCATCGCGGGAAGGACCTTCTCGAGGTGCTTGTACTTCTCGAAGGTCTCCTTGATCGAATTGACCGCGTATGGCCTCGGGTCGATGATCTCCTTCGCCCCCGCTTTCTGGGCCGCGATGAACCCGGCGCCGAACTTCATCCCGCCGTGGGTGACTGTCGGGCCGTCCTCGATCACAAGCACTCTCTTGCCCTTGATCATCTTCGGGTCGTCAACGGTCAGTGGCGAGGCTGCGGTCAGGATTTTGGCCTTTGGATTGAGCTGCGCCACTATGTCCTTGACGAAATCGACGTCCTTCGGGTTGGCGGTGTCGACCTTGTTGATGATAACAACATCCGCCATTCTGATGTTGGTCTCGCCAGGATAGTACAGGCGCGTATGCTCCGCCCTGTGAGGGTCGGCGACTACGATGTGAAGGTCTGGGACATAGAACGGTGTGTCGTTATTGCCCCCGTCCCAGAGAATGACATCTGCTTCCTTCTCGGCCTGCCTCAGGATCTTCTCATAGTCCACACCTGCGTAGACGATGATGCCCTTGTCTATGTGGGGTTCGTACTCTTCCCTCTCCTCGATCGTGCAGTCGTTCTTGTCCAGGTCCGCATAAGTCGCGAACCGTTGCACGGCCTGCTTCTCGAGGTCCCCGTAGGGCATCGGGTGCCGGATCGCTACGACCCTCTTCCCACTTGCCCTCAGCATCGATGCGATGGCCCTAGTGGTCTGGCTCTTGCCTGCACCTGTTCTGACCGCGCATATCGCAATGACTGGCACCTTCGATTTGAGGGCCGTCTGGTTGGAGCCCATGAGCCGAAAATCAGCGCCGCAGGCATTGACGAGAGACGCCTTGTGCATGACGTCGACGTGACTCAGGTCAGAATATGCTAGAACTACCTGCTCCACATCGTACTTCCTGATCAGTTCTGGCAAATCCTTCTCCGGGAAGATGCTTATCCCATTAGGATACAGCTTGCCAGCCAAGCTGGCGGGGTATTTCCTGCTCTCTATGTTAGGAATCTGCGTCGCGGTGAACGCAACCACCTCGTAGTTGGCGTTGTCGCGGAAGTACGTGTTGAAGTTGTGGAAGTCCCTCCCCGCAGCTCCCATGATGATGACCTTTGACCGCATTGCCCTCACTAGTTCGCCGGGTAGCGGTTGCTTTCTTATATTACTTGCTTTGTAACGACTTGGTCAGACCCTGTTGGAAAGGTATTCGTAAGTGGATTCCCATCATGAGCCGATGGTCTATCGCAAGCCCACGGACACCGAGGTGGTCGACGCTATTAAGGACGCCCTCAGAAGGCACGGTGTCGTGAGCTCTCAGAGGAAGATGACCGAGCTCGTGTTAAGGGAGCTTCGCAGGCATGACCCCGACTATTCTATCAGCGAAGAACGCGTTCGCAGACTCGCCCTGAAGAACGACCTCGCAGACGTTGTCATTCACGGACGCGAGGGACGGGAGAAGACGAAGGCGGGTGCCTGCCCCGTTTGCGGTGGCAAGACCAAGCGGCTCAGGAACATGACCGTGTACGGGGGCACTGTCACATTCGGGTACAAGTGCAACGCTTGTGGATACTGGACCGGCCTCAAGCACCGGGTACCGACTCTGTATATCTTCTCTCCCAAGAAGCCCAGCTGACCGAACATCTTTATGTGCTCGATTCGCTTCTATGCGCTGAGGGGAGCCCCGTGAAGCTTTGGGATTTTGGGCGAATGGAGAACGGCAAGATCAGAATCAGCAAGAAGATAGGTGAGCCGTTGGGTCTTGTGGACGGTAGCGAGGTCTTCAGCTCGATGTTCAAGTACGAGATAGACGGAAAGAGCAGTTTCGAGATCGTGCTCTCCCCCTTCGGTCCCGAGAACTACCGGGAGATTGCATATGTTACGTTCCAGGTTCGCGACGAGCCCGGGGCCCTCGCTCAGGCAGCTCAATTCCTGAAGACGAGGAACGTCGACATCTTGAACTCTGAGACTGTGAGCTCAGTGCCCAACATCATGATGGTCTGGGAGATGCTGGTCGATCTCTCCTTCTTCGGCGATTCGCTTTCCTTGAAGAAGGAATTCGACGACGCCAAGGGAGCTAAGGACTCCGGCCTGTCAATGGTGGACTGTCTGTGCGTCGAAGCGTCCGACATTGCCACGAGATATAGCCGCGGCGCTGCCTACGAGAACGACAAGATCAAGACCAAGGCTCTCAGAAAGACGGAGAAGAAGGCCAGTTTGATCAAAGATGGTCAGTTCGAGCTTCCTCAGGCGTATATCAATTTCCTCGGGAAGAGTTCCGCTCCCATAGTGCTCATAGGGGAACCAGATTCGTGGATACTCTCGATTGCCTTCCTGAACGACGATGCGAGGCTGATGAGGCTCTGCGTTGACATACCAGACAGACCCGGAGCCATATTCGAAGTCATGAAGGTCCTCGGAGAGGAGGATCTCAACGTCATTGCAGGATACACCAACGTTCTAGTCTACTACGAGCGCATGACATGCGAGGTCGTGATAGACGTTAGAGCGGCTTCGGTCAAGGGGAAGGCAGACCTCGAGGAGGTTCTGAAGAAGAGGATCGGCGCCCTGGGTCCGCAGTTCTGTCTGGCATCCGTGGAATCAATCAGACTTTGACTCGTCGAGCTTGAAGTCGAGACCGATCTTTGGACTGCAGAGGTATTTCCCTTTCTGTTCGAAGATTGTCACCGGATCATTCTCCCGAAGGGTGCCCGAAGTCCAGCACACCAGTTTTGGTCCCTTGGGAACGGCAACTAGGGCGAGATTGTACGGATCCGGAAGTCCTTCAGGGATCGCCTGCAGGCGCGTGAATGACAGAACTTTTCCTTCGTCTGGCCACTCTGCGGTTTTCATTCGCTTTCCGCACCTCGGACATAGTCGCTTGTCGGAGATCGTAGCGAACCCACATCTGCACTTCATGCCCTTCATGGCTAGCCAACTCTCTGGTTCACCCCAGTGAACCACCACGTACGGATATTAACCCTCACGTGCGTCACGCGCGGGGGTATTTCTTAGTTGCTCCTGCCGGAAATCAAGACTTGTTCCAGCCAATAGAAAGCATTTAAACACAGGAGGGTATTCGCATATCAAGACTGATAGCATACCGTTGTACGCGGTCCGCGGATGTCCCCCCATGTCTGGCGCTATATGCCCATCCGCGGGATTAGTGCATCACGGAGGACACGGGTTTGGACCCTCTCGAGGCGTCTCGGCTTATAATGGACACCTACGCTGCTAAGATTCTGGTCGCGTGCTCCCGAAAACCAAAGCACGCGCTCGAGCTGAGCGCAAAGTTGAACATCCCGATTGCGGCCTGCTACAGGCGCATTCATGTCCTTGAGAAGGCCGGGCTTCTGATGCCAGTTGAGAGAGCGCTCACGCAACAGGGCAAGAGGATTGTCCTGTACCTCTCCCAGCTGAAGAACGCCTACATATTCTTCGAAGGAGGAAAGCTGAGGGTGAGGTTCCAGATGGTCACTGGACAGATTCAAGACTTCGGGGGCGAGTGGAAGGAGATAAAACTCATCGAGGAAGAGGATGAGGAGCAGCAGGCCGGAGGGCTGTTGAGGCCCAAGGAGAGAGAGCAGTAGATTGAAAGGAGAAGGGATTAGAATGGCTGAGAAGAAGGAAAGCGGTGCCGCGGCGATCCAAGCAAGCACGACATTCCCGAAGGAGATGGTGCGTTTCCTATCAAGCCCGGGCGGGCATTCGATGATCATCAGGGGTATGGCAGGCACGGGCAAGACCACCCTTGCTCTCCAGATCATCGAAGAGCTGGCTTCGGTGCAGCAGAGCTACTACATGTCGACGAGAGTGTCAGATCAATCCCTGTTCAACCAATTCCCATGGCTGCTCGACAAGGTGAAGGAAGGCGAGATACTCAAGGCGCGCAAGAAGATCAAGAAGAAGGCCGATTCGGAGCAGCAGGTAGAGCAAATACTGCTCGGACTGGCGGCCATCAAGGGCGAGCTCAAGGGCGAGAAGGTCAAGTCCCCAAGGAAGGAGTTGCAGAGACTCCAGGGGCTGATCGAGAGCGGAGGCGAGGAGGGCGTGGCCGAGCCCGGAGCGGGCGAGGGCGAACTCGTCGTATCCGTTGGGGCCATGATGCCCGAGATAGAGATGGCTTATGACGTGGTCGACAAGGCACTACCCGAGAGGACCCTTGTCGTGATAGACAGCATCGATGCTCTGGCGGACAAGTACGGCGTCCCCCCATCGAGGTTGATCAACGCGCTTCAGAAGGACCTCGTGGAGGGCTGCGGGACCAATGTCGTGTATGTGCTCGAGACGCCCGATCCTTTGCTCGACTACCTCGGAGACGGGGTCGTCTACCTGAGCCTCGACAGCTCGACTGGCAGACGCATCCGCTCGTTGGACTTTCTCAAGCTCAGGGGCTGCGAGATACGGCAGCCACGGTATGTCTACACCCTGCTCGGAGGCAGGGTCAGGACTTTCGAGTACTCCAGATACGTGAAACCGGAGAAGCCCAAGCCATTCGCGGCGATACCAGACATTGATCAGAAGCATGTGTCCACGGGCATTCCTGACCTGGACGTGATGCTCGGCGGCGGGCTGAGGAAGGGCACCATCACGTTGATAGAGCTGAGCCCCGGCGTACCCGTGGTTGCGTCCTCGCAGATCGAACACGCGATCATCTGTAATGCGGTCAATCAGGACAGAGGAGTCGCCTGGATCCCGACCAAGAAGACAGGCTCGGAGTCCGCCCGTGAGGAGATGATAGGGTTCGTCTCGGAGCCCAAGTTCGACAAGAACGTCCGCATCCTGGAGCCACACGGCGCGGCCGGGGCGCCTCAGCCCTATTCGATGACTCTGGAAGGAGAGGATGTCAAAGTCGACATGAAGTGGCAAGACGTCGAATACGCCCTCAAGAGCGCCGGCGCACCCATACTGACAACCATCGGGTTCGACTCGCTCGAATCGATATACGGCCCCGGCGTGCTGGATGGCATGATGGAGTTCCTCACGTCTCTGCTGAACAATGGCGGTCTGTTCGTCGCGACAGTGACCCCGTCTGTCAAGTCAACGAGCAGACTTTCGGACTTGGCGCACATTCACCTGAGAATAGACAAGATCTCGGGCGTCACTATGGTTAGGGGCGAGGAACCGTTCACCGCTCCGTACGCCATGACCGACCCAGACCGAGGCGACTTTAGGCCGAAGCTCGTCCCCATTCTTTGATCATGCGGGAAGAGGACCATGTTCCCTGAGAACTATGCGGTCCTTGTCGTGGGCGACCCTGATGCAGGCATGTTCGAGTTCTGCTGCTATCTGTGCGCCAACTACCTAAGGGGCGGGGACAAGGTGGTCTTCGTAGAGGCCAACACTTCTCCGGAACACGTTCACCGAC
>Ga0154706_152_pt1 | contig 17293 bp, 13 predicted proteins | sample Rifle2008BG13ft_FD_105566 | JGI IMG/M metagenome (GOLD analysis project Ga0154706, IMG submission 105566) | Euryarchaeota archaeon RBG_13_57_23
GCCCATTGAACTCACGGTGGGCGGCCGCAAGGTCGGCATGATTCTCGACGAGTACGTATCGGGAACATCGCACACTCACAATGGCACCATCTATTACGAGTGGATCGTGAGGCCCACGGAGATATTCACAGGGCCGAACCAGGATGTGGCCGTCACTGCCGAGTTCGACCTGGGTTTGTACCAGCCGATCACAAGGACGTTCACGCTCCACTCCACACCGGACGAGAGCGTTGCCCCGACGATCACGCTCGTTTCTCCGGGCAGTGGCTCAACCATAGCCGCTGGAGCGACGATTGACCTTGAGGTCACGGATGACGGCGTGGTCAGCGCGCAGTACTCTGTCGATGGGGGTTCCATGGTCTCGCTCTCGTCTCCTTGGGACATATCCACAACCGGCTGGCAGGACGGGATCGCGACGCTTGAGGTCTGGGTCACTGATGATGATCTCTTGACTTCGAGCGCAACTTACACATTTGACGTTGATGCCTTCGCACCATATCTTGCGATCACGGATCCCCCAGCGGGTTTTTCCGTGCCCATCAACCACACCGTGGTTGTGAACGTTTCGGACGCTAGGTTGTCCGTGGTCACCTACTCCGTGGATGGCGGAGCCTTTGTCCCGCTGAGCGAGCCGTACACGATCAGCACGGCCGGCTGGGATCTCGGAGGACACACGGTCGAGGTAGTTGCCCTGGACGCGGTTGGTCATGTCTCCGAGGCAAGCGTCTGGTTCCAGATAGCGGACGCGAACGTAGTTGTCTGGCTCGACAGCCCGTCGGACGGCGGCGTGATCAGGGCGGGAACAATGGTCATGCTGTCTGTGATCGGTAACGGAGTGACTTCGTGCACGTGGAACGACGGCTCTGGTCCCGTATCGTTGAACGCCCCCTATGATATCCTCACCGATGGATGGGTCGAAGGCTACCATGCGATCACAGTCCAGGTATGGGACGACCTAGGAAACAGCTTCACACTCGTATTCAGTGTCGTTGTCGACAACACTGCACCGACGATTTCGTTAGCTTCCCCCAGCACAGATGGAAGCTACGTCACGAACATAGGTTACATCATCATCGCGGTCTCGGATACGCACTTCCTCTCGGCCTCGCATACAGTCTGGGGAAGCACATACGAGAGCTTCATCAGCCCTCTGATAATCTCATTGTCATTGGCACCGGCAGACGGTGAATTCACTGTCTACGTTGTCGCCACGGACCAGGCAGGCAACACTGCGGAGGCGGAGTTTGGATTCATTATGGATACTCATGCCCCAGTGCTGACGATCGAAGGGATGGCGGATGCGCTCACCCCGCTCGATGTTGTGACGATCATGGCTCAGGACGAGCACCTTTCCGAGGTCATGATGACGCTGGACGGCAGCGAGCAGAGCATTCCTGCAATGTATTCGCTAACGCTTAGCATGGAGCTCGGCCCGCACAGTTTGCAGGTGGTCGCAAGGGATCTGGCGGGCAACTCGGAGACCAAGGTGTTCACGTTCTACATCGACGGGACCACTCCAGAGGTGTTGATGAGTTCCGGCAGCGACTTCGCGTCGAACAGCTCGTTCGAGGTTTCCGTGATTCTGACGGACGACTGGGAAATAGCGGAGGCGACGCTCTTCTATTCGCTTCCCAGCGGAGGCTTCCTGCAGGTGCCCATGAGCTACAACGGGTATGCGTATGTCACAACGCTGCCAGCGGAGGCCCTTTGGGACGGAATGGAAATATATGTCGTGGCTGTAGACACCGCGGGCAATGTCGGCGCCGGCCCTACGCAGGTCCTGCACGAGGTCGCGTCGGTTGACGACGACCAAGACGATGACTCCCAGATGGGCTGGTTGTTCGCAGGTTTGAACGAGTTCCTGTTGATTGGGGCAATCGTGGCTGCGGCGACAATCATAATTCTATTCATGATATTCAGAAAGAAAGAAGACGAAGAACAGTGGGAAATCGACCTGGCGAAGCCTTCCAGGCCTGAGCCGAAGACGGAGACGACCGAGCCGCCACGGCTGTCAGTGCTTGAGCCGATGCCAGAGCGGCCCTCGTACGTTATGACTGCGGAGCTACCGAAAGAACCTCTCGCAGTAGCCGCTCCAAGGCCCGAGCCCGAGCAGCCGAAGATGCCGGTCAAGCCCCAGGAAATGCCGAGGATGAGAAAGCTGAACCTGATAGACGCCATCCCCGAGCCCGTGGTGTTCCAAGAGGACAAGGACCAGAAGTTCTACAACGAGTTCCTCGAGGAGCTTGAGAAGGTCGAGCGCGAGTTGAACGAGAACGCACGCAGAGGCTCTGTGTACGCGACGGACGAGGCGTTCGACAAGCTGTTCGACCTCGAGGACAGGATCGAAACGGGCAAGCCGAAGCAGGTGTCTGGGCTCAAGTGGAAGAAGCTAATGGAGTGACTTCCCCCGGGGCAGAAGGGCCCTCCCGTCGTTCGGTCAGCTCTGAGCAGGAGTGGCTTCACTAGGCGGAGCCTCAGTCGCCTTCGGTTCTTTTGCGTCCAGCCATCTGACTATCAGAAGCCAGAAGATGGTTATGAACACCACGAAGACCACTATTCCGATGTACGAGTGGAAGAACGCCAGCGCGGGGTGGCCCCACAGTATCCCGGCCATGATTGTGAACACCATCCTCACGATGTTCGAAAGCCAGGTCACAACGAATCCAAGAGCTAGCGCAGCGCCGATGTACCTGTCCACCTTCTGATATCTCACGAGGACGAATGCTAGAAACGCTGAGAAGAACAGGCCGGCGGAGTACAGCCCGCTGCACCCAGAACCAATCCCGAGCCTGAGTATCCTGTCGCGGTACTCATATTCGATTATGTTCGCGAGGCCGACGCCCTCAAGGCGGAGCTCAGACGTCACGTCGAACCCCAGGACGCTCAGAATCGTCGTTGTTGGCTGCGTCACTATGTAGTACTCGGCATAGGCCGTGATCCTGTAGGACGATTCCCCGGAGAGTATCTCATACAGCTTCCAGAGGCCGATGAACACTAATGTCAGGAACAACAGGTAGAACACGACGAAGTCCTGCATCTGGTGGAACTTGGAGGGGCCGAAGTTGTACAGAACAAGAGACAGACCTAACAGAGTGACTATGAAGTCCTCCATGTGCAGGTCGGTCATCCGTATGAAGAATATCTTCCAGACTGACCACACCAGCAGCACGGCGAATCCGAGCATCGGTATCAGAGAGGCGGCTCTCTCCTTGCTCATGAATCGCTGCATGATCCTGATCAGAAGCCCGTCCACGGCCTCCTTCTTCAGGACCGATGTGGTCCAAGCCGCATAGACCGCCATGGCGACTCCTACAGCGACCAGGATTATCTCGACTAGAAGCGCTGAGTGGCCCAGGTAGTGATTGTAGAGTGCTCCGGCGACGAATAGCGAGCCGAACAGGAGCAGCCATTCCTTCTGGAATTTCACGGCAACGCCAACTCAATTGGCTCTATTTAATCCTGATGAGAAATGCATTTCCGCATCTTTTCATTTGTCAGAATCGGACTACTGGCGGATGACGCTAGGCCAGTTCGGAAGCCGCCTCTTCTCTTGAGCGCTCCTGAGTCCTCGCCCTCGGGGTGCGCCCGGTGAGCAGAATGACCGCTATAGCGATGACGAGGAGCATTATCGCTGCCTCTGTGATCATGGAGACGTGGGTCGACATGTTCGGCGCCATTAGGCCGATCAACGACAATGCGATTGGTACCGAGAAGCCGCATATGACCGTGTAAACGATGGTGATCAGCGTCGATCTGTTCCGAACGCTGATCTCGATGGGCCCTTCGATCTCCGAGGACAATGCAACCCATCCCGCGATGTAGACCGGAACGAGGATCCCCAAGAACGCGCTCATCAGGGTCGAGAACTCGGTCAACGAGCTGAAATTGACGGCGATCCCGCTGCCTATCGCGAGGGTCATGAACCCGAACACCGAAGCCGGCCGATACGATATCCAAAGACCGACTACAAGCAGGAGAGCGCCGACGGAGATCGCGAGTATCGCCAGGGCACTCATCTGGCCGAGACTGAGCGTTGCCAGAACAGCGAGCCCGAGCGCGATGGTCATCCCTCTCTTCTCGATGTTCATTTCGCCATCCCCCTCCTCACGCTCCTGACGATGCGGGGTGCGGTGTCTGCAGGGCCTATCCTTATGTACGAAGCGTCAAGGGATCTGAGCGCGGCCTCGACGCGCCTCGAATCGACCATCTGCTGGTACATTCCTTCGGCCTCTTCGACTGAACCAGGAGGTGTGTCTCGCTGGTACCATCCATCGTAGGTATGTATCACGAGCATCCTGTTGCCGGTGCGCTGGCATATCCTCGCCCCGGCAATCACTCCGTCCCTGCAGGACACGAGGTCGGATATGACGATGAACAGCCTTTCCTGTCCCTTGCGTTTCGCCACGGCGGTTTTGATGATGCCATCTACGCTGATCGTCTTGGACTTTTGCCGCTTGATGGACGCGACTGCAGCCAGGAAGTCGCCGTTGTTCTCAGGCGAGATCGCCCTCGTCAACGACGGCGGCGAAGACACTCTGGCAGGGGTTTCGGGCACCTCTTCTCTTCCCGGAGCTGGCCTGATCGACTCGGGTGCCTTTCTCAGGATCTTCACGATGTTCTCGAACTGATGCTTCCCGAGGGCTGGGTCTGATTTGTCTATCATGGCCACCTCATCGAATATCGCGATTCCTGTGGGATGATAGTTTCCGATCAGGACATTGGACAGCTGCATGGACAGATCGACCGCATGGTCTATCTTCGAGGCCCCTCTGCCCGAGATGCGCATGCTCCTCCCGCAGTCCATGAGTATGAACGTTTGAAGCGAACCCTCTTTGATGTATGTCTTGGTCAACAGTTTCCCGTACTTCGGGTACGCCTTCCATAGGATGTCTCTGGCCTTGTCTCCGGGCACATAATCTCTGATGCTGTCGAACTCCTGCATTCTGAGAACAATAGCCGGCATGCGGGAGACTCCGGCGAACTCAAAGTGCTCTCGAAGTCCGATTCTTCTCGCAGCGTCAAAGGAATCCTTCTTCGTGTGTGCGTTGATGGAAGTTGTCTTTCCGACGAGCTGTTCCTCGGCGAAGAGGCCCAGAGGATCGGACCGCTCGATCTTCATGGAGCCGATCTTGTGCTCGCCTCTCCTCCGGAGCTTGACCGTGTATGAGAAGGTCACCAGGGTCCTCGGTTTCAGTATGGCGGCCATCCTGTTTGACCCAGAGACCAGCTCTGCGCCTTCTGGAAGGACATCCTCGATCGCGCCGTACACGGGATTGACATCCTTGTTGACCACGTTCACCTTCACAGCGACCGGCTCCTGTGCGAAAACCATCTGGTCGAGGATCGTCCTCTCGACATCGAGGTTCGTGCTCTCGATCTCGCCAGCGAACTTGGACCTCGCGAAGATGAACAATCCAGCCGTGGCCAGTGTGACTATCGCCCACGAGAGGTTCAGGAACAGAATGCTGGCAAACGCCGTCGAGACGCAGAAGATGAGGATGAAGTTGCCGAGCGGAGTGACTCGCACAGTCCCTCACTCTTTCGCTTTCTTTGTGAACTCTCCCTTGGGGACGGCCACGGTAGACAGGACCGTGTCGGTTATCCCGCCCCTCGTCAGCCCTTCCATGTCCGCTTCCGGCGAGAGTATGAGCCTGTGGTCCATGACCTTGTGCGCCATTGCCTTCACATCGTCCGGAATCACATAGTTCCTCCTCGTGAGATACGCCTTCCCCTGGGCCGCCTGGAGTAGATGGATGGCGCCTCTGGGGCTCAGGCCGAGATCGAGGTCGTCTATGGACCTTGTGGCGCGGGAGATGTCGTTGACGTAGCTCAGAATGCTCTCGTGGATGTACACCTTGCGGACATCACGCTTCATCTGGGTGATGATGTCCTCGTCGAGCACCGACCCAACACGAATTTCTGGAGAGGTCTTCATCCTGAGGATCTCGATCTCCTCTTTATCGCTCAGATAATCCATGGTGCTCTTGATCATGAATCGGTCGACCTGAGCTTCGGGGAGCGGGTAGACGCCCTCGGTCTCGATTGGGTTCAAGGTGGCGATCACCATGAACGGCTCCGGAAGCGGGAGGGTCGTGCCCTCGATGGTGACTTGTCGCTCCTGCATGGCCTCGAGAAGCGCCGACTGGGTCTTCGGAGGAGCCCTGTTTATCTCGTCTGCGAGGACGAGGTCGGCGAACACCGGCCCTCGCCTGATCTCGAACTCCCCGCTCTTCTGGTTGTAGAAGTAGTGGCCTGTGATGTCCGCGGGAAGCAGGTCCTGCGTGAACTGGATGCGCTTGTGAGAGAGGCCGCAGACCGATGCGAAGGCTTTGGACAAGGTGGTCTTCGCGATTCCGGGGACGCCCTCCATGAGAATGTGCCCGTCGTTCAAGATGCAGATCATGAAGTCATCGATCTGGTCTCCGTAGCCAACGATCGCCTTGTTCACTTCGGCTTTCACTTTGCTGAGGACCTCGCCAGTATCCACCCGGGGCCAGTTATCTTTCTCAGTCATCGTTTCACCCCTCCGGCTCCCATCAATCCAGGGGCCGGAAGCCATTCCGTTGGTTTCCTGAAGCTTCTTCCTGTTGATGAATTTATCCTCGCATGTCGGCAGGTGCCAAGGCCCCCTGACTACCCAGTCGGTCATCCGTATATGCTGTCTATCAGGGAATGGTCGGAGTCTCTTAGTTTCTCGAAGAACTCGACATCTCCCATCGCCCCGGTGATGTCCAGATTGTCGTTCAGCACGACCTTCGGCGTCCCCATGACGGAATGCCTGGCGGCCAAGCCGGGGAAGGCTTGAGTGTCGATTATCTCAGCAGTGACTCGAGGAGATTCGACGGCGGCCCTGTACGCATGCCGGGCAACTGCGGGGCAGTATGGGCATGTGACCGATACGAAGACCTTGATGTTCGCCTTCCTCCTGACCGTCGCCAAGGCAGCCTTTGCCTTTGGCGAGAGTGGGGTCCTCATGTTGGAAAGGTCGACAAGGCCGTCTGCGATCGCGGCGAGCTCGTACCCGAGCGGGACGCCGTAGTACCTGATCCTGAAGAAGTCATCTCTCGAAAGGATCATGACAGGCCAGTGCTCAAGCCTCAGGTCCTTGAACCTCTGGTTCTTTCCGTCGTCGACCTTCTGAACGTCGAGTTTGATCTTCGGTGTTATGCCTGCGAGTAGCTCCGCGAACTCCAGGAGTTCCTTCGAGACGGAGGTGTCATCCAAGAACAGGATGAGGTTGATGTCGTCCTTCATCCCTTGAGTCAGGGCTCTGTGGAGCATCGCCTTGTCCGTATCTGACAGGAACAAGTCCAACTGCCTCCGGTCCTCACATCGACTCCAGGACTATATCTCCGTACGCCTGGACGAAGTACTCCTTTGCCTGTCGTAGCCCTTCCTTGCCCGCCGGGGTCAGCTTGTAGTATTTCGTTTTGCCCTCTTTTGTGGACTCTATCAGGCCGCGCTCTTCCATGTATCTGAGCGCTGGATAGAGCGTGCCTGGATTGGGCTTCCCCGCCTTCCTCTTGGCTATCTCTGTCGCGATCTCGCCACCGTACATCTTTCTCTTCGACAGCAGGTGCAGAATGAGGAAGCTCAGCATCCCGCGCATGTCACAGCAGTCGGGTGGCCTGCAGCATTCGACAACGATGTCGATCGGATTGGCTTTCCTCGCCATGGTGACCAGATATGTACAGCCGCATACTTAATGTATTGTGCGTACAATATTGTGTGTCCAATATGATTATATACTGCCGCTCCCATTCGTATATTGGACATGCAATATTAGACAAACAGGAGGACCGAAGAATGACAGCAGATATCGCAAGGGCGATGCAAAAGGCAAGGATCGAGAGATACGAGAAGATCCGATGCCAGCGGAACTACTGCAAGATCGAGAGGAACTGATCGAGTGGCTAGTGGCATCAAGTCAAAATAGAGGTCCTGGGATTACGTTGGTGAGATGATGACAAAAGCCACGAAGAAGTCAGGCAAGTCGACTAAGCGGGAGGTTCCGAAGGTAGAGAGCAGCGGCGACGAGATACGAGGCGCAGTCAGGGAGCACTATGGCAACCTGGCGAAGACCGGGTCTTCTTGCTGCTCGACCAAGGAATCGTCGTGCGGATGCGGAGGGCTGTACTCTCAGACCGAGATCCTATCGTTGCCGCAGGACGCTATCGCTGTCAGCGCTGGCTGCGGAAACCCAACAGCCATAGCCAGCCTCAAGCCGGGCATGGTCGTGGTTGACTTGGGCAGCGGAGGGGGCATCGATGCCTTCTTGTCGGCAAGGAAAGTTGGGCCCAAGGGTTTGGTCTACGGGATAGACATGACTCCCGAGATGATTCACAGGGCTAGGAAGACTGCACGCGAGACTGGGATTGAGAACGTCGAGTTCAGGTTGGGAGAGATCGAGCACATCCCTCTGGACGCAGGCGTGGCTGATGTGGTTATCAGCAACTGCGTGATCAACCTCTCTCCTGACAAGCAGCAGGTCTTCAAGGAAGCGTTCCGTGTTCTGAAGCCAGGAGGCAGACTGGCGGTTTCCGACATAGTGCTCATAAGCGAGCTTCCGGAGGATATCAGAGAGAACCTCACGGCCTGGTCCTCATGCGTCAGCGGGGCGGTGTCGGAGAAAGAGTACGTCGGCGCGATGAAGAACGCCGGATTCGAGCAGATCAAGGTCGAGGACCGAGTCGTGTATACACACGAGCAATTGTCAGACTACCTCAAGAGTTATGAGTACGCCGATCGCCCTGAGCTGAGAGGGCGGAATCTGTCGGAGCTCATCGCGAGCTACAGGATCACGGCCGTGAGACCGAGGAAGTAACCACGTACTCGGGCGGCATGATGGCGCTCAGTATGTTGTCCTCGAATTCCCATTGGTAATCGAAGTGCTCGTTTGGGTCCTTCACCAGGACGTAGTACCAGTAGAAGATGAATATCCCGGTGAATATCGTCAGGACCACGTACAGGGCCACCGAGTGTTCGGGAAGCCGGTTCATCCTGAATGACCTCCCAACAGGGAATCCGAGTTTTGACATCGCTCTCCTGACGTTGTAGGCGAACGCGTTCCATCGGCTGTCGTGCTCCTCCATTGTCTGAGTCAGGAAGTACAGAAGATAGAGCATGAGAATGAGGTAGCCCAGGAGCATCAGAAGTGACAAGACGAGCGCTCCGATGATGGCGGAGTAGCTGATATCTCCCTGTGGAGGTCCCGCATAGATGTACAGCCACAAACCCAGGCTTATCACAATAGACAGGATCGTGGGCAACAGGATCACGAAGATCCAGAACCAGACGTTTCTGTGCTTCTCCTGCGGTCCCCTTGCCATTGACAACGCCATGGTCTCGGGAACGATATCGTTAGTTCTTTCTGGTGACCAGGCTGCGGCACTCATCAACGATAGCAGGGCTGTTCTGAGACGAGCCTCCCTGGCATAGTGATCGTTCTGCCTCTTGACGAGGTAATAGACGAACGCGGCCAGAAGGATAGTCGAGAGCACGCCCGCAACATTGGACACTGCCCCGACCGCAAAGAAATCGCTGGTATCCATTGTGTAGTAGGGATCGCTGAAATCATAAGACCAGAACATCGCCACGAACGACAATGCGACCGAAATGATATCGACGAGGATGATTGCGACGACCCAGAGCACGGAGAGCCTCTTGTCGGTCCTCTGTCGCTCATAGATTGCCCTCACGACCATTTGCCTCGGGCCGTCCAGCCTGCTGTCATGCAGGTCAATCGGTGTCGCGAGGATCGATCCACATGATTGGCAGAATTTGTAGCCTTCGGGGCTCTCGCGCCCACACGAACCACAACGCACCTTTTTCCCCCAGGTGATTAATGGATTCGTCAGGTTTAATGGTTCGGCCTCTGGGGGGTCCAGCTACTCATTCCTCGGCGTCTAGGCTTATATAGTGTTCCCTTCATAGGCAACGGCGTATCAATAGAAGAGTATCCGAACTGGGAAGGCTATAGTGCTTCTGTAGCACATCTTCAGAATCGGCACGGAGATTGACTTTGCATATGAGGAGGACTGATTTCGTGAGGCGGGCGGAAGCATCGGGATTCTTGGTCGTCTCCGCACTTGCCCTCTCACTCCTTGTTCCTATGATGCCCGCTGACGATCAGAACATCGCGCATCCGATGTACTCTGGCCCAGAATATTGGGGGATCGTCGAGTCCTTCAACAACGTGACGATGGGAACGCACGGACCTGCAACGTTCAACGACGTCACAATCTCTGGGCTCACCGATCCATGGGGCAACTTCACCGCTGACACTGTGGTTCTGGACGGTTGGCTCTACGAGATGACCGTTGCCGATGCCAAAGGGACCGTTATGTGGTATGAGCCCTCAGGGCCTTCGGAGAGAACGGACGACTGGAACCTCTCTCTCGAGGTGACGAAGACCAAGGAGGATTCGTCCTATTTGTCGTTCAATCTGTCGGTCCAGGCAGGCAGACAGGCCATACTGGTCTATCTCTGCAACGAGACGGATGCCATCCAGGCCGGTATCAAGTTGGTGACCGGCTCTCCAGAGAACGAGGCCATCCAGCTGTATGATCCGATTGGAATGTCTTGGACGAATGTCTCTCTTGACATGTGGCCAGCGTTCCCGCATGACTCTGCGGACTTCGGCCTTAGACCGGATCGATACTTCGTCGCCTTCGCTCATTCGAACGGCTCATCAGAGATCACGGTCACTGTCATCAACTCAGGTGCGGGAGTCGTGTTCTCCGGAAACGTGACGGCTCCAGCGACAACGAACACACTCTGGCCGAAGCTGAGGGTGGACATGGACGTCGACACCGGGTACGTGAGCGTCTACCATGTCGCGACGGGCTGGATAGTCGACAACCTGATGTTCCGCTCAATGCAGTCTAGACACCCTATCGTGGAACCCGTCTACGAGTTCGTGGAAGCGTCGGATCCCGTCTGGGTCAGAGTCGCCGACATCTCAGGCAATGTGATCAATGACGCCTCCGTGACGATCGAAGGGGTGCCAGCTCCTTTCAACGTCGGGACATCGAGATACGAGTCTTACTTCTCAAGACTCGTTGACTGGGATGTCAAGTACAACTACACGATGATTGCGGACGGAGTCCATATCGAGGATTCAGTTGCCGTCACGACCGTGATGGACCAGTTGTCCGGAATCGAGGTATCGCAATGGTGGAACGGATGGGACTGGGTGAGCGTCTTCGGGAGAGACGACTCCAGCGATGCCACTTCTGGTGATCTGACCTACAATGCCTTCGACCATCCGACGACTTCCTACATGTCCTCGGGGTTCACGGGCAATTCCACAGACATCCTGGCAAGACAATCCGAGATCGCGCTTCACTATCCGCACGAGTACAAGACCTGGGGCCACAAGTCATGGAGCGACGCGGTCATAAGTGCGGAAGCGGGCCAATTGATGCTGGATGAGAGCTACGATTTCGCCAGCAGATGGGACGACCCGGGCTATGTGGGCGTCGGCGACACGTACATCAGCATGGCCAACCCCGGGAACACCGCCTCGTGGGAGATGATGTTCGCGCAGTTGCAGACCGGCATCCGGATAATGGGCACATCGTCATGGACCTATCTCGGGGGCAACAACTCTCTCATCGGCAGCTACTGGATCAATGTGCCTGCGGGGAGCTGGCTGCCTTCTTGGGGTTCCTGGCATCCCCATCAGAAGACGGACATGTTGGACATGTTGCGGTCCATCAATACAGATTCCGATAACGTATACCAGCTCCCGATGATTCAGATGACCGCCGAGAACCACGGAGTCGTCAGGTTCTACAACCACAATATCGTCGCGAACGCATCCCTTCTGCTCTGGGTAACTCAGCCGAAGACCGAATTTCCGTATGAGAACTGGAAGGCGACCGACGGGGAGGTTGCGAGCTACATAAACGGCAGGTGGAGCACGGATGTCAAGGTCAACAACTCGTCGTCGGGGGAGAAGTGGGTCTACGACGTATCCCGGCAGGATCCGACATCGAACGGATACTGGAGAGTCCCGGTCACGGTCTCCTTCGACATCACGGACATGGACGTTGGCTATGTCAGGATCGTCTCAGATCAGTGGGATCTGAACTCGAGCGACGGCACTCTCAAGAACCTGAACATGAGCAGGGAGATGGACGTAGGATTCGACATCCGCGGGGACAGGTTGTACGTCTCATATTTCTGGAACGAGTCCTCTCAGATCGAGGTCAAGATAAACCAGCTGGACAGTCCGCGCATAGTATCCGAGGGAGTGCCCCAGGGCTTCTCCTATGCTGAGTATTCATCCACAATCAGCTGCACCGAACCAGACAACGGGCCTTCGGTATGGGCCCTCGATACCGATGCTCCATGGCTTGCAATCGGTTTCAGCAATGACACGAGCTGTGTCGTGTCCGGAGTGACGGTGGATTGGGGGGTCTACTTCGCCAACCTGACCGTCTCAGACGGCAACAACACAAGCTATCTGAACTGGTCGATCACGATGATTCGTCTGAAGACGGTCAGCGGGCATGTGTTGAACGAGACCAGTGGACGGATCGCTGAACTGCTGGTCACAGTGACCGTGAAGAACGGCTCTGACGTGCGGACCGTGGCCTCCAATACCACTGACGAGAACGGATTCTACACAGTGACCTTCACGAACGATGAATGGCTCTTAGGTGACACCATAGTCGTGAGCGCGACCTACGACAGCCGGAGCGAGGAGAATTCGACCCTTGCGACCGCGGACACGGTGCAGGAGATCAACCTGCAGTTCGTGCCCATCATACCGGAGTTCGGCGTGATGAAGATCGCCATCGTCGCCTCCGGCATAGCAGCGTTCGTGACCGCTATCGCACTGGTCTGGAAACGGAAGCGAAGGCTCAGGAGTGCCTGAGCAGTGACTTCTCAGCTTCCTTGACCACTTGCGAGAGCTGCTTCTCAACATCAGGGTCCAACGGCGTCGGGTGGTGCTCTTTCAGGATCTTCTTGACATGGTCCTTCGCAAGTTCCTGCAGGGGCCTCACGCCATCGTGCTTCGCCTTCTCGCCCGTCCGCTTGTCCCAGAGAGGCGAGAGCCTGATCTCGCCCTTCCTGAGCCAAGTCATTGTGTGAGGCACGCTTAGGAAGTTGCCCATGGAGCCGACCCTGTCGACGATCTCGACTGCGAGGGTCTCGTCGTTGACTTCGAAGCCCCGCACCATCCTGAAAACATCGGAGTAGATCTCGTTATCGATTACCAGCATCTCGTAGCTGGCTCCGTTCTCCCAAGCACCTCCGATGCCCGAGAGGTTATCCGACCCTGCCATTGCCGGGAGCAGGGCGCATTGCGCGCGTTCTATGCCGGCCTGCATGTCGTAGCAGTGGCCGTCCATCGTGACTCCGTACACATCGCTGATCATCTTGTACTTGTGAGCGAGCTGCACGGTTGCCGCAGAAGCCAAAGCCATCTCTGGCATCGCCCAGACGTTCTTCCCAGTGCGCAGGTCCATCATGCTGAGCCTGCCAGAATACATGATCGGGACCTTGTCAGTCACGGTCTGGACCAGGACGATGCCTGCGAGCATCTCGGCGTTCTGCTGGGCTAGTCCCCCCGCAATCGTGATCGGAGCGGTGCCGCCTGCTATCGGGCATGGCACAATGTCCACGGGGACCCCGTATTCAGCTCCCCGAACCATCACGTCGCCGACATGCGAGTCGTAAGTCAGAGGGCTGCTGGGCGAGGCGTAGACATCGAGCAGCGGCCTCTTCCTGAGCTCTTCGACCCCGCCAGTAACGCAAGACCACATCTTCGCGAGGATGTCCACACTCTCTACATTGAGCGCGTACCCAGAGATGCACTTGCTCGAGTTCTTCATCATGGCCTCTTGCGTCTTCACGACAAGCAGTTCGGGTGGGACGTCCGTGGCGACCACAAGGTTCGAGATTGAGTGGCAGTTCTCGAGGGCGTCCATGACTCTGGTGGTCTTCTCGACGTCTTCCAGCGTGGACATTCTGTACTCCCCCGAGTCCATATCGAACACCCCAGGGTTGCCTCCGAGCGAATGAGCGTACATTGTCTCCCCGTCGTATCTGATGTCGTTCTTGGGATCTCGGGCGCAGTAGGACCCCCAGGGATGGATGTGCTTGATTGTCTCTTTGATCAGGCTCCTGGGGAATGTGATCACGTTCTTTCGGCTCGGATGGGGGACTGCTCCTGCTTTCACGAGCCTTGTCCTGGCCGCCTCGCCATCGAACCTCACACCGGTCTTTTCCAGTATCTTGAAGGACGCCTCCTCGATCGCGTCGACTTGGGTGTCGCTCAGGATCTTGAGCCTGTACCTTACCTTGATGCCTTCCATCTCAATCGCCCCTCTCCAACCCAAGGCCAATGCACTGGATTGGCGTTCGATATTCTGTATCTTCGAATGCGTATGCGGAGGCCTTACAAAAAGGTGTTGATTGACGGCGCTGGAACCTGGTGTATCGGCAACAAATTGATATGAGGGCACAATCTGTCGCGCCTCCAATCGGAGTGAGCCCCTCCAGTCTGGTGAGAGTTGTTGAACGGCAACGGTGAGAACGGCAAGAGCAAGCGCTACACACTTTTCGTAGTTCTTACTCTCGCATCCATCGCGGTCATGGTCATGTATGTCGAGGCGATGGCCTTCCCGTCCCTCCCTATGGTGATGAGGGACTTCGGGCTCACGGTCGAGGACTACGCGCTCGCATCCTGGATCGTCACGATATACCTGGTCGTCGGCGCGGTCGCCATACCCGTGTTCGGAAAGCTGGGCGACATCTACGGCAAGAAGAAGATGCTCGTGATCGCGATGAGCATCTACACCGTGATGGTCACGCTGACGGGGTTCAGCCGGGACATATCCGACTCCATCTATGTCATGATCGCATTCCGGGCTGCGCAGGGACTGGCCATGTCCATGTTCCCGCTGGCTTTCTCGATAATCAGGGATGAGTTCCCCCGCGAGAAGCTCGCCGTCGCCCAAGGGATCATCTCCGCCATGTTCGGTGTCGGCACGGTAGTGGGCGTGGTCGTGGGCGCCTGGGTCACCGAGATGTGGGGCTGGCAGTGGACCTACCACACGGTCGCACCGGTCGCCCTTCTGTTCACTATCCTCGTCGCCTTCAAGATCAAGGAGTCCCCTGTCAGGATCAAGGCCAAGATCGACTATGTCGGAGCTTCGATACTGGGCGGGATGCTCGTTCTGTTCCTTGTGGGCGTGACCGAGAGCGGGAACCGCGGCTGGACCGACCCGCTCATCGTTGGCCTGTTGCTGGTGTCGGTGGCGTTGCTTTTTGCGTTCGCCCTTTGGCTTCCCAGGGCGAAGGATCCGCTCGTGAGGCCGTCGCTCCTGAAGCAGAGGGACATCGCCCTCACCAACGGTATCGCGTTCATGATCGGTTTTGCGATGTTCACGGCGAACCAGACGGTCGTGGCAATTGGTGGGTTCACGTTCCAACTGAATACCATTGGGATCGGCCTGTTGATGCTTCCAATGGCTGTCATCACCCTGATACTCGGGCCGGGCGCGGGTTTCGTGGTCAAGAGGTGGGGCCCGAAATGGCCCTTGACTTTCGGCATGATCCTGTCCATCATGGGCTACATGATGCTCCTTGGCTATCACTCGACCGAGAACGAGGTCATGGTGGGCATCGCGGTCATGGGGGCTGGCTCCGCGTTCGCGATGGTGGGAAGCATCAATATGCTCCTGATAACCACTCCGAAGGAGGAGACCGGCATCTCCACCGCGATGAACATGGTCATCCGGACGAGCGGCTCGGTGGTCGGTCCGGCGCTTGCTGCGGTCATCATTTCGAACAACTCGAGCATCATCCCTGGCATCGGGGCGGTTCCAGACGAGTACGCCTACCAGCTGATATTCGTCATGGCGTCCGTGTTCATGGGGATCGGGGTCATCCTCGGACTCCTTCTGACGAACAAGCAGGCCCTGCCGGAGCTCGAGAAGTCTGGGCCGAGGCCTGTGGGCGTCGCAGCGGGGCCTGCGGACGGTTCGAAGTGAAAGCATAGAACTACTCCGCTCCAACAAAAGGCTCAATACCGTACCTGAGCATCCCGAAGCATATCCCGGGGTGACCGCACGGCGAGGAAGACAAGGGTTCTGTTCATCCGACCTTCTAAGGCCTCTTTCATCGAACAGGACCTGAAGCTGCTCGAGAAGCACTACGATGTTCGCACTCTGGACGTGTTCGAAAAGGGCAGGTCGCTGGGGAACAAGGTCAGCGTCTTCTGGCGGATGTTCAGAGGAGTTCTCTGGGCGGATGTCACCTACTCATGGTTCGCCGAGGTGTATGCGCTCTGGGCGGTCAGGCTCTCGAGACTGTTGGGCAAGCAGTCCGTTGTGGTCATAGGTGGCTACGAGGTCGCCCAAGTCCCAGAGATATCGTATGGCTCCGCATTACATCCCGAGACGCGCGAGATGGTTGCGAAGATCTTGTCGAAGGCGGGGAAGTCGATTGCTGTATCCGAGTTCGTCAAGAGATCCGCCCGGACGATCGCCCCGGATGCGGACATCGATGTCGTCTACAACGCCGTCGATGTCGACGCGCTCGTGCCGTCCGAGCCAAAGATGGAGATAGTCGTCACCGTTGGAGGAGCCACAAGGCCTCGATGGGTGTTGAAGGGGATTGACATCTTCGTGAGTGCCTCGACGAAGGTACCGGGTGCTAAGTTCGTCGTCATAGGGCCGTTCGACCAGCAGGTCGTTGATGGGCTCCAGAAGATGAACCAGGCGGTCGAGTTCACGGGTGAGCTCTCTCGCGAGAGGCTCATCGAGTGGTTGGACAAGGCGAAGGTGTATTGCCAGCTGTCTAGGGTGGAGTCGTTCGGTTTCGCTCTCGCGGAGGCAATGAGCTTGGAATGCTACCCTGTCGTATCGGACCAGGGCGCCCTCCCCGAGGTCGTGGGCGAGAGCGGGCTCATAGTTCCGTACGGCGACCCTATTGCTGCCGCTGAAGCGATCAAGAAGGGCCTTCGCTGGGTGAATGGACATGACGCGCGCACAAGAATCGCGGAGCGCTTTTCAGTAGATAGACGCGAGAAGGATCTGTGCCGGGTGATCGATTCCCTGGTATCGAGATAACTACCACCGGTTCTGTTGCATTATCCGGTGGTGACCATTATGTCACTCCGACAAAGCAACTCGTTCCATTCGGCTCCGACCGTGCGCCCCTTACGGGGTCGTAGAGGGTCATCACAACGTCATGCTGGAACGCGCCGGGGTCGAACCGTAGACCCCCTGCCACCTCCAATCCCTTGGAGATGGCTGTCTGCAGCAGGTTGATGCTG
>Ga0154706_161_pt2 | contig 16666 bp, 20 predicted proteins | sample Rifle2008BG13ft_FD_105566 | JGI IMG/M metagenome (GOLD analysis project Ga0154706, IMG submission 105566) | Euryarchaeota archaeon RBG_13_57_23
GCCGGGCTTGTCATCCTCTGGATCGGCCGCTCCGAGTGGGATGAACACCAAAACAGACGATTCCGACTCGCTGAAAGAGTGTTTGGCCTCAACATTGCGGCCCTTGTGCTGGCCCTAGTCGCTGTGTTCTACTACGGTACGAGGTCGACCACATCGATTCCTTCGTGGGCGGAATGGGGATTCGGAGCTGCGATCGTGACCGCGCTGGTCCTGAATTTTGTGATATATGTCCTAGTTGCCTTTGACCTAACAGAGGTGTTCGGCAAGGTCCTTCTGTTCATCGCTCTCGGTTGGGCCAGTGTTGTTACCGTCTGGCTCGGGCAAGCTCTTGCTAAGGAGTTCGGGACGATCGTCCTAGCCATCCAAGACCGCACTTTTGACTTCGGACCAGTCACCGAATCGATTTCTGGCATCGAGTCCTATTACGCGGTGGCCTACGTTCTGCTGACGATTGCGTACCTTGACGCGTACCATAGGTCACGTGCAAGAGCATCGAGGTCTTCCTAGACTCCCGTTGCACTGCAGTCACCCTTGTCGCTGGGATGGTCAAGGAGTCTTCCGCAAAGGACAAATGCACCCCCGACGACCGTGTCTGTGCTTCGTATCCTCCAGGTCATAAGAATCTTGGTGGGACGCTCATCCCTCGGACTTGTCAAGTCGATGAGAGGAGACTCCAGCACAGGCCCAACGGGAGATCGCCCAACCGACACATTGATATATGTAATGAATTATAATTCATAACGATGCCCCGCCCCAAAATCTGCAGGCGCGTATGCTGCGAACCAGGGTACAGGTTCTTCAAACCCCAAGGGATCCCGTTAGACTCGCTCGACAGGAGAGATCTGGGGCTCGACGAGCTGGAGGCAATAAGGCTTGCCGATGCGCTAGGCCTTTCCCAGGCTGAGGCCGCCCGCATGATGAACATCTCGCAACCCACGTTCAACCGGATTCTGGCATGCGCTCGCCACAAGTTGGCCGAATGCATCGTCGGCGGCCTCGCAATGAGAATCGTATCTCCGGAGAAATCGAATTCGGTGGTGGATACCAGTGCGCGCATCCCGGCCAGCGTTGTGTGCGCGCATCGCAGACGGAGGCATGGAAGATGAGGTCGGCGACCATGCTCGTGAAGATCCCGGGCAATTGGATAGGAGATCTTTGCACCTCGTGCGACCTGTCCGTCAAGGTCCTGAAGTGCGTGCCCGTGAACGGGAAGGGCGGGATGAGTTTTCTTCAGATAGACAGCCCCCAGGACTTCAGCGGGACCGCAATCGCAGAACGAATCAGGTCAATCGAACCTGGTTGTCATGTTGAGCTCACTCCGGCGGGACCCGGCAGGTTCATCGGCACCGCGCAGACATCAGCGTGCGCGGTCTGCAGACTCCTCGCCGAATCGGGCTGTTTCCTGGACTCGGCGGCCTCGCGCAGTGACGGTCTGCTGCAATGGAACATTCTAGCTCCAAATGCCGAGTCGCTGAAGGCCCTGGTGGAGAAGGTCACAGCCTTGGGTTGTTCCGTGGAACTCAAAAGAGTCTCGAGGCTCACCACAGCTTCTGAGCTCACTCGAACACAAGAGCGCGTGCTCCAGATGGCTTACGATCTCGGCTATTTCGAGATACCGAGGAAGACCAATCTCGCGAAGCTCGCGAAGATGCTAGAGGTGTCTAAGGCGACTCTGGACGTCATAATCCGGAGGGCTCAGAGGAAAATCATCGCGAGCCATATGCGTGCGGTTCCATGAACTTGCTATCCATAGCAGATTCTTGCGTCTTATCCCACCCCGCGTTCTCGGATTCGTGACCAGAACCGCTTGCCTGTGATGGGGAACCACGGCTAACCTGTACGCCGTCATTGGCTTAGTCCGCGCTACCATGGTATCATCCAGAGGCGACTAGATGGCAAAGAAGACAAGAACGAAAAGTTACTCGGACAAGTCGTTCATTGTGATAGGCACTCACGGGGACGAGGACATTGAGAAGGCGACAATGGCCTTCGCATGCGCGGGCGCTTCCGGTGCCCTGGGCATCAAGACGAAGATATTCCTGACGGGGAACGGCGTCAAGTTGGCCCAGAAGGGTTTCGCAAACAAGTTGCCGAGCGTGAAAGGCATGGCGTCCATCAAGGAGCTCATGACTGCTTTCTTAGAAGGTGGGGGGACGCTGCAGGTCTGCATTCCGTGCCTCGAGTCGAGAGGCATCAAGAAGGAGTCCTTCATCGAGGGCACGCAGTTCATCAACCTGATGGACTTCGCAGTGCAGACGTTGGATGCGGACAGGGTCCTAACCTGCTGAAGCGTCTTGGAGGACGGAGCGAATGAGCGCAGAATCATGCAGCAAAGGACCCGCCATTGGCGATGCCAAAACAGGAGTAGGAGGAGCGGTCGCAGTCAAGGAGAACCTCGCATCCGTGAAGCACAAGATCGTTGTGATGAGCGGCAAAGGAGGTGTGGGGAAATCCACGGTAGCCGTGAATCTGGCGGTCGCCCTCGCGAGGAGAGGACGGAAAGTCGGGTTGCTGGATGCGGACATTCACGGGCCGAGCGTGCCCAAGCTGCTCGGGGTTCCCAACCTGCCGCTGAGCGTGAACGAAGCAGGACACATAGTGCCCATGACCGTCCCGCCAGGCATGAAGGTCATGTCCATCGCGTTCCTGGTGAGCGATAGAGACGCGCCGGTCATCTGGCGCGGTCCCGTCAAGATGGGGGCCATAAAGCAGTTCCTGGAAGAGGTCGAGTGGGGTCGGCTAGACTATCTCATCGTGGACCTGCCTCCAGGCACGGGAGACGAGCCACTCAGCGTCGCGCAGCTGATCCCCTCTCCCGACGGAGCGGTGATAGTCACAACTCCCCAGGACGTCGCGCTCCTGAGCGTCAGGAAATCGATCAACTTCGCGAAAGCGGTCAAGCTTAACGTGATTGGCATCATCGAAAATATGGCGGGACTCGTGTGCCCTCATTGTGGGAAAGAAATAAACGTCTTTGGCGACGGCGGACCGGAGAAGGCCGCGAAAGACATGGACGTGCCGCTTCTTGGAAGCCTGCCGCTCAGCCCTACGGTGGCGCGGAGCGGAGATGATGGCAGGCCTTTCGTGTCTGCTATCAACAACGGCGTCGCCAAGACTTTCGAGGAGATAACAGACAGAATCATTAATTCGATAGAGAAGAAGAGGTGAAAGAGGAAATGCCAAGAGGATTCGGAAGAGGGGACTACTGGTGGCACCACGGACGTGGAATGAACTGGCAGAGGTACCCTGCGGGGTACACGTCGGTTGCAGACATCCCGAAGGACGCGGTCTATGTTGGGCCTTGCCGCTGCGGGCACGGACCCCACGCGTATTACAGGCTCGCCGACGGCGAAGTCGTCCACGCTGCAAGCCTGCCATATCCGAAAGAGGCGGAAGAGGCAGAGCCGCAACCCGCGCACGACGAGTTGGAGGCAGAGGTCGAGAGCCTCAGGAGCCGCGTACAGGAGCTTGAGAAGAAACTCAAGGATGCCAGAGGAGCTGGCAAGAGGTAGATCGAGGAGGAAATGCCGTGGCTGCGATGAGATCGTTCGAGTGCTACGCCTGCGGACACCAATGGCAAGTGCCTTACGGTACCGGCAGGCCCTCGACCTGCCCCAAGTGCGGCAGCGCCAACATACACAGATCCGATTCAGACAGAGGGCACAGGTCCGCACCATGTGGATGGCACGGCACCAGAGGGCCTTCGGGCGAGGGAAGGGGTCGCGGGGGTCCAGGGAGAGGCCCAAGAGGTGAACCATGACCGTCGACCTCGATGACGTGGACTTCGGCTCGAGCAGGTGCGTATGCCCCAAATGTGGCAAGGAGACCCCGCACGCGAAGCGAGGAGTTCCGTGCTCGGAGACCAGGTGTCCCAGCTGCGGGAGCCTGATGAAAGGCAGGAAGTGCACGGAAGTCAAGGAGTGATTTGACTGAACGACAGCTCTCTTCATGCGTCAAGTCTCCAGAGGATCTGCATCACTTCAACGGGCCGCACAGCGTCGGATCCCGTCGACCCGAGATTCGGAAGATGCTCGTTCTTTCTCTTAGTCGATGGGCTCTCGGACGAGTTCAAGGCCGTCGAGAACTACGCGAGATCTCTCGGCAACGGCGCCGGGATTCAGGCGGCCCAGGCGATTGCCAACTTCAATGTCACTGTTCTCATAACAGGGGACCTGGGACCAAATGCTTTCCGTGTCCTGAACGCGGCTGGCATCAAGGCGTTCCAGGCATCTGGGGGAGATGCTCGCCATGTCCTTTCAGAGTACCGGGCCGGCAATCTCCGGGAGATCATGGCCCCGACGGGACCCGGACACCACGGACGGGGAGGACACGGCCCTGGATGGTTGGACCGGGGGCCAGCGGAGCGATGATAGCCATGGACAGCGAGGACGAGGCCCACAAGGAGCTGGACGCCCTGGTCGAGAACATATCGAGAATCCTGGAACATGAGGACGAGAAGCTCTACTCGAGGGAAGTGGTCGAGGAGTTCAGGAACCCGCAAAACATCGGACGGATGGCTGATGCGGACGGCAGTGGCGTTGCCGACGGCCTATGCGGCGACACGATGGAGTTCTACGTAAAGATCAAGTCGGACAGGATCGAGACTTGCATGTTCTACACAGACGGTTGTGGCGCCACGATCGCCAGCGGCAGCAGGCTGTCACGCTTCGTGACGGGGATGGACTTGGAAGCCGCGATGACCGTGAAGCCGAACGATCTCGTCTCGCTGCTGAGCGGCCTTCCACCGGATCACGAGCACTGCGCTTCTCTCGCGGTAATCGCCCTCCGAAACGCCCTGAGGGACTACTACAAGCGTGCAGGAATTGAGAGGAAGGATGCAGAATGAGGCTGCACAGGTACAGATGCAATGCGTGCGGTCTTGAGCTGGCAGTTGAGACACCTCCAGAGAAGTGCTTCTGCTGCGGCTCAGCGGAAATCGTCCGCGAAGGATGGAAACAGAGAAGCAAGAGGATTGAAGTGGAATCGTCGACAACAAGGAGATGACACGATGAAGGTCTGTGTGCCCACGAGCGGGCAAGGCGGGTACGACGACATGGTCAGTGAGCACTTCGGAAGGGCTCCGACCTACACCGTCGTCGACACTGAGAGCGGAAATGTGAACGTGATCTCGAACAAGAGCGAGCACATGGGTGGTTCTGGAAAGCCTCCAGAGCAGATAGCTCAGACTGGTGCACAGGTGCTCGTGTGCTCCGGGCTGGGTCCCAGAGCCATCGGTATGTTCGAGTCATACGGGATAGAGGTCTATGTCGGCGCCCAAGGCAGCGCACGGCAGGCTGTCGACATGTGGCTAGCGGGCAAGCTCCAAATGGCTTCCGACCAGAACGCCTGCAAAGAGCATAGGCACTAGCGCGAGTTCTTCGAGTGAGTGCGAGTCTTAGCTGCATCAGGGGACCAGCATAAGGACTAGCGGCGGGACCATGGTACGGATTTCCATAGCCAGCGGCAAAGGAGGTACTGGGAAGACCCTAGTGGCCACGAACCTGGCTGCCGCTGCTGGGAACGCTCTCCTGGTGGACTTGGATGTCGAGGAGCCGAACTGTCACCTGTTCTTCGGAGTCAAGGAGCTATCCCGCGAGGTGGTCAACCGTAAGGTTCCATTCATAGATGAGGAGAAGTGCACCGTGTGCGGCACCTGCGCGAAGGTGTGCGAATTCCATGCCATAGCGTCCCTTGCGAAGAGCGTTCTCGTGTTCGACGAGCTTTGCCATGGCTGCGGTGCGTGCTCCAGGTTCTGCCCTGAGCAAGCGATTGGGGAACGGGACCACGCAGTAGGACACATCGTACGCACGAGCGTGGACGGTTTGAGGGGTCTCGTCTACGGGAGCCTGAGGATCGGAGAAGCGTCCTCGACAGTATTGATCAAGCGCATCAAGATGGAGATACCAAAGGACGGGCTCACAATCATCGACTGTCCGCCAGGAACAGCATGTCCTGCCGTGGAGAGCATGCGAGGCTCTGATCTGTGCGTGCTCGTGACGGAACCAACAACCTTCGGATTCCACGACCTCAAACTGGCCTTGGCTGTGACCAAGAAGTTGAGGTTGCCTCGTGTGGTCCTCTTGAATAAGAAAGGGCTTCCTGGCCCTGATGTTGAGAAGTTCTGCATGGAGAACAGGATATCAATCATCGGCGAGATCCCTCACGAAAGGGCGATCGCAGAGGAGTACTCCAAAGGCAGACTCCTGGTGTCCAATCCCGAGCACCGGCGCAACTTCGAATCCGTGTTGGGAAAGCTTCTCGAGGAGGCTGAGAGGCGTTGAAGGAGATAGTCGTGCTCAGCGGCAAAGGGGGAACCGGTAAGACCGTCATTCTCGCCAGCTTTGCCTCCTTGGCTCAGCTTCCGGTGATTGCTGATTGCGACGTCGACGCCCCGAACCTGCACCTGCTACTCAGCCCTGAAGTGAAGGACCGGGGCATATTCAGTTCTAGCAAGGTGGCCGTGATTGACGGACGCCTCTGCAACAGCTGCATGGAGTGCTTGGCAACATGCAGATTTGAGGCGATAACAACTGTCGGTAACAAATCAGTGCAGAAGGTAGCGATAAACACCGACGCGTGCGAAGGGTGCGGTGTCTGCATGCGCATATGCCCGTCAGGAGCAGTGAAGTTGGCCGAGCGAGAGTCTGGAGAGTGGTTCGTCTCAAACACTCGCTTCGGGCAGATGGTTCACGCGCTCCTGGCGCCAGGTGGAGAGAACTCTGGCAAGCTGGTGGCATTGGTGAAGCAGAAGGCGAGGGTCATCGCGAACCAATCCGGAGCACGGATGGTGCTCGTGGACGGACCGCCTGGCTTGAGCTGCCCTGTGATCTCGGCAGCAGCTGGGGCCGACCTTCTCGTACTCGTCGCAGAACCCACTGTCTCAGGCCAGAGCGACTTCATCAGGATAGCGGACCTCTGCAATCACATGAAAGCAGACGCGGTGCTTGTGGTCAACAGATTTGACATCAATTCTGAGATCTCAGATTCGATCGAACGGGAAGGAACGCTGAGAGGCATTCGATGCGTCGGCCGCATACCGTACGACGACGCGATACCTATTGCCATGGCAAACGTGAAGACACCGATCGAATGGTCAGACGGGCCATCGAAGTCGGCAATCATTGACACATGGAAGAGGATCATTAGTCGGACATGATCAGAGCTGCACGATTCAGCACGGATCACAACGAGCGCGGCGCAACAGCTCTCTGATTAAAAATGGTCGCCCAGGGTCGGCCAAGGGGAGGTCGAGGCCGGCCCGGGCGCGGTTTGATTGGTTTGGAGACTGAGCTGATGTGCCTACTCCTCGTACACCTGCGAGAAGGCGAACAGGAACTCGTCCCAGCTCGTGTCCGAGACGAAGTCCAGACCTGATGTGAGGTAGCTCTCGTACAGGTGTTCCCAACAGATCGTGTAGTAAATGGACATGCCGTAGGTCTTGATGCATGCACCGGAGTCAGCCGTCACGGACTTGCAGTACACGACCGCCTCGTCCAAGAGCCCGAAGGTCCCTTCAGCAAGCGCAGAGATGTCGGGTATCTTCTCCCCGAGCAGCGTCACGAAATAGCCTATGTCGATGAATGCGAAATTCTCGCCCATGAACTGCAGCTGGGGTGTCTGAGACTCCGAGGACTGAATGGCGCCTCTGAGGGTGTAATCGTCCGCGTATCCTAACAGCGCCTTGCCGAGAGCGTCCAGGCCACATTCACTGTTGCCCACGCCCACCAGTTCGACAACCTTGTTGAGATCGAACACGCTCGAGCTCACATACGGGAAGCCCCCGATGCCGGAGCCCGAGTCGGGAGTGTAGGCATCGATGTATGCATCGACCGTCAAGCAGGAAATGTCCTTAGCGTCCTTGACCGCGAGTCCCGTGATCCCATTCAGGAGGGCGGTGTAGTTGTAACCCGTTCCTGGCATCGTGGTGATGGACGCGACCATGTAGTCCGCCAGGCCCCTGTTCTCGTAAGCGACCTCGACCATGCCCATGAAGCATGCGTCGTAGGCGATGATCCCTAGGTGCACTCCAGTCGCGGTAATGGCCGACCTTACCTCGTCCATCTCCATCCGGTCCGCTTTGCCGCTGGGAAGGAACGAGCTGTCGTCGACGCATATCGCCCACCAGCCACCGCCGTGGTCCCACAGGTCGAGCATGTAGTTGTCCGCAGGACAGTAGTCGACCGCAGTGTTGATGAAGTACTCCAGGGTCGCCCCGTCTCCCATGTTGAGCTCTCCTGGACACTTGTGGTCCGGCGCGATCTCCGCGCAGTCGCACTTGATGGTGCCGTCATCCAGTATGTGGTCGCTTCCCGGCGCGATGTAGAACCAGTGCGAGCCGACGAAGCTCGTGTACCCGTCGAAGAGCACGATCACGTTCACGCCCGCGGTAGACCCGACCTTTTCCATCTCAGCCAAGTCCTGGAACCCGTTGACCTCCAGGGTGTTGTCGGCATCGAGATAGACCATCACGGTCCATTCCGCGTCCGAGATCGGCTCGTCAGAAACGACGGCCTGAACGCTCGTGGCTGCAGGCTTTGCGAGCGCGAACACGCTCGAAGCCACCAGCATCGTTATTGTCACCAAAACTAGCCCCGCTACTCTCGAATACAATGACCGCATAGACTTCCCCTACCCTGACCGCTGACTTCTCATTGCGCTAAATAGGTGTTTTGGAACATTATTCGAAGAGTTCTCACCGTACCTCGCGAGCCATTCCTAGAAGCTCTAGCGACCAGAACTCGCCGGCGATGAGTCGCGAGCTGTCCGCTCCATCGAAAATCAATATGAAACCAAACCGCATTAGGTCAGACGAGGATGGACATGAAACCTGCACTATTCGTCCAGGATATCCAGAATGTCTGGTTGTACGATCCTGACAGCAACCAGAATCTGAAGAAGTCCGTGGAGAAGCGCCTGGACGTCATCAACGAGGCAATCGCTTGGTTCTGGAAGAAGAAGCTTCCCATCATAGTGGTGTGCAATTCTTGATAAAACATATATATAACGAATATCAATTATTGCTCAAGATGTACGCTCTCAATAGGAATGAGCTCAGGGTGTTCGAGGCGATATGCGAAGGTGCTGAGTCGACAGCGGACCTAGCGGAAGCCCTTGACATCTCCACGATCTCTGTCTACAGATCTGTCAATTCGCTTTCATCGAAGAAGCTTGTTGATAGGAGAAGAACCGGCAAGAGACTCCAACTCGCTATCAGCCCACATGGTCATTCCAGAGCATTATGCGCTTACTTGGAAGGAAGTCGCCGACCAATCGACCCAATCGTAGGAACCAGGCTCCTCGTACTACTTTCGGTCTCGAGCAACTCGAAGGATATTGAAAGGGTCGCGGAAGAGGTCAGGCTGTCTAGCGAATCGGTCAGAAGAATCGTCTGGGCCCTGAAAGGCTTCGGGGCCATCAGCCAGGAGAAGAGAGTCATAGCCGTCCCTAAGTCAGATACTCTGCTCACAAGATTCTCGCTGGACTTCTCGAAAGGCGCCTGCGAAGCGATGCTAGAATCAATATCACCTACGGGAAGAGTGCTCTGGAGTGAAGGTCTCCAGTTCATATTCTCAGCGAGATCACCTGTGGAAACCAGAGGTGTGAGTGAAACAGGAATAACCGCGATGTCAAAGATGGGGCTTCCGTTCATGTCTGATGCGAGGTACTATCACTACGCCTACTGGAGACCGAGGTTGAGAAGAGAGGACATCGCCCTCCATCAGATCCTGGCTGACCCGAGCAGCACGAGGAACATCTCCTATGGCCTGCTGCATCTCATGAAGGAGGGACACAACGCCGCATACCTTGCGAGGCTAGGCGACGCCCTGGGCGCTCGCGAGCTCACCGACCAGATTGTAGACTTTCTAAGAAGGGGCACCGTCGAGAACCCCCACTTCCCGAGCAAGGCCGACATGACGGAACTGAGTGCTCAATACGGGGTGAGCTGAATGGAGCTATCGCAGATAGGACGCGATGAGGTCATGTCGATCCTGAGGAAGGTAGGTGACCTGTGCCCGCGAAGGATCTCAGTCTATCTCATTGGCGGGGGAGCCATGGCCCTGAGAGGCGAGAAGGACGCTACCCGAGATTTGGACCTCGTGCTGGAATCACAGGAAGACGCTGCTGTCATCAAGAAGGCATTTGAAGGAGTTGGCTTCATTGTTGATGCAAGGCGGCCAGATGAATGTCACGCACTAGTGGATGCGGCGATACTCTCGAAACCGGCAGGGCTGCGTGCAGACATCTTCGTCGGCAAGGTTTGTGGCAAGTTGCGCTTCTCCGAGGGGATGAAGAAACGAGCATCCCTTGTTGACAAGTTCGGGAAGGTCACCCTGTTCATGTGCTCGAGGGAGGACATCTTTCTCCTGAAGAGCGTCACCGAGAGGAGCAGGGACCTCGATGACATGATGAGCCTCTTCAGAAGAGGACTTCAGAGGGACATCATCCTGAGGGAATGTGATCTGCAGACCGAACTAGCTGGCTTTCGAGAGAGTCACATCTGGGAGGCATTCCTGCTTGTCAAGATCGAGGAGATGGAGAAGAGGTACGGCATCGGAATCCCATGGAAGAGATCACTGAAGTCCAGGGCAGAGATCAAGATGGGGGCGCACCGGATACTGAAGGAGATCGACAGAGGATATCTCTCTGTCGGCAAGCTCACGGAAGCAATGAAGGAGACTCCAACATTCATGAGGAAGTGCGTTGGCTACCTCGAGGAGATAGGAGAGATCAGGGTGGACAGGAAGACGAGACCGTATCGGGTCACAATGAAGAAGTGATTCCGCGTGGACGTGAATCGAGGTTCCTCACCTTCGCTGCATCGCATTCGGGAGGTTTGCATTCCGCTGCATGCAGACTTGACCAAGAGAGTCCTCGGAGGTCTAGGTGTCAAGCGTCTTGCATCTGATCCTTAAATAGGGTGTCAATCCGTAGTTGACACCTATATGAACTCCGAAGAGCTGGCTGAATTCCATATTGCATCATGATGCATAAGATTGACATGCAACTAATGTACCATAGTACAATATGCAGGCTTCGATAAGGTTTCCTTGCGCTGCTTGCATACATGTCGGAAGACGCGCCGGGCGAGAGAGATCGGTTTAGTCGCCTATCTGCGGGCTATCCTCTTGAGAGAAATCCTCTCCTTGCTCTCGTCGAATGTGATCTCGAACTCCTCGAAGAACCCTTCCCGTCCGATGAGCACGGGTATGTTGGACTTCGGGTCAAGAACGACCTTGACCGGGATATCGAACGATTAGTTCTCATGCCCCTGAGCTATCTTCACGCGGACGTGGTCCTCCGCAGTATCGACCTCGCCACCGACCCCGCCGCATGGACCCTTGTTCTTGGTGAGGTCAAGGCCCAGTTGCTGGCCGACCTCCAGGGGAAGTACCGATATGTCGGCCCCGGAATCGAGGATCGAGACGATGTCAATGACGTCCGAAGGGCCGATGAACGTCACAGGAATGGTGGGGGTCTTCCTGGGCGGGCCATTCTTCCGAGGCAGCGCCTTGTACTTGAAATTCATGAGAGCTGGTCCGTCGGAAAATCATCGTGTCCTGATCAGGCACTCTCGTGAGCAGGGGTCTCCTGATCGGGCACAGCGTCTTCGCCTCTGCGTACGCCTTCTTGAAGCTCGGATCGTGGGAGACAACCTTCCCGTCGCAGATGGCAATCATCTCGCCGACGTATTGCCTCAGGTCGGCGGTCATGTATCCCAGATAGTTGTCTCTTGCTGCCATGTCCTTCTCAGCACCCCCTTGCGGAGGCTGCTGATATTACTACTGCTGGATTCATATTTAGGCACTTCCTCTTGTGAGCCAACCAGGCGCCTCGGCCCATTTGAATGTGGAGACTACAGGCAGCTTATGGCGATCGGGATTGCGCGCCTCAAGGATGGTCTGAACGTGAGACCGCGCGCGCCTCGAGAGGGCTGCGGGATCCTCCAGCGACTGAGAACGCCTAACAGTCCTTTACGGGCAAGAAATCGCGTAGAGGCTTGGATCAGCCTCGACGAGCGCAATAATCCCCCAGTCTGTGTAGAGCCGTATGCGAACCGAGAAGACTGGTTGTTTTCTGACCCGAGGATCGCCATTGTTCCCGGTAGCTACACGGACTACAACCTCACGATACCGTTCAGTGCTGGTCTGCACCATCTCTCGACAAGGATAGACGGTATCCTCCGCAATGATGCTAGATGCCCGACCGATATGTGCAACTGCAGGCTGTCCGCCTCACAAGAAGAGTGAGGACTGGTCAACGATTGACGTCACTTCTTCCAAATGACCTTTCTGGCAAGATAGAGTGCTGCTATCCCAACGACAGCAACGACAGCAACGACAATGACCAGAGGACTCGATAAGGTGTCAATGATCGATGTGCCCGATGTGTTGACAAGGCTAGCGTCCATTGTGACTGCCGTCTGCGCCAAAGCCTTGCCCTCCAGCGATGCGCCAGTTTCCATCACTATCGCCGTCTTACACAATATGATCCCCTTCATGACAGATGTCGTTCCGAGAGTCGTTTGTCCGCCGACCTGCCAGAAGATGTTGGAAGCCTGCGCTCCATCGCTCAGGACGACGTGAGCGCCGCTGGCCAGGTCCAGGTCCTGCGCAATCTGAAATATCCAGACACCGCTTGAATTGCCCGAGAGAGTGACACCAGCTGCAGATATCAGGAGTCCAGTACCCCACTTGTAAAGGCCAGGTTCGAGCGTCATCGAGGTGATATCTCCGGCGCCGAGCTCAGTTTCATCAGGGTTCGTCCGTCCAGCCGCGTCGGTGTACGCGGTCTCCATGTCGCTTATGGCCGTAGTCATATCAGTCGGCGTTGGAGGAGTGTAATCGGATGCGTACACACGTCCATCAACTACAGATGATGTCGCAAACGTACCCGAGGCATCCGCTGTCAATCCAAATCCAGTTATGTATGACGCAGCGGCGGGACTGACTCCGATATCACCCTTGATATGGGTGGTTCCCGTGGTTGAGATCCCCGTCTTTGCCAGGATCACAAAATCGCCAGCTGTTCCAAGGTCAACTGCACCTGGACCAGCCGCCTGGGCTGGAACTGCCGCATAGAAGCCCAGGGTGGCAATAGTAGCAGTCACTAAAACAACCATCACTAGCCATAGTCCCATCTTCCCCAGTAGTCGCATCTTCTCACCGCTGTCGCTGCGTACGAGATGCCGACTATATAATGATGAAACCTCAGGAAGCCTTCGAATGCAGACCTGAATGTCTTGCCCAAAATCAATTTGTGGTTTGGACATTGACATGCAGGAACAGACCCACGAGGGAGAGGGCACGGATGCTGACTCGGTTTCTGCCGGCAACTGAATCTAGGTGCTATGCCTACTGGCATGACGTATGCCAGAGACCCTTCAAATGTGTCTGTCGACTACTAAGGCTCGCATAGTCCTGAGTAGGAATCACTGACTGGAGTATCAGCAGATATTCAAAAGGGGTAAGAGGTTTGTCCTTTCATACAGGTTTGGTCACAGATACCAGTTCGTAGCAGTATCGTAATCCTGGAGCTGCGGGAATGGGTACTGGAGGCCTTTCACCAAACACCAATCAAACACGAAATTGTCAGCATGGGCAAATGCAGATTCCATTGACGCTCCAGTAAGTGTCGCAAGGAATCCCTCAGTAAACACGACGAACTCATCGCCAGAACCAACTGCGTTATCAGGATCGTCTGCCCAACCAGGATGAATGGAATCAGTGGCTGTAATGGTCATCCTCTCCTGGTCATGAAGATCATAGAGATCATCATGGAAATTGCCCGAGAAACAAGCATCGACCACCACGATCTGTCGGTGGCAGGTAACTGCACCCAACCATGTTGCCAGCTCTTCGTCTGTGACATACTCATCAAAACTGGGGTCCTGACTTACGCCGTTCACAAGGAAGTGGCCATCCGGATCGCGCCCATGATCAATCATGTAGACAAGAACTCTATCGTCAGCATCGCATCGAGATCGCAACCAACCATTGACGGAGTATATCGCATTCATGAGATTGTCATATGTTGCATCTGCATCGACGTCACTCGCACCATCACCGTCCAGATCATATGATCCCTTACTGATGAGGTAGATGCTGCTCGTAGTGTATCCGGCGCTCAAGAGCTTCGAGTACACATCGCAAATGCTGTTCCGGAAAGCAGCTTGAATCTTAGAATCACCGGCGATCCATCCGCCTTCCACTAGTACTGCCCATTTCTTGTATCCGTTGGTGTCAGTGCCGAGATGCCATTCAACACCGTCTACAAGCCCATCGCCATCTGTATCGTATGTGTTCTCGGCCCAGTAGCGCTCCTCGATTCTGTCGTTGTTGGACTCATCAGACTCGGCGACGCGGTTCCTTGCATCAGCCCTCGATGTCAGAGTGTAGGTGGCCGGTATCACGCCAAAGGTTGTCGTGCAAGAGAAGGTGACCTCTGAGTGTTGCGGGACAGTCTGAATGTCCGTCCCGTACAACAAAGAGGCCCCGACCCAGAGCCCCATCAAAATGCCATTCTGATAGAAGGCGGGCTCCTCTCCTATGTTGGCAATGCTGAAGAAGATCGTGACCGGCAAGCCAGCTATCGGATGCAATGGCTTAGTCCATATATCAACCGAAACCAGATCTGGCGGTCCAGGAGACTGCCAACTTATCGTTGTGCTAAGCGTGTTGTCCGTTTCCAATACCTCGGAAATCACTTTTGTCGCATCAGTAACCATTTTCAGTGTGTGAGGGCCTGATGATAGTGTACACTCATAGGAGAACTCCTGCCACATCCCGCCCCCCATGGATGCCGTATAGGATCTCTGGACAAAGGTGTTGTCAATGAACAGGTCTGTGTAGAATCCCGTTGTTATCGGCACTTTGGTGTTTGTGGCTATGCCATACCATATCGTGGCGGAAGCATAGCCGACTGGTTGTACGGGGTCAGTCCATATTTCCGCCGCAACGATGTTCGGTTTTCCAGTTCCACCGGGTTTCGCCAGCGCAGGTTGAGCGCAGACTACACTCATCGCAAGAAAAACAAGAACGGCTGCCAATCCCATACACACGAGTCTACTAATCGCAGTCATAGACACATTTCCTCCATTGAACCTGAAGCCTCATGGTGTGTATATAATCGTGCGCCCCGCTGGTTTGCGAGAATCCCCGACGTCCGTATGGTAGCTCGCGAATGACCCTTCGCCTGAGAGATCAGGATATGCGGACTCCCGCTATCATGTCCAAGGATAGTTTGAACATCGCGAAGCTGTTTCTGAGAAATCGCGTCCAGATCATTCTTCTACTTAGAACACAAGAGCATTTCGTACCCGCAAAGAACTCCTTGTTGGACCCGGAACGCCGCACCAATGCAAGAACCACCTAGATGGCTTCACACTTGCGCGATGATTCAAAATCCAGTGCCGAGGACGGATTGATTCTAGGCCAGTCTCCCAGGTTTGCATTCCCTTACTTGCAGACTTGACCAAGAGAGTCCTCGGAGGTCTAGGTGTCAAGCGTCTTGCATCTGATCCTTAAACAGGGTGTCAATCCGTAGTTGACACCTATATGAACTCCGAAGAGCTGGCTGAATCCCATATTGCATCATGATGCATAAGATTGACATGCAACTAATGTACCACAGTACAATATGCGGGCTTCGACAAGGTTTCCTTGCGCTGCTTGCATACTTGTCAGAAGACGCGCAGGGCGAGGGAGATCGTTTTAGTCGCCTATCTGCGGGCAATCCTCTTGAGAGAAATCCTCTCCCTGCTCTCGTCGAATGTAATCTCGAACTCCTCGAAGAACCCTTCCCTGCCGATGAGCACGGGGATACTGGACCTTGGATCTAGCACGACCTTGACAGGGATGTCGAAGGTATAATTCTCGTGTCCCTGGGCAATTCTGACTCGAACATGATCCTCTGCGGTGTCCACTTCGCCACCAATCCCACCACAGGGACTCCTGTTCTTGGTCAAATCTAGACCTAGTTGTTCACCCACTTCCAAAGGGAGCACCGAGATGTCTGCCCCAGAGTCCAATATTGCCACGATGTCGATTGAGTCCTCGGGGCCGATGAAAGTCACCGGAATGGTAGGCGTCTTGCGCGGTGGACCGTCCTTCCGTGGCAGAGATTTGTACTTGAAGTTCATGCGAGCCATTCCGTCAGAAGATCATTGTGTCCTGATCGGGCACCCTGGTCAGAAGAGGCCTCTTCTTAGGACACTGTCTTTTTGCCTCGATGTACGCCTTCTTGAAGCTAGGATCGTGAGATATCACCTTGCCGTTGCAGATGGCAACCCACTCACCAAGGTAGCGCTTCAGGTCGGCGGTCATGTAGCCCAAGTAGTTGTCATTCGTTTGCATGGCTTCAAGACACCTCCTTATTGCTGGCTCCACTCATACTAGTGCTGGGTCCGTATATAAGCGCTTGCCCAGTGTAAAGTGTTAGAGTGTTCAGCCTATATCAAGGCGGACACTACAATTAATCGCGCGGCCCGAAGCGGTATGTAGAAACTTCCGCTGGTCTGCATTCCACGCCAGATGAACCCTTATCTCCTGCGGAGGCGATGACGATTGGAGAGAGAGACAAATGATGTTCAAAGATCTTAAGCTCATAGAGCCTCTTCTGAAGGCAATTGCCAGACAGGGTTATACTGCGCCAACACCAATACAGGAAC
>Ga0154706_138_pt2 | contig 15463 bp, 14 predicted proteins | sample Rifle2008BG13ft_FD_105566 | JGI IMG/M metagenome (GOLD analysis project Ga0154706, IMG submission 105566) | Euryarchaeota archaeon RBG_13_57_23
GACGTTTTTCGCGCTCGAGTCGATGCCGACCTACATTCAGGCGATCGCTGCGGTGCTCCCGCTGACATACCTTAACGAGGGTCTGAGGGACACGATGGTGTACGATAGTCCCGACAGCGCACTCTTCAACCTGGCTGTGGTGCTGGTCCTGGGGGTCGTGTTCTTCGTCGCCGCGAGCCGTCTGATGTCCTGGAAGGAGCGCTGAGGCGGTAACATATCCCGAGTTTCGCACTCTGGGACGATACCCGTTGTGTCGCTCCCGTCGAGAATCCTCTTCTTATACGCGTAATGAAATCCCGGGCGCGTCTGATGGCTATGCGAGGGCGCAGCGTTCAGACCGCTTGGAACTTGGGTGAGAGATTGGTGCAGATCCTGGATGTGATGAGGAAGGCGCTAGATGGCAAGCCGATGAGCGAGAACGACTATCAGCTGAGGACCTTCTCGCCCAAAGTCCAGGAGAAAGTGAGGAAGTACCGCATCAAGTACGATCCTGAGAACCCAGTCCCGAGCGACGACTCGCTTGCGGATGATGTCTTCAAGGCGGGATTCGAGCTCATGGCCGATGTCGGGTCATATTGCATCACAACCGGCAGGGTCATGTCCTACACGGAGGCGGAGATAAAGGAGGCGCTGCGAAACGCTCCCTCGCATATGCACTTCGGAGAGGGCAAGGAGCGCAAGAAGTTCGTCCCGCGCAAGATCGGAGACAAGACTCCTCCGTGGTGTCTTCTGGGGGCTGGCGGGGGCGCAATCTCGAGCGAGGCCGTATTCACGACCTTGATGGAAGGTTACGCCGAGATTCCGGAGACGAACGCCATCACCACACCGGCTATCACTAAGGTGAGCGGGATGCGTGTCAGGCCCCAGTCTCCTTTGGAGGTCCTTGCGTCTATGAGGAACGCCGTTCTGGGGAGGGAGGCGTGCAACAGGGTCGGAAGGCAGGGCATGCCGTTCATGAACTCGCTTTCCACGGCAGAGTCGGATGTCTCCTTCGCCGCAGCCCTGCACCCGAAGTACGGGATGAGGCCTTCAGACGGGTACATGATCGCTAGCATGGACCCCATGAAGATGGATTTCCAGAGACTAAACAAGTCCGTAGTGGTCCACTCGCTTGGCGGAGCTGTGGGATGTGATTTCTCGCCTCTGATGGGCGGTTATTCGGGAGGTCCAGAAGGAACGGCCGTGTGCACAGTCGCCACGCACATGATGGCCGCACTCACTCTCGGCTCTAGCTACTTCATCCCGTTCCCGCTGCACCTGAGATACGTATCGAACAGTAGCAGGGAGATGCTCTGGATAATCAGCGTCATGGGACAGGCGATAAGCCGCAACACGCACCTGCTATCGCTCAGTCTCAACTACACCTCGGCGGGCCCCTGCACACGGATGTGCCTCGAGGAATCCTCAGCTTCGGCAATCGCAGCGGTCGCCTCAGGCCTTTCTATAGAATCAGGTGGTTACGCGACCAACAAATACGAGGATAGGGAGACTCCGGTCGAGCCCAGAGTCACCGCGGAGTCAGCCCATGCAGTCGCGGGGATGAAGCGCTCCGACGCGAACGAAATCTGCAAAGGCCTCCTGAGGAGGTACGAATCAAAGCTCGGGAACCCGCCCCTTGGCAAGACCGTGCACGAGTGCTGGGATCCCGAGAAGAGAGCGCCATCCAGAGAATATCGGGGGGTCGTGAGGAAGTTCAAGGCCGAGATGGCTGACATAGGTGTGGAACTCCGGCCTGAACCTTGAGCTCCTTGGGCCTTCTCGGCGAGACTTCTCCATCGGCCGGCTATTGAGGGGTCGTTGTAGTTAGGTCTGTCTTTCTTATATTATAACAGTGTTTATCGTGTCGAGCTTCGCGTGAAGGTACTGTTCTTCGTTAGGATTGGGAGGATCAAGAAAATGTACGACCAGATGGAGAGACCGGAGAGGGTAGATCAGAGCGCCTCTAGGATCACGAAAGTGAGACTTGTGCGCACACTTAGGAGGAGCAAGGCGAGGACGAGTGTATTGCGGCTCGCGATGGTGCCGATCGCGTTGATCGCGCTCGTGCTGCCATATGCACCGATATCTGGTGCAGGACCAACGATTCTGATTCCCCCGGGAACGATCGACCCGCAGATGATTCCGAAATGGGTCAACCAGCTGGACGGTCCACCGCCAGTCTGGGTGCCTAGCGAGGAGACATATGTCGATGGAAACCTGGTGTCGCAGAATTACACAATCGAGATGAAGAGTTTCTCGCAGCAGATTCTGCCGGCCGGATATCCTTCCACGCACGTTTGGGGATATGCGGGCAATGCGAGGGATGCGGTGACCGGAGCTGACCTTGGCTATGTCATGAGCTCCCCAGGCGCATCTTTTGAGGCGACCAGGTATGTTGACAACTACGTGAAGTGGGTCAACACCATCACAGAAGATCACATGTTCGCTGTGGATCCGACGCTGCACTGGGCGAACCCGAACGATTTCGAGATGCCGGAATCGCCTTTCGAGCCATACCCGCCTGGATATGAAGAGGCCCAGACCAACGTGCCTCTGGTGACTCACCTCCACGGTGGCGAGGTACAATCCACATCGGACGGTGGCCCAGACGCTTGGTTCACCGTTGAGGGGAACCATGGGATGGGTTATTCTACGCTGTATCCAGAGACGACTGAGCCAAACGCTGCTATCTACCACTACCCGAACGAACAGCTGCCGACCACTCTCTGGTACCATGACCACGCCCTCGGCGTGACGAGGACCAATGTGATGTCCGGACTTGCTGGCTTCTACTTGCTTACGGACCCGCAAGACACGGTTGCACCGCTGCTCCCGTCCGAGAAGTATGATATGCCTCTTGTGTTCCAGGACAGGATATTCAACTTGGATGGATCGATGTGGTTCGATTCGGTGGGGTTGAACGTTGACGAGCACCCCTACTGGATGCCTGAGTTCTTCGGCAATACGATCATGGTCAACGGGAAGGTCTGGCCGAACATGAACGTGGACCAGGGACAGTACTTGTTCAGGCTGCTTGACGGCTCGAACGCGAGATTCTACACGATCAGCTTCTCAAACGGCATGCCTTTCACGGTCATAGGAACCGATGGAGGGTATCTGAGAGCGCCCGCAACCGTGACGAAGCTTACAGTCGCGCCGGGCGAGAGGTACATGGTTCTGGTCGATTTCTCGAACCTTGCCCCTGGCACGAAGGTTGTGCTGCTGAACAGCGCAAAGACACCTTTCCCAACAGGAGCGCCTATTCATGGGGCCACGACTGGACAGCTAATCCAGTTCACCGTGACCGGCAATCAGGGGTTCGTCCCGCAGATGCTACCCTCGGTCCTCAATCCGACCCTTACCGCTGGATTCCCGTCCTTGACGGACCCTGTCGACAAAACGCGCATACTTGTCTTGACTGAGGTCATGGGCCCAGCAGGACCGCTGGAGATACTGCTGAACGGTCAGAAATGGCACGAGGACCCGAGCGAGATGCCGGTCATGGGGACGACTGAGGAATGGATAATCGTCAACCCGACGGCAGACACGCACCCAATCCACCTGCACCTCGCGCAGTTCCAGCTGATCAGCAGACAGAAAGTCGACGCGGTCGCCTACAACAACGACTGGATGATGCTCAACGCGGGGTTGAGCCACCACGGAGACGGTATGCCTCCGTACATGGATGGAGTCCCGGCGGAGTTGGACCCGACGGAATACTTGAAGGGTAAGGCCAAGGGAGCGAATCCGTGGGAGATGGGGTGGAAGGACACGGTCCAGATGCACCCGGGAGAGGTCACCATAATCAGGGTCAAGTTCGCTCCGATTGATGGCAGCCTAGAATACCCGTTCGACCCGACGGTCGGTCCGGGTTACGTCTGGCACTGTCACATACTGGACCACGAAGACAACGAAATGATGAGGCCGTTGATTGTGGTTGCAGCGGCACCGAAGATCTGATCAAACCCTTTTCACTTTGTCATTTTTCTTTTTTCCACTTGAAAGGCTAGTTAACTCTCTCACCACAAGACGCACAGAACATCGATCCCTGAGGGTTCTTATGGCCGCAGTGCGGGCACTTTCCTCCGAACCCTGTGCGCATCTGTTGCGTGTCGAGTTCCTCACCGAGGGGTTGTCTCGCATTCGAGTCCACTTCGGCCTGGAGTCTGTAGGTCCGTGGTATGAGCACGAGTACGATGATCAACAGCAGAGCAACCGCGCCAGCTCCGACTATGATGGCTATTATTGTCCAATCCACCGGAGCGACGACCTCTGGGTTCTGGCTAATGACCGTTCCTGAGATCATGACTGGCACGGTTTGATTGTTGAGTATGGCGACTGAGTAGGTGTAGGGCGCGATTATGGTGTAAGTCCTGAAGAAGTATTCCGTATCGATCATCGAGAGATCAGGCAGATATGACCAGACCCCTGAGGATGACCCACTCACCATGGCGGTCAGGAATTCGGAAGTTCCTTGCGCATCAAGCAGATAGACATCGACAGGGCCTCCCGTCGAGGAGATGAATACCGTCAATTCGGCTCCTTCTGTCAAGACCATCGTGTACAATCTGTAATCCGATGTGCCTAGTTGGGCGTCAACGGAATAGTTGTACTCCTGTTGAGCCTCAACCGCCCTCGGTGCGCTCACGAGAATCACAGTTGCGCACAGCAGCGTGGTGATAGACACTACTCCATATCTCCGAACCATCAGGGCCCCTTAGATATGAGCAACGATTTCTAGTTTACCCAGGCATGCCGGCAGAAATCGCGCCATGTCTGGCCAGGCCAGGATGATGAGTCTGTCACCCGCATTCTGGAATGAACTCGCGCCTGGAGGTGGCTATCAGAAGCAACCCGACGAGAGCGAAGAACGCCCCGAACAGAAACCCGATCGACATGACACCGAACACCCCACCTGCGAGGGCCCCGTCAAACCTGCTCCTGTTGAACGCGAACATGCTGAGAACCACGGCGAGGACGCCGAACAACATCATGAGTCCCGCATACACCTCGTAGCTGTCTAGAATCTCGTTCAGGGTCTCACCGGGAGCGATCACGGATCCATACGTGGCCAGGATGTCTTCTCCGGTTCCGGGGAGAAGTGATAGGAGCGCGTGGGTGATTCCGAGGAAACCAGCGAGAAGGATCAAGATCCCACCTACGCCCACCTTGGCCGTCCGAACGGAATGCGTGGGCAGCTCGGACCAATGCTCGCATTCCTCTACCTTCGTGGACTCAGATCCCTTCTTCTCGACGTCTTGGTGGTGGATGCTCGATCCACACGAAGGGCATACGACCGCGCCTCTGTCGGCATCCCAGCCGCATGCGCGGCAGACGGTCGGCCCTGTTGCATCGCTCCTCATGGAGTGACCGCAGAATCTGCACTCGACGGCTGTACTGGGGTTGTCTGCGCCGCACGACGGACACTTCACAGTAGCAACTGACATCGACAAGAAGAAGCTCAACTATCAATATGAGCTTTGTCCAAGACTTTTTGGAACCACTGCTACTTCGCCTTTGGTAGGGAGATGTCGAAGCTCATCCCCGCAACATCCGTGCCCGGATGTCGCTCCCTAACAGACACGATGCCGTCGTATCGCCTGGCCACAAGAGCCGCAAGTGAGAGGCCGACATCGCTGAACTTCAAGTTGCCCAACCCCGAACCGGGGTCGGCGAAAATCCTTTCCCTGATGTCCTCGGGGATGGTCGATCCTCTGTCCGACAGTGAAACGGTATACACATCGTACACGTCATCTATGTTGACATCGACTGTGACATAGTGTCCGCTTGTCCTTCTGGCAGAGTCGAAAAAGATGTTCAGGAACATATCGTTGATTAGGTCATCTGCCATCACCCTGCATTCATTCGGAGGTCGGGAGAAGTTGACTGCGAATTGCTTCTGCATGATCTCTCTCTTTGCGATCTCAGAGGTACTTCGTATCACCTCTCTGAGGTCGATCGGCCTGAGGTTGACAGATTTCCTGATCCGGGCTTCCGAGTATCGTTTGACAGTCTCAATCAGGCCCCTCATGGATCTCGTTATTGCCACCATGTTGAGGGCGATGTCCATCGCTTTGGGGTCCAGCTCGGTGACTCCTCTCAGCTCCTTTGTCAGATGCTCGAGGGGCCGCACCATGTTGTTCATCTCATGAGTTATGAGATCGACATAATGCCTGGACTCGTTCATCGATTCCACGGCCTCTTGATACAATTTCGAGTTCTCGATGGCCACTGCCGCCAGATTCGACAGGATCTCGATCCGGTCAAGGACTTCCTTCGACGGCACCTTGCCATTCCCTGGATCGGTTATCTCGAGCCACCCTATCCATTTGCCGTTCTTGTCCGTCATGATGAAATCAATGTAGTCGAGCTCGTGCCAATCCGCCGGTGAACACCTTGGCTCGTTCAATAGTTCGGGTCGCATGACGAACAGGAAATCGTCATCATGCGCCATGGCCGTATCCTCGCTCCTCACATAGTAGCAGTTTCGAGATACGCGGAATTCGTCCTTCAGGTCACCCTTCATGCGGTCATATGTGTACGCTACGTTCCTGATCTTCTTGACAACATCTGGTGGGTATCCGTACGTTGCCTTGTGGGCGTACAGGCCAGTCGACTCGTCTAGCATGCCGAGGCTCATACCCGTCATGTCGTAGTTGCGTGCGATGGTAGTGAGGATTCTGTCGAAGAGCTGCTCCAGCGGCTCTACCCTCAGTATCGAAGTGATTATGTCCAAGAGGTCCGTCGCTAGTGGGACTCTTGCATTAAGCTCATCTTCTGATGGTACCCTTCGGGTGGGAGTCTCAGGGGCTGCCAAAGTCATTTCCTCCTTGATAGATAACCTACAGGTGATTTATGTGATCCCTGCTCAGGTGTTGCACTGATTCATCGACTGATGAGATGACCTGCGTTGAGGCATTCATCGTACGGAGCTGCGGAGGTGTGCCGACTAATTCTTCTTCTTGTGCTTGTCGGTGACCGCGTCCTTGGCTCCCTTTCCGAAAGCTTTCACAGCTCCCCAACCTTTCTTAACGCCGGTCCCAACGAATTCTCCGGTCTTCTCGGCCGCGTCCTCGACCTTACCTTTCTTATCATGTGCCATCAGTGCTCACCTCCTTGTTTTTCAGCGAGCAACTAGAGACACTCGTGACTATAATGGTTTTGCATTGAAGGACGCCCCAAGAGATGGGCTAGACCCGCCGGAGCTTCTACCTGATGTGGTCCAGGGAAAGAGACCCAATCTCCATGCCTGTGTTTAGGACTCCTAGGCGCTGGATCAAGAAAACGATTCGCTCGCAGCGTGGACACCTTCTTGTCCATCGCTGCGACTTGTGGTTTGCAGAGTTGGTGCGGAAGCCCGATCAGCCTTCGACGATGGATCCGAGGACAGGCTTGAAGATCCAACCGCTTGAGTTCTCAATTATGGACTTCGAAAGGTCGATGTCGACAGTCAGCTCTGTGGTCTCGTCCTCCTCGATGGTGAACTGCTTGACTATCTTGAGTGTCCCCGAAGGCACCTTGAACTCTACTAGCGTTCCGTTCACCATGGTTCCCGTGACGTTCTCCACGACTATGCGGATCTGCGTGTACTTCCCGGTGCTGATGTTGCCCGAGGCGAGCAGCGCAGAGACGTTGACGTAGGCCTTAAGGTCAATCGTCCGCTGTTCGAGGTTGATGGTTATCCATTCGCCGTCATCCTCATCAGTCTCATTGTCGTCGTCATCGCTCGCGTTATCATATTCGTAGTCGGCCTGATGTATCATGACCGTCGAGAACGTGATGTTTATATGCGTCCAATCAGCAGGTGCATCTTTCACGTTTATGACGAGCCTGCCCGTGGCGTCATCGTCTCGCGTGAGTAGGTATGCTCCCGCTCCCCCAAGAATCACTATGGCTGCAATTCCGAGAGCCAATAGCGCTACTCCTTTGGATGTCATGACCGCTTCATTGTGGCTCATCTGACATAAAGGTTGGTGTAGGTTTGGCGTGGATTTGTTACAAAGTCAGTATTGATTTCAGGGTACGTGCCACAAAGTATGACAACCCCTTTCCTGCAGCCCTGAGAAATGTCGCGCCTGATTGCCAGCGGAGTTCGGCGCCTCTCTCCCCACTTCAGGATCCTCTTCCTTTCGACGCTCCGTCCAGAGGAACGCAGCGACTCCAACCACGACCACAATCCCTGCAAGTGCAACCGGTCTGGCAATGCGTCCATGCTTGATGTTCAGCCGTCACAGGCCGATCCTTCTGGTGAATCATAGAACAACGGCGATGCCAACACGACGCATGCACAAAGACAGACAAATAGACTGGAGCGCCTCTCCTCCAACACCCTCACCGACATGAGGATTGCTCCTGCCTACTGATGCTCTTGTCGAACGTGCAGCCAACTGGCTCTGTTGGAAGTCCCGCGTTGCGCGCCTACCGCCCGGTCCAGACCGGCGCAGTCCAGGCAGTCACTCCTTCGGAGCCGGACAGGTCAGATGCGGTCGTCACCCGGATGTAGAAGTACTTCGCATTGGCAGAGTCAAGCGTGATCTCCCAGTCTACCACGGTGCTGTCAGCCTGCATGCTGGCGACGACCCTCCCTCCATCAGAGACTATCTCGATGAGCGTTATCGAATCGGTCGCGACCCCATCTGGGTCCTCTATGTGGATTGCCGCTGTGTATGTTGAGGCCCTCGTTGAGAGGATGGAGCCCATGACCGCGTCGTTGAGGGTGTAGCGTATCTCGAGATTCTTGTCCAGGGTCGCGTATCCTCGACAAGCACTCATAGCAGCGTACAGGTTCTCCGCGGTGAGGCTCTCCGCAAGAAGCACGGTCCTCATCTCGTGACCCGCGATCCAGTCTGAATAGTGCGTGTCCGAGTTGGCCGAAGGCATCACGTGCCAGCCAGCATCCAGCGCCATGATGTAGCTTTCCTCCGTGAATTCATCGTTGTATACCTCGATGATGTTCATGCCAATATCTCTGGTCTCGGTGTAGTAACTGAAGTCCTCGAAATTGTCGCTGACATAGAGCGGGTGGTTGAATTGGCCGATTGCGCCGGGCTGTTGTGCGAGCCAGTCATAGAAATCGGGCAGCCGGTCTTGTCGATATCCTTGAGGCTCGTACGGTGGGAGCTCGCGCGTGTTGTAGACATTGATCTCTCCAAGGTTAGCGAGCAACCACGCCTCATAGCCTGCCATCGCTACGAACTTCTTGGAGGTGTAGAAATCAGCCGCTGCTAGAATATCCTCCCACTCCTCAGGAGTGGCCACCCACGCGTCATAGGCGTGCCAAATCGCTATGTGGTCCGTCACTGCCATGAAGTCCGCTCCAGCATCGATGGCCGCCTGGTAGGCATCCCAAGGAGTACTGTCTTCGTAAGCATCCGAGTATCCGGTATGCGTGTGCAAGTCTCCGAAATACAAGTTGTATCCTGCAGGTTTACCAGCTTTCGCATCTGTGGCAAGTTGGCCGCACAGAAGCGGCCCTGCCAGGACAAATACTGTCGCAAGCGCCAATGCTCCGTAGAGTCCTCTAGACTTCACGAAATCGTCCTCCCCCTAAGCTGACCCCGAATAATCATCAGGTCATAAAGAACTTGACCTTGTTTTGGATGAAGCGAACGCCCTGCCCTCGCCCAGGACCGCATGGACTCTGGGCATCCATTCGCTGATGGGAATCCTCTGGGGACATTTACGCTCGCATCTCTTACATTTGACGCACGAACTGGCACGTTCTTTTTCGGCCACGAACCTAGAGTATGTGTTTCTCGCGGTGCGCGGATCCTCGTGAATGGCCCCTCCGTTGTAGATCTCGAAGTTCCTCGGGATGTCAACACCGTGCGGGCAAGGCATGCAGTAGCCACACTCGGTGCAGGGGATTGGGATCATCTGGGCGTACTTCCTCTTGATGCGATCTATGAGCTTCAGATCGCGCTTTCCGAACGAGCCGACCCCCGAGGTGCCCGCCGACGCGATGTTCCGACTCACCTGCCGAAACGTGTTCATGCCGCTCAACACTAGCGAGACCTCCGGCTGGTTCCAGACCCACTGGAGCGCGAGGTCGGCTGGTAAGCGCTTCCTTCGGTCGGTCTCAATTATGTATTGTATCGGTCTGGGAGGATTCGCGAGCCTTCCGCCGAGGAGAGGTTCCATGACGACCACTCCGAGACCCTTTGAGGCTGCGTACTTGAGCCCTTTCGTGCCTGCCTGGTTCTCGGTGTCCATGTAATTGTATTGAATCTGGCAGAAATCCCAGCCGTCGTGTCCATCAACGATCTTCTTGAAGGCGGCATAATCGTCGTGGAACGAAAATCCCAGGTGCAATATCTTGCCCCTCTCCCGTGCCCTCTCAGCCCTGTCCAAGAGAGAGTGTTTGACGACGGTCTTCTCCCACGCCTTCTTGTTGAGGGCATGGAAAAGGTAGAAGTCTATGTGGTCGGTCCGAAGCCTCTTCAGCTGCTCGTCAAGATACTTGTCGAAATCCTTGGGTTTCTTGATGAGCCAGACCGGGGATTTCGTCGCCAGTTTGACACGTTCCCTGTAGCCATCCCTAAGCATATTGCCAACGAATGCCTCGCTCTTTCCACCGTGGTACGGATATGCTGTATCGATGTAGTTCACTCCGCGGTCTATCGCGTATCGTATCATTCTGGCGGCCCGGTCTTGATCTATCTTGCCGCTCATCGGTTTCCTGTCGGTGGTCGGGAGGCGCATGCAGCCGAATCCGAGTGCAGACCCCCTCCAATCAAGTCGTCCAAAACTTCGGTACTCCATCTGAGCAATCCTCTGTTGCTAGGTCATAATGATTCAGAATTGGCTTCGAAAGGGCTGAGACTCAACGTCCGCTATGAATTTTGCGCCATTTCGATTTGAGCCGTACGTGCAATGCATAGGAGGCCAATAGGCATGCGGAGACGACAACTGTCATGAAGGCCATGAGCCACGCAAGGAAGGTGACGGTCATCCCGGCGAGCGTCTCCACCGATCCTATCAGGTCTCCATACAACGCGAAGTACATCAGCGGAAGACAGATGATCCAAAGCGAGGCAACCGCGACCAGAGGCAGTTCTACAAGGTAGCATGCAATCTCTCTCAGGAGAGAGGTCGCTGCGGATCTCTTCACAGAGGCTCTGATGTTCTTCTCCCTCCACGACAAGCTGATTGTACTGCCTGCCATTCTCGTTTGCCCTCCGCGGCTGAGTCCTCCGCACCCGAGATGTTCCTACGGCCTCAACCCTTTTTCGACTTCAAGGTTGAGACCAGACTCGCAACGCGCTGGCCGAGCTCCACGCAGAGCGCTTCATCGTCCTTCCCAGGAGATTCAATAACTGCGGCGCCGAAGTGCTTGTCATCGTGTCTCCCTTGGACGATCATGCCATGGATGAGCAAGGCGTGTAGCATGGACAAAAGCGTCGTCTCCGCCCCGCAAGCGGTTCCCCCTGAACTTGTGAAGGCCCCTCCTACCTTCCCTTTCAGCTTCCCGTGGACCTTGTTGGATGTGTCAATGAACTCCTTCAACCGCCCAGACATGTCTCCATAGTATGTCGGAGACCCCAGGATTATGCCATCCGCGTCCAGCAAGTCCTGGAGCTTCGCCCTCTCGACGTTCTTGACGTCGACTTGAATTCCCTTGACTTTCTTCGCTCCTCTGGCCACCGCCAGGGCCATCTTCTCCGTGTTGCCAGTCCTTGAGTCATATATGACGACTATCTTCGACATGGAAGTCCACGCTCCGTCGATTGCAGGCGACATGTATGTGCGAATAGATAAGCCACAATGTGGTCGGAAGCATACTCAGGAGGATCATCCACCCCCAGTCGAAATAGATTCACACGCAAACATCCGCGATTCTCAGTTCGGCCACAATCGTGCCTAGCTATGATGCCTGAGTCGCAAGGCCGCACCAAACATGAACGCGATGAGTTCAACCCACTTGATCGTCGTGGTGTCCGGTATCTTTCTCAACCTCGTTCCAGAAATCTCGATGTACCCTGCAATCTCCCCGGCTGCGTCAAGTATGAAGGTGTCGATGTAGTCCGCTTCCAGGCTGTCCGTCAGGGACCTCCGCTTCATACCCATGAGGCCGGGGTGGGAGTATGAGAATTCCTCTCCAGCGGCATAAGGGTGCTCTTCGCCCAGGAAAATCCTCGAGTACTTGCTGACCTCGTGGCTCTTGTATGTGCTGGAGTTCAGCAGCTCGTCTCTTGTGTAGCTGAGCTTCATGAACCCAGCGACGATTTCATCGGAAAGTCCTGCAACGGCCTCGTACCTGTACTTGAAATCGGCCGAACTCCTCAACGCGATTCCAGTGCTTGCAATGCTAAACCGCTTGCAGATGAACTCGCAAGCATCCTTCGCGAGGGTCTTGATTTCGACATCGGGCTGGAGGATCCGCTCCCAGAGTTCATTGGTCCCCTCAACGGCCTTTTCGTGCTGGTCCTTGACTCCGCGCGCATAGTCGAGCTTGAGTTTCCTGGCAACATCGCCCGCTTCGACGACCGGGAGGATCTCTTCTTTCTTGAACATGTTCCTCACGTGATTCCATGGCCCAACGAGCGGTCGGACCCATCTTCGTGATTAGGATGGGGCCGAACGAGCAGCGCACCCCGTGCGAGAGCCACTTCCCGGAGGGGATATTGTCAACGGATGCTAAGCCATTTCCGCCACTCAGGCAGAAACGCTTAAGCGATGTTCGGTCTCAGGCGCGTGAGCATCACACCGATCACGGACGCGAGGAGTTCGACCACTTTGATTGTTTCGGAGCTGGGGAACTTGCCATTCTTCATGCCCGAGATTTCTATCCAGCCTAGGAGCTCGTCGTTGTTGCCGTAGATGTAGATGTCCAGATAGTCTCCCTCGATCGTGTCCTCGAGGGATTTCCGCGATGACTGGAGCATCAGTGGCTTGCTGTAGGTCTCCTCCTCGCCTTCCCTGTACGGATTGTCCTCGGCGAGGTAGAGTCTTGTGTATTTGCCGATTTGCTTGTACTTGTACAGCGACGGATCGTCGAACTGGTCAAGAGTGTACGATAGCTTCTGGTGCGCCTCCCATTCGGAGTCTTCAAGGCCTGCCATAACCTTGTATCTGAAAACTCCGTCAGCGTCTTTGAGACCGATTGTGACTTCATTGATGCACAGACGCTCAGCCATCGTGTTCGCAGCGTCGTGGAGGAACTTCTGCAGGTCGAGGTTTGGGTCCGCGAGTTCGTTTATGATGTTGTGTATGCAGTCCAGCGGGTTGGACGGGTTGCTGCTGGCATACTGATAGTCCAGCCACAGTCGTCTCTTGATCAGCTCAGGAGGAAAGGTCTCTGCAGGCATGTCGAACCCTATTCTCGGGCAGCCGAGGCGTGCCCTAGCGTCCATACCAGAATTGCACTTCCCTCCCTAAGGTTCTTTGCTGCTTCTGGGAAGCTCACTGGTATTCCATAGAAAAAGGCATTACCCCCCAATTCATTTCTGAGACGGCGGTAGTGGACAAATGGGGCGATCAAGATCGAGTAGCTACGAGGGCATGACCTTCGGATTTCTAGTGATAGTATTCGCGGTGTCGATTCTTGTCGCGTGGATTCTGGAGGACTGGTGGCTATTCATTCCTCTGATGCTCATCCTGGCAGGCAGCTGGTGGGTGGCAATGGGCCTACTGATGCGTCCTCGTGAAGGCGCGCGGAGCTCGGGCCTGGGCTCGATGTCCTATTTCGTCTTCTGGGGCGCGACCCTAGTCCTCCTAGGTGCGATATGGTTCCTTAACGACATGTACCCTGAGAATGCGGTGGCTCTGGTCGCGCTGTTCCTGATCTGGATCGGTGCTATGGCTGTCGGGCTGTCTCTCGTTCGGTTGAGGAGACAGGAGCAGAAGGGCTAGACGCTAATCCCTTGTTCCATTCACTGCGTCCGCGCGCGGACTCGTCGCACCAAGCTCGATTATCGTCTTTCATCTGAGCATCTCTCGTGAAGTGCGCGTCGAGAGTTGACTGGAGGTTTAACGCTGCTAGAATCGGAAAACCTTTTCTAGGTCGGGCGAATGCACCTTCAGCGGTTGACCAGGAGGAAGGGGTCAGGAGGTGCTATTATGGCAGCATTTGCAGACAGGTTCAGAATAAGAGCGCCAGTGCAGATACTCAAGGAGCAGGACAAGAAGATGATTCACGAGGCAGCCTTGGACGTCATGGCCTCAGTGGGAGTCCGTATACACAGCAGGGTTGCGCGCCATTCTCTCAGCAAGGCGGGTGCGGCCGTGGACGAGAAAAATGGGGTCGTGAGGTTCTCGCCTGATCTTGTCAGATCACTGGTCTCGAAGGCGCCGAGCGACATAGTCCTGGCTGGACGCGAGAAGGAATTTGACCTGCCTGTGGACGGCAGGCACTGCTACTACACAACGGATGGCTGTGGCGTCGCTGTCTGGGACCAGAAATCCCGCACGAGGCGGCTGTCTGTGATGCAGGACATCAAGAACACCGCGGTCATCGGCGATTACCTTCCTTACTGTAGCATCTACGAGCCGATGGTTGTCCCCTCTGACATTCCAGAGAAAGTGCACGTGGTCTCCGCAATGAAGGAGGCCTTTGACACTACGAGGAAGCACATAGAGAGCGAGTCCACGACGACCGCAGAGGAGGCCAGGTTACAAGTCAAGATGGCTTCGGAGATTGTCGGTGGGATCGAGGAACTCAGGAAGAGGCACATAATGTCGGCCATGGTCTGCACGATGTCCCCTCTGACGTTGGACGGGAACGCCACAGACGCGGCCATGGTGTGGGCGGAGAACCACGTGCCTGTCCACATCACCGGAATGGCCATGATGGGCGTGAGCGGCCCTGCGACAATTCCCGGGGATCTAGTAGTGAATCACGCTGAGACCCTCGCCTTGGCAGCGGCGATACAGGCGCACACGCCGGGCGCTCCTACGATATATGGCTCGGTCCTCTCCAACATGGACCCGAGGACCGGCGCGATAAGGTTGGGTTCGGTAGAAGCTCTTATGTTGTGCGTGTACGCGCACGAGATGGCGAAGTACGTCCACCTGCCGTCTGCGTGCGGCGGGATAGGCTCTAACGCGAAGACACCAGGGCCTCAGAGCGCCCTTGAGAACAGCTCGATGGCCATGGCGGGCGTGTTCATCGGACAGGAAATCAACAACGGCATCGGGATGCTCGATTGCTCGACCGTACTATCATACGAACAGATGATAATCGACAATGAGACCGTCGGAAGGGCCTTGGCCTGTGGTCGCGAGCTGCGTGTGGACAAGGACACCATTCATCTCGACATGATCAAGGAGGTCGGCATCCTCGGCATGGGCAACAAGAAGGGGAGCTACCTCGGAGAAAGGGCCACCATGATGGAGGCAAGACAGTTCTTCGAGTCGTTCTTCACAAGCGAGCCCTATGAGCAGTGGCAATTGGCGGGCAAGAAGGACGATCTCACTCTAGCGAAGGAGAAAGCGGACTGGATACTGAAGAACCATCAGCCCGTCAGGCTCGATAAGGGAACCTCCA
>Ga0154706_110_pt2 | contig 15400 bp, 18 predicted proteins | sample Rifle2008BG13ft_FD_105566 | JGI IMG/M metagenome (GOLD analysis project Ga0154706, IMG submission 105566) | Euryarchaeota archaeon RBG_13_57_23
GGAGCATGGTCCGTTTTCTGAAGTCCATGACGCTCGGCGGATGGAGGAGGATCAGGTCTGGACGAGGCATCTTGGAAGACAAGAGGGTCGTGGCTATTAGAATCTACGATGCTACTTTCCTGATGCGCCAGTAGCAACTTGTGTTCCTCGTGAATGGCTACCGGGTCCTTGCTAGGAGTATTATATACGGAATGGAATCCATTCGGATGCGGTAATTATGAGAAGTGCGCATTTGGCAATCGGAGTACTAGTGTTGGCTGCGATGGCACTGACCGTTTCGGGACTGGCGGCAGCTGTCAACGATACTTTGTCACCCGGTGAGGTTCTCACCAAACAGATCAATGTCGATGAAGGTGACTGGATTGACTACTCTTGGGATTCTTCCGCAGATCTCACCTTCGTTCTACGGGATCCCAATAACGTCGTTCGAGAGACTAGCATATCCTCGAGCGACTGGGGACTGTACACCGCACTGATGGACGGCACGTACACTCTGACGTGGACGAACACCCAGACTACTGACGTCACAATCGACTACGAGGCTACGAGGGTGCCCTTAGGTGGAGGAGAAGGGTTGTTCGAGGACATCTGGCAATCGATTCTGATAGCTGTCGTGATCATCGCGATCATCATCGTGGTAATCATCGTCTTGGTTGTTTACGTGCTGGCGAAGGACAAGAAACCAGCAGCTCCCCAGTATGCGCCTCCGCCGATGCAGGCTGTGCCTATGGGTCCGGCTCCTACGAACTGCCCGACGTGTGGGGTTCCACTTGATCCCGCGGGGGCGTTCTGCCAGAAGTGCGGCGCGAGGATAAGGTAGACAGGCAATTCCACCGGAAGTGGGGGTGCTAACATGTCGCACGTGAGAGCGCGAGCTCTGTACTGACGCATCGACAGGATACCCTCCAATTCGAAAAACGATTTATACAAGCATGAAAATCACCGAACAATGCTCGCTGAGGACTACATGGGCGTCGCAGTTTTTGCGATAGTAGCTCTCCTTTTTCCAACGCTCGTCTTCTTCCTCTCGCGATATTTGAGAACTGACAAGCACGACCCCAGGGGTGCCACGACATACGAGTGCGGTGAGGTCCCGATCGGCGACGCTCAAATCCAGTTCCATTTTCAGTACTATATGTATGCGATCATCTTCGTGGCCTTCGACATCGTCACGGTCTTCATACTCATATGGGCCCTGGTGTTCACTAACCTGACGGACCTGTCGAAGTTGTTCCTGCTGATGTTCCTGGGCATACTTCTCGTCGGGGTGACCTACGCCCTGAAGAAGGAGGAGATAGTCTGGATATGAAGGATCGCGAAGACCCGTCCGCAGGCCAGGCAATAGCGTTCCACTCAAAGGATTTCCTGAAATGGTGCGATGAGGTTCTCGAGGGAGTGCTTCGGAGGTCCCCCGTGGGGAGCGGGCTGGACTACATCACCAAGGACTTCTTCAACTGGGCCACGAGGAACTCGCTCTATTTCCTGCATTTCGGCATCATGTGTTGCGCGCTTGAGATGGCGGTGGCCTCCGCACCTAGGTTCGATCAGCAGCGGTTCGGCATCATACCGAGGTCGTCACCCAGGCAGTGCGACGTCTTGCTTGTCAACGGCCCGGTGAGCAAGAAGTTGAAACCCGTTCTCAGGAGGCTGTACGACCAGATGCCGGAGCCGAAGTGGGTCATCGCCATGGGAGAGTGCGCGATATCCGGAGGGCCGTTCTACAACAGCTACAGCGTCGTCCCCGGAGTGGATCAGTTCATTCCAGTTGACATCTACATACCAGGTTGTCCAGCGAGACCTGAAGCCTTGATAGATGGGTTCCTGAAGCTCCAGGTAATGATAAAGGAGAACCGGAAGGGCCTTCTGACGGGCAAGTGAGAGACAGGGAAGTCACTATGGCAGAAAGGGAGAAGAGCGACCAGAAGGAGGACATGGAGAGGGCTCCCTCGAGGATAGACGCAGTCCCAGAGGAGAGGCTGATAAGGGCCCTTATGAACACCTTCCCCGAAGCCATCACTGGCTTCACGAAGCTCAGGGACGGGTTCGTGAGAGCGAAGCTTGACAGGCGCGAGCTGTTCAAGGTGTGCAAGTTCCTGAGAGACGAACTCGGGTTCGAACACTTCTCGATGATCTCGGCCGTCGAATACGACGACCGGTTCGAGATTGTATACCACATCACGTCATATCAGAACAAGCTTCTGATTGAGCTTATCACCAGGACCCCGAAGGACGATCCGAGCGTTGACTCGGTGGCGTCCATATGGGGAGGGGCGAACTGGCAGGAGCGCGAGTCGTACGATCTGATGGGCATCAGGTTCAATGGCCATCCGAACCTCGAGCGGATCCTGCTGCCCAAGGACTACACATTCCATCCGCTCAGGAAGGACTTCAAGGGGTGATGACGGATGGCTGAAATGTGGATCAACATGGGCCCGCAGCACCCGATGACGCACGGGCTTTGGAACCTCAGGGTGAAGGTCGACGGGGAGACCATTGTCGACGCGCAGCCCGAGGTTGGATACCTTCACAGGGGCATAGAGAAGCTATGCGAGGGCAAGACGTACCCACAGATAATCCCACTCGCAGACAGACTCTGCTACGGTTCATCGCTCACATGGTCTCATCTGTACTGCATGGCTGTTGAGGACCTGATGAAGGTCGAGGTCCCTGAGAGGGCAGAGTACATCCGCGTACTTACGATCGAGATGCAGAGGATAGTCTCCCACCTGATGTGGCTCGCGGCCTACGCGGGAGATCTCGGGCTTGGGGTGGGGTTTGTATACACCATGAGGGAGAGGGAGGTCTTCCTGGACCTGTTCCAATCGCTCACGGGCGCTCGGATCACATACAACTTCCCCAGGATTGGGGGCGTAGCCCATGATCTGCCGCAGAACTTCGAACGGGACACACTTCGGGCCATTACGTTCTTCGAGGGTCGCCTGAAGGAGTACGAGGACCTGTTCGAGGGTTCGAAGATATTCATGATGAGGAACGTGGGCGTGGGCATCCTGAAGAAGGAGGACGCCATCAATCTGGGCGTCACAGGACCGTCGCTGAGAGCTAGCGGTGTCACTTACGATCTAAGGAAGGATTTGCCTTACTCCGTCTACGAGGAAATGGACTTCAGAGTTGCCACCCACAAGGATTGTGACTGCTACGCTCGTTATCGCGTCCGCATGGACGAGATGTGGGAGAGCTGCCAGATCATGAAGCAGGCGCTCAAGAAGATGCCCGAGGGCAAGTGGCGGATAGTCGCCCCGAGGAACGCTCCTGTGGGCACGGGGCTCGCACGAGTCGAAGACCCCAGGGGCGAGGGCATGATATACATCGTTGGAGACGGTTCTGACAAGCCCTACAGGGTGAAGATTAGGAGCCCGATATTCGTGACGGTCTCCGCTGCGCCGAAGATGCTCATCGGCTACAAGCTGGCCGATGTAGTAGCAATCATGGGCGGACTCGACATGTGCATAGGGGAGACCGATAGGTGACACGATGAACCTGTTCGAATTCTGCTACGGAATCATACACTGGCTCGTGGACCTCGTCAATCACCTGTGGTACTGGCTGGGAGACGTGCTCCCCTGGTGGTTCGGGGACTTCTTCGATGCGGTCGGGGATTTCGCGGCATCACAAGGGCACCTCTCCGTCATGACGATATTCCTCGAAGTTGTGATTGTCGTCATCATTGCGCTGATCAACGTGCTCAATTTCATCTGGATATTCCGGAAATTCATGGGGCGCATGTTCGACTTCTACGGTCCGTACTATGTCGGCTACGGAATCGGGGGCTGGCTCCAGAACCTCGCTGACGGCATCAAGCTGTTCGTCAAGGAGATAATTGTGCCCGCCAAAGCCGACAAGATGGGATACCTCCTAGCACCTATCATCTACATTGGCTCATCGATACTCATCCTCGCGACCATACCGTTCAGCGAGAACTTCGGCGTCTCGACGAACGAGTCGGGCACCTATGTCCCCGCAGGCGCCCTGTTTGCGCTCGCCGCCTTCGCAATCGCCCCGTTTTCAATCCTTCTCGCAGGCTGGGCTTCGAACAACAAATACACCTTGATAGGCGGGATGAGGTCCGCTGCGCAGATGATGAGCTACGAGATCCCGCTCCTCATGACGGTCGCCAGCGTGTTCCTTCTCGCAGGCAGCTTCGGATTTGTGGACATCGTGGATGCTCAGCACGATATATGGTTTGCGATTCCGCTGTTCATCGGCTTCCTGATATTCCTCGTTTGTCTTGCCGCCGAGGTTGAGATCATCCCGTTCGACCTGCCCGAGGCGGAGGCGGAACTCGTCGAGGGCTGGACCACGGAGTATGGCGGAATGAGGTTCGGGCTGTTCTACTTCACGACCACGATACGATCCTATGCTGGGGGCGCCCTCGCGACAGCTCTGTTCCTCGGGGGCTGGCACGGCCCTGCGCTCATTCCCGACGAGATATGGTTCCTCATCAAGGCCTACATCGTATACACGGTCTTCCAGTGGATGACTTGGTCCCTCCCGAGGGTCAGAGTTGACCAGATGCTCGGTATTGGCTGGAAGAGGTTGTTGCCGCTTGCGGTGATTAACCTAATGATCGCAGTCGCGCTCAAGTCGATGGGGTGGTTCTGATGGCGCAGGCGAAGAAGAAGAGCTCCCTGGGGTTCGTCCTCCAGCCGATGAAGCGGACTGGGAAGACGCTCGCGAACTCGCTTTTCCTTGGCAAGCCTAACACCGTGTTGTATCCATATCAGAAACTCGACCTGCCGATTGGCTATCGCGGAAAACACATTGTTGATTTCAAGCGGTGCATCGGGTGCTCGAACTGCGTCCAGATATGTCCGAACGACTGCATGTGGATGGAGAAGCTAGAGGACCCTGAGCTGGGCAAGATCGAGAGGCCTGGAGTAGACTATGGCAGATGCCTGTTCTGTGGTTTTTGCGTCGAGATATGTCCGACGGTCGCCATCCACGAGAGCGTCGAGTTCGAGCTCGCTCACCGCGAGCGCTCCAGACTCAAGTACGGGCCCAAGGAGCTCAGAGACGACTCGTTTGCGGGCAAAGTGAAGGAGGAGCGGCAGAAGCGCCTGCTTCCGATATTGGACATGTCGAAGTGCACCAGCTGCGAGAAGTGCGCGGGCGAGTGCCCCGAAATGGCGATCGCAATGATGCCGATCGAGAACGTGGGTCGGAAGAAACCAGAGATCAACCTCAACAAGTGCACATCATGCAAGAAATGCGAGGCGGTGTGCCCCGAAAGCGCGCTCAAGCTGGAGGAGGTCTACGAATCCTATTTCGAGATGCCCGAGCCGAAGTTACTGATCAAGAGCTGTACTGGGTGCAGTGCGTGCTCCAAGGCCTGTCCTGCCGACGCCATCTACATGATGGAGATGCCTGGCACAGAGAAGGTGCTGAAGGATGGCAAGAAGGGCAAGCCGAAGAAGCGCGCCGTTTTCGTGCTTGAGAAATGCGTCGGCTGCGGGAAGTGTTTCAGAACCTGCAAGTTCGAAGCGATCGAATGGCCGGGGGTGAGGAAGTGACCTTGGACTGGGAGATGTTCGTGTTCCTGTTCCTGTCGGCGGCCACGTTGCTCTCCGCCATCTATGTGATCAGAGCGAGGGAGATAGTCCACAGCGTAGTCGGTCTGGCGACTTGCTTCATCGCGATCGCAGCGCTGTACATCATGCTGAGCGCGGAGTTCGTGGCGATAGTTCAGATCCTCGTCTATGTCGGAGCGGTCGTCGTGGTCATCCTCTTCGGTATCATGCTCACCAGGCGCGAGATAATGGAGAGTGAGAAGCGATGAACACCGGGATATTCCGAGCCCTGATGGTCCTCGCTCTCGCACTGCTCTTCGTGGGGGCCATTCTGCAGGTTTCATGGCCGGAAGCGACAACACTCGACAACACCACCAACGAGGACGTCGGGAACGCGCTGTTCGGCGAGGACGACGCCTCTGGATACGGTCTAGTGATGCTGTTCATCGGGCTGCTGCTACTGGTGGCGCTCCTTGGTGGAGTGTTCCTGGCGAAGGAGGAGAAGGAATGATCCCGATTGAGTACTGGCTGATCCTAAGCTCGCTCCTTCTCGCCATTGGCGTTTATGGCGTCATGACCAGAAAGAATGCCATCGTCGTGCTCATGTCAATCGAGATCATGCTCAATGCTGCGAACATCAACCTCGTGGCCTTCAGCTCGTACTACAGCTCGCTGCACCCGAACCTCGGCACGGACGCCACGGGTCAGGCGTTCGCGCTGTTCTCGATAGCCATTGCGGCCGCGGAAGTGGCCGTGGGGCTTGCGATCCTGCTGTCTGTGTACAGAAGGTACCAGACCATCGATGTTGACAAGATCAACATCCTGAGGTGGTAAGATGGACGTGCTACAGTACGCATGGCTCATACCGGTGTTCCCGTTCATCGCCTTCATACTGATAGCACTGATTCCGAAGAGGACTCTCGGATGGGAGGACGGCTGGGGATACGCCATCGCAGGTGCGGGCGGCGCTCTTGTGCTCTCATCCCTCGTGATTTGGGAGGTCCTGAACGGTCATACGCTGACCGAAGACGCTCCTCGGACCACATGGCTGATAATCGGCGACTACGAGGTCACATTCGGCATCTGGATAGACCAGCTTGCTGCGCTGATGCTCCTGATCGTTTCGATAGTCGGCACTCTGGTCGTAGTCTATTCCGGCGGGTACATGCACGCGGAGGGCGAGACGAGACGCAGGTACTACGCCGAGATTATGCTCTTCATATCGGTCATGTACGGCCTGGTCATAGCCGACAACTACCTCCAGATGTTCATCTTCTGGGAGCTGGTCGGTCTGTGCTCCTATCTGCTCATCGGCTTCTGGTATCAGAAGCCGTCCGCTGCGAGCGCGGCCAAGCGCGCGTTCATAGTCACGCGCGTGGGCGACATCATGTTCATGGCAGGCATCATCCTGCTGTTCAAGTATGTCGGCAACCTCGACTTTGCGGTCCTGTTCGACATCAACAGCGGCACCCCGGGTGCCCCCACGGTCCCCTCGGACATACTGATCCTGTCCACTGCGCTGATATTCGGCGGCGCGATCGGCAAGAGCGCCCAATTCCCGCTTCACGAGTGGCTGCCTGACGCGATGGAAGGCCCGACTACAGTGTCTGCGCTTATCCACGCGGCGACCATGGTCAAGGCGGGTGTCTACCTGACCGCAAGGACATATCCCCTTCTGGTTCAGACCCCCGAGAGCCTATTGTTCGTCGCTGTGATCGGAGGCGTCACCGCTCTGATAGCTGCGAGCTGCGCTCTAGCGGCCAACGATATCAAGAGGGTTCTGGCATACAGCACCATCAGCCAGCTTGGATACATGATCCTTGGATTGGGGGCCGGTGGATACCTCGTGTACCACTTGCAGGACCCGAACGGATACACGGCAGCGACCTTCCACATGATGAACCACGCGTTCTTCAAGGCGCTCCTGTTCCTCTGCGCTGGCAGCGTCATTCACGCGGTCGGCACGAACGACATGCGTCTCATGGGCGGGCTGCGCAAACACATGAAGATCACATCGACCACGATGCTCATCGGAGCGTTAGCTATCGCGGGCGTGCCGCCTCTATCTGGATTCTGGAGCAAGGACGAGGTGCTGGCGGCAGTGTATCATGCCGGAGACCTCGACCCGATCTTCCTGCTGCTGTGGGTGCTCGGCATCGTTACCGCCTTCATGACGGCCTTCTACATGTTCAGGATGTGGTTCATGACCTTCGCGGGAGAGGCCCGGTCGACATATCACGCCCACGAGTCGCCCAAGATCATGACCATACCGCTCATCATACTGGCCGGCCTCGCGATTACGTCTGGCTTTGCTCTGCTGGCGGGAGACGGGTTCAAAGCGTTCATGGAACTTCCGATAGAGGAGTATGTCATCCCGGGCCACGAATCGACGTTCGACATAGCGGTTGAGATATTCACCGACCCGCTGACCTATGTGTCTCTCGTTCTTGCAGTAGTGGGCATCCTGCTGGCATATCGGATGTACTACGTGCCTGGGTTCGATAGGTCGATATTCGCCAGAGGCGCCGCAGGCACCATGCAGAGGGCGCTCGAGAACAGACTGTACATCAGCAAGTTCTATGACGATTTCGCATACAAAGTCTGGTACGGGTTCTCGATCGTGTGCGACGCGTTCGACAGGCGCGTCATAGATGGCGCCGTCAACGGGTTCTCATACCTGGGCGCCAACACCGGCGGAGTCATAAGGAAGGCTCAGAGTGGCAACGTGCAGAGGTACGCGAGCCTGATCATAGTCGGCATCGTCATCCTGCTAGCACTACTGTTGTTCGTCGTTCCGTGGGGAGGTTGGTGAGTCATGTTCGGAAGCATCCCGATCATCTCGATCATAATATTGCTACCTCTCATTGGCGCCATCGCAACGTTCTGCCTCGGCAGGTACGAGAAGTATGCGAAGTGGGTGGCACTCTCGTTCTCGCTGGCCGCACTTGTGCTCTCGGTGCTCGTGGCCGTCGATTTCATGGTGGAGCCCGACGGCTCGGCCACGGGCTATCACGAGGGCAACGGATTCTTCGACTTCCAGTACTATGAGGAGTACTCTTGGATCCAGTCGCTCGGCATACGGTACATCGTGGGCCTGGACGGCATAGGTCTACCGCTGTTCCTCCTCACAACGCTTCTCACAACTCTGTCGATCCTGTTCTCCTGGGACACGAAGCACCGACCGAAGGCGTACTTCGGATTGATGTTGATACTTGAGGTCGGGGTCCTCGGCGTATTCTCCACTCTCGACTACTTTGTCTTCTACATCTTCTGGGAAGTCGTCCTGATCCCGATGTACTTCTTGATAGGCGTCTGGGGAGGCCCAAGAAAGGACTACGCCGCCATCAAGTTCTTCATTTACACGCACATCGCAAGCCTTGCGATGCTCATCGCCATCATGGCGATGTACTTCCAATCAGGCATCAACTCCTTCGGGATGGAGGACATCTGGAGGGCGGGGCTTTCCGAGTTCGGCCGGACATTCCAGATCGTGGCGTTTGCTGCCACCTTCTTCGGCTTCGGGGTCAAGTTGCCGATGGTGCCCTTCCACACTTGGCTGCCTGATGCGCACGTCGAGGCTCCGACCGCTGGGAGCGTTCTCCTGGCAGGCCTGCTGCTCAAGATGGGCGGCTACGGCATAATCAGGGTCTCGATGCCCACGTTGCCCGAGGGGGCCGACGCGATGCAGCTCGTGATGGCAGTCATTGCGGTCGCCAGCATCCTCTACGGAGCTATGGTCTGTCTTGCCCAGCGCGATCTGAAGAAGATGGTCGCGTACAGCTCGATCAGCCACATGGGGTTCGTGCTCCTAGGGTTTGCCACATTCACGCAGCTGGGTATCGTGGCGGGTGTGTTCCAGATGTTCGCTCACGGTCTCGTGACCGCGGTCCTGTTCATGATGTGCGGCGTCGTGCAGCATCACGCTGGCACAAGGATGATACCGAGCCTCGGAGGGCTCTCCAAGAAGATGCCGAACGCGGCCACGATGATGACCATCGGCTTCTTGGCGTCCTTGGGACTGCCGGGGCTCGTCAGCTTCGCTGCGGAGTTCATGGTCTTTGCGAGCGTCTACCAGACATGGGGCCTCTGGCTGCTTGTTCCGATGATTGCAGTCGCCGTCACCGCGGGTTACTATCTGTGGGCCTTGCAGAGGTCGATGTTCGGCCCGTTGACAGAGAACATAGACACATCGCACGTGCACGACATCAACTGGTTCGAGGGAGTGCCCGTGGGTACGCTGATTGCTCTCATAGCGATATTCGGAGTCTTCCCGCTGGTCGTGTTCAAGTACATCGACCCCGCGGTCCGGATAGTCCAAGTGCTGTTCGCAGGAGGTGGATGAGATGGCTGTGTGGAATTACCTCGAGTCGCTCCTGCCCCAGCTCGTCCTCATAGCGTTCGCGCTCGTGTTACCTGCGTTGGACTATCTGTTCAAGGACAAGCGGGTGCTGGCCCTCGTCGCACTAGTTCCATTGGTGTCCCTCGTGGTATTACTCGTGGGATGGCTGTTCCTGGATGCCTGGACAGTTTCCACTAGCATGCTGGACCTGATCGAGGTCAACGCCTTCTCCGGACTGTTCATGCTGGTCTTTCTGTTCGTGGGCATAGTGGTTGTGCTCGGCTCCCCAGAGTTCATAAGGGCCGACAGGAACCAAGGCGAGTACTATTCTCTGATATTGTTGGCCATAGTCGGTATGACCGTTGTTGCCGAGTCCACGGATCTGATCGCGCTATTCGTCGGGCTCGAGATCGCAGGCATATCGTCGTTTGCCCTGTCTGGTTTCCGGAAGTCCGAAAAGAGGTCGGCCGAGGCGGCCACGAAGTACTTCATCATAGGAGGATTCTCGTCGGCCCTTACGCTCTTCGCGATAACGCTCATCTACGGCATTGCAGGCACCACGAGGATCGCGGGAATCGAACCGATGCTTGCAGGCAACCCTGCTGGGATCGACGCGGAGCCGATACTCACACTGGCTTCGGTGCTGCTCATGGCGGGGCTCGGCTTCAAGATCGCCATGGTCCCGTTCCATATGTGGGCCCCGGACGTGTACGAGGGGGCTCCGACACCGATCTCCGGGCTCTTGGCAGCGGCGTCGAAGAAGATGGGCTTCGCAGCCCTGTTCAAGATATTCCTCATCGGCATGATCCTGACAAAGACCGATTGGGAGGTTGCTATAGCCGCTCTTGCGATCATCACGATGACGGTCGGAAACCTGGTCGCGGTCTCGCAGACCAGTATCAAAAGGATGCTGGCGTATTCTTCGATCGCTCAGGCGGGCTACATCCTGATAGCTCTGCCTGTCGGGACGCAATACGCCCTTGCGGGAGGACTCTTCCATATCTTGACACACGCGTTCATGAAGTCAGGGGCGTTCATGGTCGTCGCCGCGATGGGCGCGGTCGCAATCGGCGAGCGTTTGGAGGACTTCAAGGGACTGAACAAGAGGTCACCGATCTTGGCGCTGACGATGACGCTCTTCCTGCTGTCACTCGCAGGCATCCCGCCTCTGGCCGGGTTCGCGAGCAAGTTCGTGCTCTTCTCGTCTGCCGTGTCCGCGTCCCTTGACCCCGGGCCCTCTTGGCTCATTTGGCTCGCGGTGGCAGGCGTTCTCAACAGCGCGCTGTCCCTTTACTATTACGCTCGTGTGATCAAGTACATGTACATGGACAAAGGACTCGAGACGACCGTGAAGGTGCCCCCGATCCTGACGGTTGCAATCCTCTTTGCCGTCGTCATGGTAGTGGGGATCGGTATCTTCCCGGACCCGTTCGTCGAGGCCTGTCGCACGGCGGCCGAGGCCTTCGCAGGACTGCCCTCCGGTTGGCCTTAAATCAAAGGCCAAACTCCATCAGTTTTTCGTCGAGCCAGATGCTCCGAAATCACATCAGCCAGAAGGCATTACGCTTAAGTAGGCAATGGGTTATATGCGCATCACCATGACGACATCGCCATGGGACTTCGGCATCAAGAAAGAGCTACGGATGGTCAACGACAAGCTCCATGAAATGGTGAAGTCCCAGGAGAAGGTTCTGACGGAGGCATCGCTCCATGTCATCGACGCAGGCGGCAAGCGCATCCGCCCGACCGTGACGATACTAGCCTACAAGGCTTTCGGAGGCACGGACCTCAAGAAGATCGTCGACATCGCCGCGGGGTTCGAGCTCATACATTCGGCCACCCTCGTTCATGACGACATCAACGACGGCGGCTCCACAAGGCGGGGCCGAGAGACGGTCTACAAGAAGTGGGGTCTTCATTCTGCCGTTGTCACCGGCGATTTCCTCTTCGTCAAGGCCTTCCGGTTGGGGGGCGTGTTTGACAAAGTCGTCGTCGAGACCACGGCGGACGCCTGCGCTGCGCTCGCCGAAGGCGAGATCCTTCAGAACCGGTACAGGCACAGGAAGGACCTCAGCGTCGACACCTATCTGCAGGTCGCTGAGAGGAAGACCGCACAGCCCATCAGGGCGGGCGCAATGGTAGGAGCATATCTTGCTGGCGCGACCGCGGACGAGATATCCGCAATGGGCAGCTACGGGCTCGACCTGGGCATAGCGTTCCAGATCATAGACGACGTCCTGGATTTTACGGGGGACGAGAAGAAGACCGGGAAGACGGCAGGCAACGACTTGAAAGAGGGCAATCTGACGCTCCCCTCCCTTCTAGCCATCAAGGCCTCGGAGGAGATCAAGAAAGCCATCTTCGAAGTCATCACATCGGAGACCCCGTCAAGCGAGGACGTCCGTAGGTGCGCCAAGCTCGTTGTCAAGTCCGGGGCCATCGAGAAGGCGAAAGGCATGAGCGAGTACTACGGCATGGAGGCGCTCGGGCATCTTGGGTGCTTGACGAACACTGAGTACAGCGGTGGCCTGAGAGACCTCGTCAAGAAGGTACTCGAGCGGGACTCGTAGGTGATGTAATTGGATCCGCATGGGATGTCCACCAGAGAATGGCACGACCTCATGGATGCCATGGAGGAGGTCGGACCTTACTATGAGCGGGTGAACTGGCTTATCACCTTCGGAATGGTCGACCGGTGGCGAAAGAAGGTTGCTGCGCTGGCCAAGTCCGAGGACACCGTGCTCGAGATCGGCTCGGGTCCCGGCAATTTCACGAAGCATTTGTCATCAAAGAGTGTTTTCGCCCTCGAACCGTCACCCGAACTTTCGAGAGCCGCGGTGAAGGATGTCGACCCTGAGCGTGTATCGTTCCTCAGAGGCGTGGGGGAGGAGATACCCTTGATGGCGGGCAGCGTCGACAAGGTGTTCTGCGTCTTCTCGTTCCGCGACTTCTTCGACAAAGAGCGGAGCATGGGCGAGATGCACAGAGTGCTCAAGGAAGGCGGTGAGGCGTTCGTCGTCGACATGGCGAAACCGCCTCCTGGCCCGCTTGCGAAGATGCTCGAAGTCCATGTGAGGCGCATGGTCCCTCCGCTGACACGTGTTGCCGTCCCAGCCGCGGCGAGGGAGAGATGGGCTAGAGATCCCTATGCGAAGCTCTTGGAGACCTACGAGGCCTTCGGCTCCACGAGGATCTACGAGGATCTGATGAAGCGGACTGGCTTTTCCGAGGTGACCACGGAATACTTGGAGTTGAAGGGTGCGACGATGACCAGGGGGAAGAAACCTTGGAAGTCGACGTCCTGATAATCGGCGCGGGTCCGGCAGGTAGCACGACCGCCAAGTACTGCGCGGGCAATGGCCTTGATGTTCTTCTGATCGACAGGCGCAGGGAAATCGGCTACCCGGTACAGTGCGGTGAGTTTCTCCCCGCGGTCAAAGAGATGTACTCGATGTTCCCAGAGACTTCTGATCTTGAGGAATTGCTGACGGTCGATAGCTCACTGGTCATGGGCAGGTCGGATTCTATCGATCTCATATCTCCAAAGGGGCGGGTCTATCGGGTCCCGTTTGAGGGACTCACACTGGATCGCAGGTTGTTCGACAAGCACCTGGCAAAGCTTGCGGTCGAAGCAGGCGCGAGGCTCGAAACAGCCACATCAATGCACTCGATCGAAAACGGTGTGGCCGCGACCACCCTGGGGGAGATCAAGGCAAAGGTGATAGTTGGTGCGGATGGCCCGAACTCCAGGACTGCGCGCGAGGTTGGGCTGCAACGTCCCCCGGCAAGATACCCAGCGGTTGCGTGTCAGGCAGAAGGAACCTTCGAGCCTGTTGTGAAGATGTATTTTGGCTCAGTGGCTCCCGGAGGGTATGGATGGGTGATTCCGAAGAACAAGAGGGCGAATGTCGGCATCGGGTTCAGACCAGATCTTCTAAAGGATAGGCCCTCGGAACTGTTCGAGAAGTTTGCGAAGAAGATAGGAGTGACCTCATTCACGGATGTCACCATGGGGTTCGTCCCACAGTCCGGGCCTGTTGCCAGGACCGTTCACGGCAACGCCATGCTCGTAGGGGACTCTGCGGGCCATGTGATGGCGAGCAACGGTGGAGGCATCCCCATAGCCATGATTGCGGGAAGGATAGCCGGGAAAACGATCAGGGAGCACCTGGAGAATGGAATCCCGCTGGATGCTTACGACCGTAGATGGAGGGAGATCATGGGCAAACCGCTGGCAGACTCACTCTGGACCAAGAAGCTGGGAGACCTGTTCTTCCCGTCGGACAGGCGAACGGAATTCGCAATGCGGGTGCTCGGTCGGAGAGGTCTCGCAAGGGCAATCCGATGCACGAGGGTGTTCTACATCATATGATAGAGTGACTCCGATTCTAGTACCGCGGATGTATTGGTTCGTTGGCAACGCTTAAGCCTTGTAACTGATACTCCTTGATAGGTGGATTGGATGAGATTCCGAACAATGGACTTCTCACAAGACTGGAAGAAGCTTGATGACCGCGTGTTCGCGACCATCAGGATACAAAAGGGCGAGATGAAGTTCTCCCCGGACGAGAATGTCGAGATTGTGAGCCCCAGGAAGAAATTCAATGCGAACGTGCTCTACTCCTGCACTACGAAGATGAAGGACATACCTATGACCTTCCTGCAGTACGACCTGGAGGGCAAGAAAGGAGAAACCAGGAGAGATCTCTACAACAAACTGGCCAAGAGGTATGCGAGGAACGACCCGCCTGAGGACAAGGACACAGTCATCATATATCTACTCGAGCGGCTCTAACTTCTCCTCTTCCTTTTCGTCTTAGTCTCGCTCCCGCAGACGTCGCACACGCGCACATCTGCGGGGAACAGTTTCCCGCATCCCCTGCACTTTGCCTGCCATTCGAAGACCTCGGTGATGCCTCTCTGGTCCAATCCCCTGCAAGGTATGCCCATCACTTTCGCGATGTTTTGGATCGAGTAATCATCAGTTATGAGTTCGTAGCCAAGATCGAGCGCGAGAGCGAGGATCTCCCTGTCGGTCTGGGAGAGCCTGCGCGAGTCGCCTGTTCTCTCCGCCTCGGCCTCTATCCTCTTCAACGACCTCTCTGAAGGAGAGGATACTCTGATCCGCGTAGCGAGCAGCAGTTCCAGCCTGGTCCCCATGTCCTCCTTGTCCAGTTCATTCACGACTCCGGGAGTTATCACGAGTTCGTATCCAGACGGGAGATCCTTGCCATAGTAGAGCACTGATGTGTCTAGCACGTACCCTTTCATTCGATCTCCACCGCGCCGTTGAACTCGTCTTGGGCCAGCTTCTCGAGGTCCACCATCGACTCCTGCTCGACCGCATCGGCGATCTTGGCGTAGGTCGATGGCTTCTTCGGGGCGATCGTGCAGCAGAGCCCTGGCAGGATCGATATCTCATAGGTGCCGATCTTCTTCGCGATCCTCTCTATCTCCACCTTGTCGAACCCGATCAAGGGCCTGAGCACCGGCAGTGAAGTTGCCTTCTCCTCCACGTTGATGTTGGCAAGGGTCT
>Ga0154706_103_pt2 | contig 15388 bp, 11 predicted proteins | sample Rifle2008BG13ft_FD_105566 | JGI IMG/M metagenome (GOLD analysis project Ga0154706, IMG submission 105566) | Euryarchaeota archaeon RBG_13_57_23
CGACCTGGGATATCCTTCTCCTTCCGCTCGGATGGCAAGACAGAAGTCGTCCATGTCGCCGCCGAGGGGATGAAGGGTTCGTTGGCGATTGCATTCGGTCCGAAGATATCGGAGAACATGTTGTTCGGGTCGGCCGAATCCTCGGGTGTGAGAGTTGAGGTCTTCCTCGGAAGGCTCGAGCACAACCGCGCTTCGCAGTCGGACCTCAGGCTTTTCGTCAATGATCGGCCAGTGCGCGCTCCCAAGCTCGTGTCTGCAATCGTCGGAGCTTACGGTTCGAAGCTCATGAAGGATAGGTATCCGATCGGAGCGGTCCGAGTCTTGATAGATGGAACCTCCGTGGATATCAACGTTCATCCGGCCAAGCGCGAGGTGCGATTCGAGGACGAGTCTGCAGTCATGGATGTTGTGAAGAACGCTGTAGAGGCCGCCTTGAAGGAGCCGGACCTCACCTACAAGTACGATCTCACCAAGTTTGCAGAGTCGTTCGGCCCTCCAAAGGAAATGCCCGATCTGGAAGTGGCCAAAGTGCATCAGGCCACGCTCCGGACTCCTGCCGCGAAGGAGACCGGACGTGAGGATTCCGTGATAGTTCCTCTCGCTCAGGTCATGAACACATACATCCTCGCCGAGAGCGCAGGCAGCCTTCTGCTCATCGACCAGCATGCGGCCTCCGAGCGGATCGTTTACGAGCAGATACTGAAGGGGATCGAGACGGGCAAGGAGATTTCTCAGACTCTTCTTACGCCCCTGGTCGTGCGACTCACGACAGCTGAGACCAGGGTGCTAGAGGAGAACAGGCCGACGCTCGAGAAGTCGGGATTCAGGATAGAACCTTTCGGGAAGGATGCGCATGCGTTGAGATCGATACCAACTGTCCTCGGTGTTGCCCAGGGGGAGTCCGCTCTGAGGAACATCCTGGCGGACCTGGCGCGCATGGCCCCCTCCAAGAAAGTCGGCCTCGAAGTCATATGGCGAGTCGCGTGCCACACGGCCGTCAGGGCCGGAGAATCGCTCTCGAGCGGACAGATGCGGACTCTCGTGGCCGACCTCGTGCGCACGGAGAGCCCGTACACGTGCGAGCACGGAAGACCTACGATGGTTGTGCTCTCGACTGGAGACCTGGAGAAGCTGTTCAAGAGAAGGGTGTGACAGGGTCACGCATGTGGGAATATCTGCTTCCCGTCAGGAAGCAGAATGCCGTACTTCTCCGCGACCGCTCCAACCCTTGTCGCCACTTCTTTCGACAGGAGCGGAGGCTTGTGCTCAGACAGGATCTGCTTTGTCTTCTTCTTCGCGTGTTCTATCAGCTCGTCCTTCGCGTAATTGGGTTCGCCTGGGGAGTGGTAGCTTGTCACCTGGGGTATCATCAGGCACTTTCTCATGTGCTTCAGCGTGTGCGGGTCGGACAAGAACACGCCACCTGGTCCTTGGCGTTTGATCGCGTCGAAGCCTAGAGTCGCTTCGTCCACCGTCACTCCGGCCCTCAACCGTTTCAACCATCTCCATAGCTCGCAGTCCATCACAAGCTTCTCGGGAGACACCATCGCGTCCCTGTCGAGCCCGCCGAGACCAACGAGTAGGTCGGAACCCGCCAATATCGCGGCCATGGTGCTCATTGCGGACTGATAACCTGCCTCAGCTGACAGTGAGCGTGCAGAGGTCCCCGGTCCTCCCGCGCATGAGGGGAGTCCGTAGTGCTTGGCCATCTCGACGGCCGCCGTGTCCATCAGCACTCCCTCGGGTGTGCCGCAAACGAAGAATCCGGACTTGAGGTCCGAGACGCCGGAAAACGAAGAGTAGATCGATGGAGCGCCTGGGCTCGCAATCTGGCACATCGTGAGGCCGCAGAGGTTCTCCGCGTTGATGATTGCCAAAGTGCCAGCCACGGTCACCGGAGAGACAGACCCGGCAATGCCCATCGTCAGGTGTACCAGCGGCACACCCGCACGAGAAAGAACAACCAGCGCCTCAGCTTCGCCCTGGTCGTACCTGAGGGGCGAGATGGGAGTGCACACATCCGAGAAGATCGGGCGCTTCTTGAGATCCTCTTCCGAGCCCAGGACTGCAGAGGCGACTTCGATCTGGAACCTCGCCTCCTCCGCCGAGGTCGCCCCGTGTTGTACGTGCTTTGAGCAGTAGGCCATGGTAACCAGGAATTCGTAGAGAGATGACTTGCTTGAGGGCATGTCCGTGGCGACGACAGGTGGCCAGACGTAGTCGACCTCGGGGAGCGCGTCACAGAGGATCGCAAAATCTATGCAATCCCTGAGGACGGAACGCCTCTTTTGACCCTTGGAGACGTCGAAGACCGCCGGGGGCTGTCCGTCCGGCGAGATGAGCTGCACGCCCTGCTCGGGGATGGTATAGTCCCTGCCCCCCCTCGAGCATATCCTCACCTTCTTGGGCGCGGACTTGAGCGCACCCGTAACGAGGCCTTCGTCCAGGTAGATGATTCCTCTCTTCTTGTCCACCCGCGCCCCTCCCTTTTCGAGGACGTCACGGACAGATGGGCTGTCCACTTTGACGCCCACCTCGGAGAGTATCTTCAGAGAAGTCTGGTGAACCTGCTCGATCTCGTCCTTGGATAACACCTGCATGCATGACCTTGCCATCTTCCATCACCCCGGGAGAACCGTTCCGAAAATCGGGAAGGCGCTCTGGTAGATTATTCTATTGTTGCTCCTTAAGCCAGTTATTCCACCTGCCTAGTGGGAAAGTATTAATTCACCTGTCAGGTCTCTGGCATTCCAACAGAGGATGAGCAGATGGGCCTCAACATGGCAATAACTGAGCTTGATTCGGATAAAGCGCTCTGCAAGGGCAAGAAGCTCTCTACCGTAAAGGTCTTCTTGGAAGACCCCTCGAGATGGGAGAAACATGTCGAGGTCGACCGGATTGTCGACCTCAAGAAAGCTACCGAGAACCTCGGTCAAGAGAAGATCGATGCGTTCCTGAAGAAGTCGAGGCTCAAGGTGGAGGGGGACGAGCTCTTCCTGGAGAAGGTCAAGGACGAGTCTGACAGGAAGATGTTTCAGCCATTCGTGAAAGAGGTCAAGACTAAGTGGATTCTAGTCGAGAAGGTCCCCTCAGCTGAGAGAAAGGACCTGGTCTCCGCCGCGAAGAAGGAGAACACTGTGACCGAGTGGGACATGCTGGAGTTCGAGGAGATGTATGCTACATGCGCGAAATGCGGCATGTCGTGGGACAACAAGAAGGGCTGCGTGGGCAACTTCGGTCCCTCGGGGTCGCCCGTGCCGGAGCTTGCGAAGAAATACGGCCTTAAGCTCCTCGCGGGGGTCAACGAGCTGGCGGAGTCCAAGAAGATCATGTCCCGGAACGACGCTGACGAATTGCTCAGAGAGGTCAAGGTGCTCAGGGAGAAGTCCCCCGCGGAAGGCAAGATGATCGTCCGCAGGATTGAGGGCACCCTGAACCGTCTGGAATCGATGGCGAACTGCGCAAAGGATTTCAAGGTGGGATTCTACTTCTTCTGAGCTAGGTGTGCTGAGCGACTTGGAAGGAGTGTCCGAGGGCCGCCCGATTTCGAAAGTGGACATCATACGCATCAAGTCTCCCGAGGGAGCCTTGTCGCTCGAAATCGTACCGCTCAGAGAGGGCGTCGCGAGGGCATTCATCAGGCATTCTCCTAGAAACCTCAGGCTCTCATCAGAATCGGCGAGACAGCTGGACGAGCTGCTCAGGTCAAGAGCTTGTTCAAAGGTGCTGGTCCAGGACACGAAGAAGGGCGTCATCAGGAGTTCGCTCGGGCAGTACGGATGGAGGATAGAGCCTGCAATCAAGGCCAAACCGATGAGACGATGTTCCGCCGTGACCACGTATGACCTGCCCACCGACGAAAACCTCATGGACTCGGACGGGCGCAGGCCCGATATCTCCAACACTTCTCAGATGAGAGGGATCAGTGTCGATCTCGGGGACAGGAAGGCCTGGGCGTTCTTCACGGAGGAAGGCGATGCCGCCCGGCTGATATCCGAGAAGGAGCGTAGGCAGGGGTTGCTCGTCGCCAACTCGACGGATGACATGTTCGATGCTGCGGAATGCCTCGTGCAGTATCTTGCGGCGATGAAGAAGCCCTGGGCGATCTTCTCGACCGATATCGGCCGGTTCATCCGGAAATACGACCCCATCACTTGGTGGCGGCTCACCCTCGACAGGATCACGCCGTATCAGCACTCGGCGCAGCCGCTATCCATTAGGAACAAGGGTATGGCTTTGCGTCTCTTCTCGGAGTACTACGACGAGTCCATGATTCAGGCTAGGTTGAGGCTGAGAAGGTACAGGGATGACAGGTCATATTCGATATACTTGGTCGATGGCGGCTTCGTGATATCGAGACTCGAAAGCGAGGTGGGCGTCATATTCGACATATATGTGACACCCGCGAGCCAAGGCCAGGGACTCGGGGAGGAGCTCATGAGATGTGGCCTCACCGCGCTGGCTGGCAGAGCGACTTCCTGCTACCTGAACACGAGCTACCCTCGCGCGAAGGAGATGTATGAGAAGTTCGGGTTCAAGACAGCGTACACGCAGCTCGGCATCCGGCTCGACGAGCTCGCATTGACCCCAGCGATGATAAAACAGCCAAGGTAATATATCCTGAACTCAATCACTCGCCCAGCCCGCGATTGAGCTGCGAGGGGGTTGCTGGTTGATTTCGAGGGAGAAGATCTTCGAGGTCGTCGAGCGGTACGATCTCGACAAGGCAAAGATAGGGATGGTCGCATCGCACTCAGCCCTGGACGTCTGTGATGGTGCCGTTGAGGAGGGGTTCCGGACCGTAGGCATCTGTCAGGAGGGCCGCGAGAAGACATACGCGAAGTACTTCAAGTGCCAGAGAGACTCGAATGGCAAGGCGGTCAGAGGTGTCGTTGACGAGTGCTGGACCCTGAAGAAGTTCAAAGAGATGATGGACCCGAAGTTCCAGCAGAGGCTGACCAAAGACAACGTGCTGTTTGTTCCGAACAGATCATTCACTTCATACGTCGACCTCACAGAGATTGAGAACCACTTTGCAGTCCCCTTGGTCGGCTCTCGGGCGTTGCTCAGAAGCGAGGAGCGGGGCGAGGAGAAGGACTACTATTGGATCCTGGACAAGGCGGGCCTTCCGTTCCCCAAGAGGATCGAGGACCCGAGCGACATAGACAGGCTTGTGATCGTGAAGCTGCACCACAAGGTCAAGAAGCTGGAGAGGGGGTTCTTCACGGCGGCCTCCTACAAGGAGTACAGGGAGAAGTCGCGTGAGCTGATATTCCACAACGTCATCACAGAGAGCGACCTCTCGCAGGCGAGAATAGAAGAGTACGTCGTCGGGCCCGTTTTCAACCTGGACTTCTTCTACTCGCCTCTCGAGAACACGATGGACAGGATCGAGCTCCTGGGAGTGGACTGGCGGTTTGAGACTTCATTGGACGGACACGTGCGCCTGCCCGCGCCTCAGCAGATGACCTTGGTCGGGGCGCAGGCGACGCCCGAGTACACGGTCTGCGGGCACAACTCGGCGACCATGCGCGAGTCGTTGATCGAGGGCGCGTTCGATCTAGCGGAGAAGTACGTGAAGGCCACGCAAGAGAACTATGCCCCTGGAATCATAGGGCCGTTCTGCCTCCAGACATGCGTCGACAAGGACCTGAAGTTCTACATCTACGATGTGGCCCCGAGAGTGGGCGGGGGCACGAACGTGCACATGTGGGTAGGGCACCCGTATGGAAACACCACATGGCGTACAAACATGAGCACCGGGAGACGGCTGGCGATGGAGGTCCGGAGGGCGATCGAGACGGACCAGTTGAAGAAGATCGTGACGTGACCGTCGGCGCTCATCCTGAAACCCGCGACCATCTGGCTATCTGGCAACCCTGTCGGACACATAGCTAAAGCTTATGGTTCTGGTACATTGGCGGGTGGTGACCGTCAGGTCACTGCCTGAACGCACCTCGTTCCATTCGGCTCCGACCGTGCGCCCCTTGCGGAGTCGTATAGGGTCATCATCACGTCATGCTGGAACGCGCCGGGGTCGAACCGTAGACCCCCTGCCACCTCCAATCCCTTGGAGATGGCTGTCTGCAGCAGGTTGATGCTCGCGTTGATGTGCCTGTCCAGCCGCCATCCGCACTCGCATTCGAAAAGGGTGCCCATTCGGGAATCAGGTATCCTCCCACATATCGGGCACTTCTTGCTGCTGTATCTGGGATCCACCTTGACAAGGGGGATCCCTCTCCACTGTGCCTTGTACTCGATGAAATGGTGTTGCTTTCGTCGAGGCCATATCGTCAGGCGCCGATTGAGTTGTTTGTTTCGTGTGAACTTCATCCCCTTGAGGTCCTCAAGAACGATAGCGGATCTATTCTGCTCAGCGAACCTGAGGACTGAGTTGGCCACCTGGTGCATTCTGTAGTCGACCCGGTGATGCTCGCGCCGCCCCTCCCTTCTGCACAGAGTTCGCGAAGTCCTTCTGTCGTGCGCCTTCTTCTTCTGAAGTCTTCTGCGCCTGTCATGGTGGCGCTGCTGGATGACGGCCAAGTCGGGGTAAACCGCCCTCACGACTCGAGTGTCGTTTCCTTGGAGGCATACCCCGTCGAGACTGCCCTCGTTGGTATCGAGCGAGATGATCGAATCGGGGGCATATGGCTTGGGAGTCTCCTTCCTGAAGGCGACTATGACCCGGTCCGGGAGGACGGTCAGCGACCCCAGCGATAGGGTCGCGTCATCGAGGTACTTGCGATGGTACTGACTGACGACAAGCTTCAGCTTCACATGGCAGCCGGCCCTGATAGGGAGATCTATGAATCCCAGAGTCCCTGTCGAGCTTGTACGCTTGGTTCTCTGCCTTCATCATAAGGCGCTTGACGTATGGGATTCGTGGTTCGGCGTTAAACCTAGTCCGCCTTCGGTGAATCTTGATGACACTGGCGGCTACCTCGAAGACCGACACCAGATGCTGTGAGTACATACCCGGGTGTCTGCAACGGAAATCCTTGTACGCCAGCTTGGCGAGGGCATTCCTGGATGTCACCCGCGCCTGAAGACCGACCCTTACCGCGTTGTTGACAGCCAATCTGAAATCTTCAATGAGGAGTTTTGCCTCCGGGGGAAGGCCCGACTCGAGCCGAAGTACCACTCCTCTGGTCGGCATCCCTCGGACAGCATGTCTGGAAGTAGTACATCGCTTCGACTACATGTGGTGCCAGGTATGGCAGAGAAGTGCTTCAGCACCCTTCACCACCCGCCTTTCTGCGAACCAAAGCTTATAAAGGGGCAATCTATTGGCCGGAATACCTTTTTCCGAAGGGGGTCTTGGTTTCGATTCCCAGGAGAATGAGGGGAATAGCAATGAAGAACGACGCAATGAGCAAGCTATCAGCCGGCCTTCTGGTGCTGGTCATGGCTCTAGCAGCCCTGGTCCTCTTTCCGGTGGGAAACGAGGGTCAGACGACCAGCTCCGCGAACATCTATGTGCCCGTCGTATCGAGCGGGTCACCCGTTCCTGACGCGTGGGTCAACTTGACGGATGTGCACACTGGGGCTGTGATAGTTGCTCAGTACGACACTGACGGCTACTACTACGCGACCAACCCGCCGTCGGGATACTACATGGTCAGCGTCATCCACGCGAACTACCTCGACCAGCGCCAAGCTGCGGAGGTCGCGTTCGACGGAAAGACCAATGTCACGGTGAGTGCTGTGGATTTGACGGCGCTTCCGAGCAAGACCTTCTCGATCGAGGTGACTGTCGTTGACAGCGGAGCTTCGCCTGTCGCGGTGGCTTACATATCTGTATATGACAACACAGCCCGCGAATTCGTGTCACACGCTGCCACCACAACCAACATCTCTGGCAAGGCTACCATCAGCATGTTCAACACGAACCTGATACCTGGCCACACCTTCTACATGGTCGCCAGGAAGCCTCTGTACGAGATGAACGCGACGGCGGTGACCATCACGGCCAGCAACCCCATGACCATGGAACTGGTGCCGTCGAAGAGGATCTCAGGGTTCGTCACTGACGCCAACGGCCCGGCTTCGGACGTTGTTGCCTACATGATTGACAAAGACAACGCCGTACCGTGGGTCAAGAGGGTCATGAGTGTCCAGGGCGCATCATTCGCATTCGATGCCTATGATGGCGACTTCGTGTTGGTGCTGGACGCGGAGGGTGCGGGAGCGGTAACTCAGGAGCGCACGGTCTCTGTAACAGAGAGCCTGGGAACAATCTTGCTGGGCTCACAGACTCAGCGGGTTTCGCAGAACACGATCACTTATGGCTCCGACTTCACGGCGTTCTCGTTCAGCGTAGCTGGTGCCTGGCCGTACGATGTCGCACACCCCGGCCTGATGTACAGCGATATGGGCAACCTGAGGATGCAGGTCGACCTGATTTACGGAGACGGCGACGGATTGCTGGAGGCCACCGAGGTGGATGCGTTCATATTCCAGACCTCTGGATGGGGTCCAGAGTACGTGGCATCCGATGCCCTGCTCATGGTCAATGACACGGTGTACCATAGCAGCAACTTCGTGGGATACCCGTACCAGCTCACGGTTTCGTCAATCGATTCGACTGATTCTGTCCCGTTCGGATACACCTGTGATTACACGGATCTGACCGGTGCGATCGATGTCGACGCTCCTGAGTATAGCGCGGTAGCATACGCGCGGTACGACACCCCAGAGGTGGACAACAAGTACACGATAGTCCTGCCCGGAGGTTACGAGCTGGTCTCCAACAAGACGCAATACACCAAGGTCTTGGGCTACTCGACCATCACCCTCGACCCACCGACTGGATCCGCGACGAGCGAACCCATCGAGCTGGTCTTCCAGGCAAATGAGAAGCCTTCGACGACCGCTCAGGTGACTCCGTCGTCGGGCGTTGCCTATGTGGAGAAGGACGCCAACGGCACGGTCATCAAGTACTTCGTCAGGGTGGCTGCTAACATCACCTTCAGCGCGGCCGGATCGACGGATCCGAACGGTAACCCGCTCCTGTACACATGGGACTTTGCAGACGGATCCTCGCCTGTGACCACGGCGAACGTGACCTATGTCTACAACTATTCGACAGCCTCGGCCATGAGGATGGTCTCCCTGACCGTGACCGACGTGGCGGGCCTGGACAACACGACTGAGATAGAGGTCGTGTGCGACGCCTTGGACCCGATCCCTGTGATCACGGTCAAGGACAAGACCGTCAACATGACGGACTACTCCATCACCGTCAACCAGAGGGAATCCGTGACATTCAACGCGACCGACTCAGTGGACCCAGCTGCTGCTGCGGGCGACACGAATGGTAAGATTGACTGGTTCGAGTTCGACTACGGCGGGGGGAACAAGTCTTCGAGGATCTACTGGAGCGCTGCAGACAAGAGTGTGACGCACTCGTTCGCGGATGCAGGGACTCACAATGTCTGGCTCAACGTGACCGACGTTACCGGGCACCAGGCGAGCAAGATCATCGTCGTCCATGTGAACGACACGACCCAGCCGACCGTTTCGTTCACCGTGAAGAACAACACTGGCGGTTCGACCTTGACAGAGAAGGAGTTGCTGGTGTTCGATGCGAGCGCCACGATCGACAACCTGGACGGGAACACGACCCTCAGGTTCGAGTGGGATTTCGGTGACGGGACATGGTGGAACGGCACGGGCACGGAGTACGTCAATGTGACCCACACGTACGACACGCCGAAGTCGTACACCGTCTCGCTGAATGTCACAGACACCGTGGGCAACTACAAGAAGTCCCCGAAGATCATCCCCGTGGGCCAGGGCTTGAGGCCGAGGTTCACTGTGGACAGGGTCTACTACAGCATGGATGAGAGTGCATTCACGAGCGGCTTGTCAGGAAACTTCACCGAGGATAAGTCCGGCTACATCATGGTCAACATGACGAACGTGGGTAGCCTGTACGCGACTGACGTCCACATTACCTTCTACATCATCAAGGCAGACGGGACGGAGGAGCTCCTCGGCACATCGAGTGAGATGCGGAACGCCACGACCGGTGAAATCACGACCAACGTCTCCGTTGGCGGCAAGGTGCAGATCAGGTTCCCATGGACCTTCGACACGAAGGGCACATACACAATCAAAGTGAATGTGACCGCAGGCGAACAGCTGAACCCGACGATATACACCAGCGCGGACAAGCTGACGGTCAAGGAGGCCGCCTGGAAGCAGTGGGTCCTGTGGGGCGGAGTGATCGCCGTTCTCATACTCGTGCCCCTCCTGATAATCTTCAGGAGCAGGTGGTCGAAGCGCGAGAAGAAGGGCCCGAGGCGCGAGAAGAAGGAGAAGCCCGGATCCAGCGAGGAAGAGCTTTAGGGACTGTCTGAACGCGCAAACCCCAGAAACCTCTTAACTACACTTTTCATTCATTGTCTGCGAGCATTCATGCCGGGACGATGGCGTTTGGTGGACAGCGGTCTGGTTCCGCCTCCAGAATCGGTTGCGCAGGACGAGGCCATACTTGCAGCGCACATAGAAGGACTGGTGCCGGACACGCTTCATTTCTATCGTCGCTCGAAGCCTACTATCTCAGTCGGCTACTTCCAACGGATTTCGGAATCCCTGGACCTGGAAGAGTGCAGGCTAAGGGGCGTGGCCATCGTCAGGCGCAAGTCGGGTGGCAGCTCCATTTACACGGACCAGGGGCAGCTGATATACGCTCTGGCTCTCCATGAGGAGGATGTGTCCAAGGACAGGGCGGAATCCTTCAAGGTGATATGCTCCGCCATTGCCGCCGCGCTGTCGTCCCTCGGCGTGGACGCAAGGTACAGGCCCTTGAACGACATCGAGGTGGCCGGGAAGAAGGTTTCAGGGAACGCGCAGTTGAGGCGCAAGGGGTCCGTGCTCCAGCATGGAACTGTGGTCTTGGAGACCGATCTATCTGAGATGGATGCGGTGCTCAAAACCAAGTTCTCGAAGTCCCGCGGAGTTGCCAAGCCTTCGGATAGAGTGACCTCTCTGTCAGCGCTGCTCGGCGAGAAGGTCTCCGTTGAATCCTTGAAAGAGGCGATCGTGAAGCATTTCGAGGATGCGTTTTCTGTCGTCATCGAGAGAGGGACTCTCACCGAATGGGAACGCAATCGTGTAGCGCACCTGGTGGAGGAACATTACTCCCGAGACGAATGGAATCTCAAGTTCTGAGCTCACATCTCCTCGGGAGCTTCCACACCTAGGCAGTCCAGGGTGTTCCTGAGAGTCCACCTGCTCGCCTCAACTAATGCGAGTCTTGCATCCCTCGCAGGGCCCTCCGCCTTGAGGACTGGGATGTATCTGTAGAACTGGTTGAACTCCGCGGCGAGGTCCTGCGCATAGGTTGCGAGCACGTGCGGTCTCCGGTGGTCAGCGCAGTCGGCTATTATGGATGGGAAGCCCGCAATCAGTTTCGTCAGCCGCTTCTCCTGGTCGCTGGTGAGATGGTGCGCGTCGAATTCCCTGTTCCACGTGCCTGCCTTCGCTAGTATCGAACACGCGCGCGCGTGTGCATATTGTACGAACGGCGCGCTGCTCCCCTCGAAGTTGAGCGCATCCTCCCACTTGAACACTATCTGCTTCTCGGGCTGGATCCGCACGATGTTGTACCTGAGCGCGCCTATGCCTACGACCCTGGCTATCTCGCGTTTGCGCTCTTCGCTCAGGTCCGGCCTGCGCTTGTTGACCTCCTCGTACGCGAGCTCCACGGTTTCATCAACGAGGTCGTCTAAATTCACGACTCGCCCCTTCCTCGTTGACATCCTCCCTTCAGGGAGAGATACGAAGGCGTAGTACACGATCTCCGGCTTCTTGTCGACGCCCATGATTGACAGCGCAGCCGCCAGCTCCTGCATCCCGAGTTTCTGGTCCTCACCAAGGACGTTGATCGCCACGTCGGTTCTGGTGAACTTGTTCATGTGATACGCGAGGTCACGGGTCGTGTAAAGCGATGTCCCGTCAGAGCGCGTGAAGACCCACTTCGTCTCCCTGCCGGATATCCCGAAGCTCTCGAGCTCGAGGTGGAACGCTCCGTCCTCTTCTCTGGCAAACTCTGAAGTCTTAAGCTTCTCGATCACCCTATCGACACTGCCGTCCTGCACGAACCTGGATTCGAATGTGAATCCGTCCAGGGAGATGTTGATCCTGTGCAGGCTCTCCATCAACGCCTTGAGGACCGTTTCGCAGGTCTCCTTCGCGAGCGTGACGGTCTCGCGGTCCCCGTGCTCGAGCTTGTATAGCATCTCGTCGATCTCCTTGACGACCTCGGGCTTCTCCTCAAGCAGTTTGTTCGCCTGTTGATAGAACAGCACATACCTGTAGTCGTCCTTGTCGCGCTCAGGCTTCGTCTCGAGTTCGAGGTGTTTCACGCCCCAGGCCATCACGACCACCTGGCGTCCGACATCGTTCACGTAGAACTCCGTCGTGACGGTGTACCCGGCGAGTCGGAGAATCCTGGCAAGTGTATCCCCGATGAGGGGGTTGCGTGCCCTGCCCACGTGTATCGGCCCGGTCGGGTTCACGCTGGTGTGCTCCAGCAGAACCCTTGTGTTCTTCGGCTCGCCGGAGCCGTATTTGTCCTTCTTCGTCAGGGCGTCCTTGATAGTTGAGTCCGCGAGCTTCTCGAAGCGGACGTGAAAATTGACGTAACCACCGCTTGAGTCGACCTTCTCGATCATACCGAGCGGCTTGATCTTGGCTGCTATGTCCTTCGCTATCGCGTCAGGCGCCTTCCTCAGCTTCTTCGAGAGCGGGAAGCACGGGAATGCCATGTCACCCTTTCCCTCTGGCGGCCTATCTAGAACGATGTCGGCCTCTACCTTGAGGTCTACCAGGACCTCTGAGATTGCCTTTCGTATCTCGTCCGTGAACTCCTGGAACGCGTCCGTCTTCATGCTATCAACTTATCCTAAATCGTAGTATCCCCGCGACACCACCGAAGGCCTTCAGGAGCAGCTGGCCCTCCTCAGACTCCCCGGATACGAACTCGACCTTCGTGTTGTTCTGGTCCGCCAACCTGTGCATCTCCCCGACGAGATCGTCCACTTGGTCCACCTTCATGAGGCTGCTGCACTTCGCGCACTTCACATCCTCAGTGGAGTCCTTTGCGAGCGCCTCCTGCTTGTTCCCGCAGGACGGGCAGGTCAGTTTGAGCTTCACACGCCTCATGTCCTCCGAGACTATCAGCGTGTCGACTGCGCCGATGGTCAGCGCGTTCTTGACCTGGTCCTCTCCGTATATCGACAGGCCCCCGTCCGGCTTCCGGATCTCCTCGAGGAGCCTCTGCATGAGGTCCTTCTCGCGCATGAGGTCGATGTCCTTCAGCGCCTCTCTTGCCTTCTCGACGAGTTCCTTGAGTCCGTACTCATCGGTGTAGCCGGTGTCGAACGTGTCAACTATCTTCTTCTGCAGCTCATAGTGCAGATATTCGCTCTTCACGAAGAACTCCTTGGTCGGGCCTGGACCCCCAACTAGGATCCCTTTGAGGTTCTTCTCCGACAGGAACGACTCGTTGGCGATGTCAGCGATCTTCTTGTAAAACTCGTGGGCGGCCAACTCTATCAATCGCTCGAATCTTCGCGCCGACTGTCCTCCCCGGCCATGCTTGCTGGGGACCATCGATTGGAAATTCTTGATGGGGATTATCCGCTTCCCGTGGAGCATGCCCAGCGTCGCCTCGCTCCTGTCGATGACGATGAGTCCGTAGGAATCCTTCTGCTCCAGCATGCCCTCGATGGGCTCCGTGAAGAAGTTCGAATCGCACCTGTAGATGAATGTGGGGACGGGCTCAGGGGGCTCGAGCACATACTGTACCATGTCCGTCTGATCTGCGCCTATCGACTTGTGCCCGACGAAGAACACGAGCCCGTTCTCGGGCGGCTGCTTGAAGTTCTTCAGGCGGGACAGGATCGACGAGATCGCCCCTTGCACGTTCTTTCTCGTGCTCGAGGACTTGATGTTCGACGATTGCGAGTACTCGCTTCGGAGATAGTTCGCGACATCGGAGATCTGCCGGGACGGGGGAATGTACAGCGATATCAGCTCAGTGCCCCTTCCTGACAGTTTCCGAACTTCCTCGAGACTCCTCCGGAACTCGTACTTCTGGAGGTCTGTTAGCTCGGTCACTAGAACCAGTCCCAAGCCTATTTCTACGGGTTAGAGCGTTCACCATTATATAAGTTGAGCATCATGGAACCCGTAGTACTCTCGCTGGGCGGCTCGGTTCTGGTGGACGAAGAACCGGATATCACGTACATCAGGAAGCTCGCGAAGATACTGATCGGCATCTCCGTCATCAGAAAGCTCTATGTTGTGACTGGCGGAGGTAGAATCGCGAGGTACTACATCCGCGCGGGGCGAGATCTCGGGGCAGACGAGGGTTACCTGGACGAGATGGGTATCGAAGTCACGAGACTGAACGCGCGTCTGTTGATCACCGCGCTTGGCGATCACGCGAATCATTCCCCTCCTCGGAGCTACGACGATGCTGTGCACTCGGGGCGGCTCCATTCGATTGTAGTGATGGGAGGCGTGAGCCCGGGCATAACCACGGATGCGGTCTCCGCACTGCTGGCCGAGAGGGTCAGGGCATCCATTCTGGTGAACGCAACATCTGTGGACGGCGCCTACACGGCAGACCCGAAGAAGGATCCGAACGCGAAGCGCATCCCGAGCATGAACCATGCGGACCTAGTCAAGCTCATTGGGAGTCACACAGGAGCGGGTCCCCATCACGTGTTCGACCCCGTAGGCGCAGGTGTTCTGGGCCGGTCGAAGATTCAACTGGCTATCGTGGACGGCAAGGACCTGAAGAATCTGAGAGATGCTCTCGAAGGCAAGAAGTTCAAGGGCACCTTGGTTCAGTGAGACCTTGCTGAGGGCTTCTCCTTCTTCAACCTCTTCATGACCTTCTCGCTGGTCAGCTCTCTCAGGGCGTCCGTCGCGACCCATCTCGCGCTCCTGGAATCCATCTTATGGATACGTTTCGCGACCGCAGCTGCTTCCTTGTTCAAGGTGAGATTCCTTTTGCCTATCTGCCTGAGCGCCCAATTGACAGCTTTCTTGACGTAGTTCCTGTCGTCCGTGGCGCTCTTGATGATGAGCGGGAAGTACGCCCTGAACTTCGCGTCAGAGGCGCTCTTGTCGTGGATTGCGAGGGTGGCTATCATCACGTACCCTGCTCGCTTGACGAACTCCTCTTTGCTATTGCTCCACTCCCGAGCTTTCTTGTGCGCGTGCTTCGACCAGCTGAACAGGTGCAGGCAGCAGCCATCGCATACATCCCATGAGTCGAAGTCCTTGACCCAGTCGTCCATTTGCTGCTCTGTCACTTGGTCAGGATCATCCATGATGCAGGCGACGAGCCGGGCATCTCTGATTCCCGAGT
>Ga0154706_108_pt1 | contig 15375 bp, 17 predicted proteins | sample Rifle2008BG13ft_FD_105566 | JGI IMG/M metagenome (GOLD analysis project Ga0154706, IMG submission 105566) | Euryarchaeota archaeon RBG_13_57_23
TTCCTTGATGTTGTACTCTGAAGGACCCTTCGCAACTTGACCGTTCACCAAGGCGACGAGCACCTTCCCACCCTTGCGGTCAATCCTGAGCCGCCCTATGATCTCGATGCTCATGCCCGTCTCCTCGAAGAACTCTCTGACCGCTGCCTGCTCGTGGGTCTCGTGCGGAAGAAGTCGACCCCCCGGCATCTCCCAAGCGCGGTCCCTGTGCCGGACCATGACGAACTTGTCCCCGATGAACGCGATAACATAGGCGAATTTCTCCAAGCTCAGGCCTCCACGATGAAGCAGGCGTGGTCCTTCGAGTAGCGCTCGAGGTCGATGACACTCTTGACCTTTAGGTTCTTAGCGACCAGGGCCTTCCTCACTTCAGAGAAGAGTTCCTTCGGAGATCTGTTCACATTGATGCTCCTCGACTTGAGCATCAGGACCCCGTGGCCCGCATCGAACGCGGCCATGTTTCTGACGAAGATGTCCACTTGGTTCCGCTGGGCGATATCCTGGTACACGAACTCGATTCCTTCGATCATATACGCGTACTCCTCGGGCCTGTTTGCGTCCTCGAGGATAGGGAACATGTTCCTCCTCGTCTCGCATACTCTGACGAGATCACGGAAAGAGCGTTTAGAAATCTCGACGCAGTGCACGGCACCGTCGACAACTATGTCTGAAATGTGCGATGCAGTCGTGCCGGAGGCTGCTCCGAGGTACAGGGTCTTGGTGCTTTGGTCTATCCCGAAGCCTTTTCCCCCCAGCAGGATCGCCGCCGCCAGCTTCGACCGGTACGGGTCCCAGATGCGGTACTCTATGTCCTCGACAAAGACCAGTCTCTCTCCATAGACGCTCTTTCCCGGAGCGGCGTTCACGGTGAGCAGATTCTCCCCGTCGGTGAAGACCCCAGGAACAGCTCCCACTAAGGACAGCAACCGGCTCATTCGTCCGGCCAACGGTGTCCCGGCTAAAGAATTATACGACATACAGGGATGCTGGAGCGTGGCTGACGAGGACCTAGAGAAGCAGATCAAGGAGCTCGCGGAGAAGATGGACTCCTTGGAAAACTCGATGTCCAAGGTGACCGCTCCTTACTCGCAGCTCCTGGATTACATAGAGCGGTTCCAGAAGATCTCCTCCAGCTACTTCAAGATGCTCGGGTTGTACCAGCGGTTCGGCGCGATATCGCCCGACCTGCTGATCCCTGGAGTCAAGGACCCGATCTCGAGGGACATTGTAAAGGTCCTCTTCGAGAGGGACGGACAGAACATATCGCAGATAACCGACAAGCTCAAGGGCATGAGAGGCACGGCCTCCAGGAGGATCGTACGGGAACGCCTCAAGCTGCTGGAAGAGAAGGGTGTCCTCAAGGGCAAGGGCTCCTCCAGGTCAAAGGAGTATTGGCTCACGCAGGAATACATAGACAAGTGGTACGACCTTCTCGGGCTGGGCATCACGAAAGGCGACAAGACAGAGACAGACACCTCGGAATGAGGGCCTGTCGGCCACTTATGCTCACTTTGCTTATCTACGAGGACAGCGCATAGAACCATCACAGGTGAAACAAATGATGGTCGACGACCACGAGATGGATGCCGAGAAGCTGAAGGAGGTCATGTCCGTGATATCAACGGAGATCCCGAAGCTACTCGATGCGTTGAACAAGCAGCTGAGCAACCCCGAGAGCGCTAAGAAGATGGGAGAGGTAGTCGCCCAATTCTACAAACAAATGATAGATTCCGGAATGGGTCCGAAGGAAGCCTATGCGCTTACCGAGAAGTTCATGTCGAGCTTCAGCCTCGGAGGCATGATTGGCAAGGTCTTCGCCGGGGGCAAGACCAAGGATGACATTGACGAGATGGTCGAGGAGCGAATCAAGGAACGGATCAGGAAGAAGATGTCCGATGACTGACCACGATAAGCGAAATGTGGTCAAGATACTAGCCATCATGATGCGGACGGCTCCGGGACTGACAATTAGGACCGGGTGGGTATACTTCAAAGCGAAGAGGAAAATGAGGCGCAGTCACAGAATCCTGACCAAGGAGTTGGTGAAGGGCGGTATTCCCGAAGACTTCGCGAAGAAGCTCGCGGACGGGTACGCGGCCAACCTTAGAATCAGAAACCTGGTGCGACGTTTGAGCGGAGGGCGATTCGGATTCAGAAGGTAGGCCGGTGTTTGCCGCGCTGGCCTCTCCGAATCACGAGGACGATGAATGCGCCCCCCTCCTTACTTGAGGAAAGCAAGCATCGATCAATAATGGCGCGAAGAGGTATCCATTGGCCATCGGGCCAGTTGGCAGACCCCTTGGTCATCGCAAGAGACCAGCTCCCCCACGCTGCCAGTCCAGCATGATTGATATCGACCCAGCGCAATGAAAGGGCCTCCAACAACCGCAATTCGCCCGTGATAGACCTCGACTGTCCTCGGGAAAACAATATCAATCACTGCTCCGATATGAACCTGTGAAATCGCAGCTGACAAAGCTTTCAGATGAAGTATACCGGCGGTACCGGGAACTCCCGATGGATTATGACGGTCACGTCCTCGTGGGGAAAGGTGCGAGCGGTTCCGCGACCTCCAAGATAGATAAGTTCGCAGAAGATGCCATTCTCGAATACCTTGACAGTGAGGACATCAAGCTCAACGTGCTTAGCGAAGAGGCTGGCATGATCGACCGAGGGGCGAAGGAGACCTTGGTGGTCGACCCGATCGACGGCACGCTGAACTGCACGCGCGGAATCCCCTTCTTCTCAGTGTCATTGGCGGTCTGTTCAAAGAACATGTCCGACTGCAGCTTCGCGCTCGTTAAGAACCTTTCCTCGGGCGACACATACTTCGCCAGGAGAGGTGGAGGAGCGGAGCTGAACGGCCATAGGATAGGCGTGTCCAAGTACAGCAGAGATGATGCAGTATTCATCATGTTCGACGGCGTTGATGTCGCTCCCGAGACGCAGCGTGTGAAGCAGTACGCGAGCAGGGTCAGGACCATGGGCTGTGCGTCCCTGGAGATGTGCTTGGTCGCCCAGGGCTCCGTTCAAGCCCACTACATGAACTGCACGAACTTCAATAGGATGATCAGGGTAATCGATATCGCCGCCTCGTGTCTGGTACTCAGGGAAGCGGGCGGCGAGGTCGTCGATATGGACGGGAACAAGCTTGAAATGGCCCTCGACCTCAAGAACAGGAAGAACTTCCTGGCGTACGGCGACCCGAGAATCAAGGAGATGGTACTACGAAGATAGGGATAACGGGTACACCCGAGTTGAAGAATTTCCGACAGGTCGCGAAGAAGGTCATCGAGGCGCTCAAGGGCGTTGACTATGTTGTGGAAGCCAGAACCGCGGAGGCGCTTGGGATCAAGGATGGGGTGCCCCTTGCGAGAATCAAGGTCGACTGCCTCATAACGATTGGAGGGGACGGGACCATTCTGAGGACACTCCAGGGAAATGACTCACCCGTGATGGGAGTGAACGCGGGCGTTCTTGGGTTCCTCACCGAAATCCAGGCGGACGAGGTCAAGCAATCCGTGAAGAAGCTGTTAGCCGAGGAGTACCACATCGACGAGCGGCTCAAGCTCAAAACCACAATGAATGGCCGGAGGCTCGAGGACGCTACGAACGAGGCCGTCATACACACGGCTCACATCGCGAAGATGAGGGACTTCAGCATATCCATAGACGGGACCCCAGCAACCGAAGTCCGGGCGGACGGGATAATCATCGCGACCCCGACTGGCTCGACATCTTATGCCATGAGCGTCGGTTCGTCGATAATCGACCCGCGGGTCGAGGCGCTGGTCATCGCGCCCATCGCGCCGTTCAGGCTGGCTGCAAGACCGCTCGTTGTTGCGGCGAAGAGCAAGATACAGGTCACTCTGAAGAACCCACGCGAGTGCACAATGGTGATAGACGGTCAGTGCGAGTTCAAGATCAGGGGAGACGAGAACCTGATGTTCACAGCCTCCGAGAAGACCGCCAAGTTCGTCAGCTTCAAGGACGACTTCTACAGGACCCTCGAGGAGAAGCTCATTTCGTCTGCTCCTTTCGCGGCACACAGACACTAGTCGGGGACCGATGGTCAGATGGTCGATACAAAGATAGCCTACCCGAAACACTGGTTCGTGCTGGTGGCCGTAGTTTTCGAATCGATTCTGACCTATCTGTTCCTCGCAGCACTGCTGGATCCGAACAGCATACTAAGGGAATTCTGGCTCGCTTTTTGTCCGGCAGCGGGAATCGTGGTATTCGTATTGGAGGTCCCGCCGATCTTAACGAGCCATTCATTGACGTCGAGCGGTTTCAGGCTCAGGATGGGCCTGCTGGTAAACGAGGAAATCCCTTTCGAGGCGATCGGAGAGGTCAAAGAGACATCGATAACGAGGGGCGGCCTGAGGATCGGCATCGGGGTCAAGTACATGCCAGTGACCAAACAACTGTTCGTTACTTCGGGATTCGATAACCTGATGTCAGTACGGCTCGAGCACCCCGTGCCTATGGGCAAGCTGCGGAAACACCGCGTGGAGGAGATCATCCTGAACGTCAGCTTCCCGAGAGGTCTTTTGGACTTCTTGGAGCCCAAGATCAACCGTCCAGGAGAAGGATGAGATGTCTCTGTTCAAGCTCTTCAAGGATGACAGGGCAAACGTCGACCGAATCAAGAAGAAGACCCTCAAGATGATTCTCGAGGCGTCCAAGTCGAGCTATCCAGAGGAGTTCGGCGCCATTCTAAGAGCGACGAAGGGAATCATAAACGAGCTCATCCTGCTGCCGGGTACCATCCAAGGGGAGCGCTCCGCACTGTTCAAGCTTCACATGCTGCCCATCGATTTCACGGTCGTCGGCACGGTCCACTCGCATCCCTCAGGGGGATGTTATCCCTCCGATGCCGACCTGGACCTTTTCCGGAGGTATGGCTGGGTGCACATCATTGTTTGCAGACCATACAGCATGAGCAACTGGGCAGCTTACGATGCGACGGGAGAGCAGAGGGAACTGAAGGTCGTCGACTGAAGCATGGTCAGGTCCTGAGCACCGCTGGGCCGGTCGCAGGAGGCGTGATTCCGAGCGCCTTCCTCGGTTCAGGTGTTGCCCGCGGCTTGCCAGAACGCCCCCAGGAAGTCCAGCCAGAACTCGTTCGGCATCGCGTACTCGTAGTAGTAGTCCGGGACATCGTGCTCATGCATCGCGAACAGTACCCCGAGCCCGTGTACCTTGTTCTCCAGGGGATTCCACACCTGCAGAGCGATGATCGTCTCATCGAAGGCGTTCAAGGCTGCCGTGCACGCTGCACCGATCTCATCATCCGAGGCCAACGACCTACCGAGGGAGGACACGAAGTCCCTCAGATCAATAAGGTTCACTGAGTTGGCGCCGTAGGAATATGTCGCCTCGCTCCTCGCCTTCGAGATTGCGCTCATGTAGAGTCGCATGTCCTTCGCCAACAGCTCGGTCAGGTCCTCAAGGGAAGCTACCAGTTCCTTGACCGCCACCAGGTCAATCGCCGCGTGGTTGTTGATGGCCTCGCTCATGTACGGAGGCTGGCTCAGTAGTGCCTCGACCTCCTGAATGAACATCACCGCGCACTCGCGCGCGGTCATAGATGGATCATCGACAAGCCTTGCGAAGGTCTGATCATAGGGATAGCCTCTCCAGCCAGTGTAGGTCTCGCTCGCGAGCAAGTATTCGCAGTCGAGCCCGCCCACAGCGTACTCGTAGGCGACCTCGACCTGTCCGACGAGGCACTCGTCGGCACCCATTACATCCACCCGATAACCGTCCAGAGCCTCCAGGACTTCGTGGTGCGTCAGCGCGTCCGGAACTCCCTCAGCAGGGCCGTTATCGTCCCAAGCGATGATGTTCGGGCTGCCGTGGTTCCAAAACATCAGAACCGTGCGGTCCGCTGGTGTGGCCTCGTATGTGTACTCGACGAAGCTCCTCAGCGTTGCCGGGTCGCCCATGTTGGCCTCGAGTCCGTTGAGAGCGAAGTCGGTCATCTCGACCATCTCATCCTTCATGATCTTGAACAGGTTGGCGGGGCCGTACCATCTGTCGACGAAAACGTAGCAGACAACTTCGTCGGTCGACCCGACAGACATCAGCTCATCGAAATCATCCTGGACCACTGGCACATGATGCAATCCCGCTTCGACATCGAGATTGTTGTCAGCCACGAGATAGATCAGGTATCTCCATTGAGCTTCCGCTGGCCGCGCTGCGTTCACGCTCGGGGCGATGAACGCCCCGGCCAAGACCACGATCACTAACAAACCCGCTGCAAGACCCTTCGGTGACAAGTCTCCAACCTCCCCCTAGCGAATACTGACTAAGGTCGGTTCCTGAATGGCCGGCTGATTATTTGAGCGTGCCGAGAACTCAGGTCTCGAGAGCCTCGACCTCGCATTCGATATTGATCACTCCCGGATCAAGCATATCAAAATGATGCACCCACTCGAAGGCCACATGCGCGCCCGCAGCGCACGGAGACGCCTGGACGAGATACACCTCGCTCGCGAAGCCAGTCCAGATTGTCATCTGGACAACGGGGATTCCACCCTTGGTTCCTATGTTGGTTATGTTGCCCGTGATTGTCAGATTGCCCGGACCGTCTGCTCCAGCAGCCACTCCTGAATCCATTTGCGTCTGGTAGTGGACTATCACAGTGAACTCGGGTCCTCCTCCGAATAGGGTTGGTCCGAATACGAACACCAGACCCGCTACGACGGCTACCGCTAATACGAATATGATGAGAGGCCAGTCTTTCTTCTTTGTCTTGGCGGTCTTGTCCACTTCATTTCCTCGCAGAGTCCGTACTCAAGGTCCCTGATGACGTGCTGGCTAGTAACTCTTGCGGCCGCGCTCAGGATCGTGCCCAACGGCATTCTCAGATTCATGTGAATCCCTCATCCTGATAGATGCACTCCTCGTCGACCGACCCGGATTGCAGACACGCGAGATGAGGATAAAGTACGCGCCCTTGTATTGATTGTCATCCAAAGGCTTCCGTGCGTTTCCTCGGCGCGGGAATTGCGCGAACGCCCAGTACCGCCCGAGCGCGCATGGCAACTGCGGGAGGAGAAACTGCAATGGCTGCGTTCTCGCTTCTCGGCTTAGAAGATTCTGCTTCCAGGGGCAATCGTCCCTCTGACAACGGTCCCCATGCCGATCATCGTGCCCTCGCCGATAACCGTGCCGACATCGATCGTCGCGTTGATACCCGTCTTCACGTCGTCTCCCATGATGACTCCCAGCTTCCGCCGGCCTGACCCTGTCTTCTTTCCGTCGACAATCACCTGGACCTCTTTCCCGTCCAGGCGGAGGTTCGCGACCTTCGTCCCTGCGCCCAAGTTGCACCTTTCACCGATGACGCTGTCTCCCACATAGCTAAGGTGCGGGACGTTCGTGTGGTTCATTATGATCGAGTTCTTGATCTCGACCGATCCCCCAATCTTGCACCGGTCGCCTATGCAGGTGCTGGGCCTCAGGTACGCGTTAGGGCCGATCTCGCAATCATCGCCGATGATTGCGGGGCCGACAATGTAGCTACCAGAAAGGACCTTGGTGCCCTTGCCGACTCGGATTTTGCCCACGACTGTCGCTCGCTCAGAAACCTCTCCATTCACTTCCGCCCTCAGATCCTCCATCAGGATCCTGTTTGCTTCCAGGAGGTCCCAAGGACGCGCTACGTCGATCCACTCGCCTTTCAGCACGTGCGTGTACAGATGGGACTTCTTCATGACGATCTTGAATGTGTCTGTTATCTCGTACTCGCCCCGATATGACTTCTTGGTCTCGGAGATAGCCTCGAATATCTCTGGCTCAAGCATGTAGGCTCCGGCATTGATGGTGTTGCTCTCCGGGATCTCTGGCTTCTCGACGATATCCTTCACGACGCCATCCTCGGCGACTATGACGCCATATCGTCTCGGGTCTTCGACCGTCGTCAGGGCCATCACGTTGCCTTTCACCTTGTGGTGATGCTCGACGAGCCCCTTGACGCTCTCCTTGGTGAGCACCACATCACCGTAGAGGCATAGGAACGCGGAGTCGATCTTCTCCTTGACCATTCCTATGGCATGGGCGGTCCCCAAGCGCTCCTTCTGCTCGACGTATTCTATCTTCACCCCGAACTCCTTGCCATCCCCGAAGTGCTCCCTTATCCTTTGTGCCCTCCAGCCGACCAGGAGTATCAGGTCCTTGACGCCAGCTTCCTTCATCGCCTCGATGTTGTGCTCCAGGAAGGGTTTCCCTGCGACGGGCAGCAGCGGCTTCGGGATGTTCGCCGTCAATGGGCGCATCCTCAGGCCTTCGCCAGCTGCAAGGATGTAGCCTTTCACTTCACGCACCCCTTGACCGCTTTCGATATGATAGCCATGATATCAGAGGCGAGCGCATCTGACCTTGCCTCCGCCAGGAATCTTATCCTCGGCTCAGTCCCAGACGGCCTCACGAGCGCCCAGCCATCCTTGAACTGTAGCCTGTGCCCGTCCAGCGTGAGCATTGACTCGCACTTGATGCCCTTGAGCTCCCGCTCGATTCCCTGCAGGATCTTCTCCCGATTCTTCGGGTCGAACTCGACATGATTTCTCAGGATCGGATAGCACGGAATGGCCTTCCGTAGCTCCGAGAGCTTCTGCTTGCCCACGAGCTCGACCAATCTCGCCGCGGCCAGAACTCCATCCGGGCAATAGGTCTGGTCTGGGAAGATCCAAGTACCGGAAGGTTCTCCCCCGAAGTCCGCCTTGCTCTTCTTGACCTCCTCGCTGACGAAAACGTCCCCCACCCTGGTCCGGATAACCTCTGCGTCGACGAAGTCGTCAATGATCATCGAGGCGTCCACGGTGACCACGATCTTCTTCTTGCCGTACCTCTTCGCGAACAGCGCCAAGAGCCTGTCGCCGCCCACGAACTGCCCCTTCTCGTCGAACGCGACCATCCGGTCAGCATCCCCGTCGTGCGCGATCCCGAGATCCGCCTTCATCGAGACGACCGCATTCTTGAGGTCCTGGAGGTTCTCCTCAGTAGGCTCCGGGGGCCTTCCAGGGAAGTGTCCATCCGGGTTCGAGTTCATCGTGATGACTTTGCAGCCCATCTTCTGTAGAACCAGCGGTGTGATGTTCGACGCGGGCCCGTTCGCGCAATCGACGACGACCTTGAGGTTGGATTTCCCGACGCCCGCGAGGATGCGCATCATATGGCACTCGACTGCGTCCTGGAGCACGTGCCGTGTGCCCACCTTGTCCCAAGACTGTAGCTTGAACTTCCTTGTCTCAACCAGCTTCTCGATTGCCTTCGTCTGTTCGACACCGAAACCCGAGCCGTCTGGATTCCAGAGCTTGATTCCTTCGTACTCCGGAGGGTTATGGCTCGCGGTCACCATGACCCCGCAGCCGAGCGCGCGGGAGGCTTCAGCTAGGGTTGGAGTAGTCACGAGACCCGCGTGGAACACATCGCATCCTGCAGCCATCAGGCCGCTCGAGACAGCAGCCTCTATCATCGGTCCCGCGGTCCTCGAATCCATTCCGACAGCGGCGGATCTCGCCTTCGATCCGACTGCCATACCTATCATTGCGGCCAGCTCTGGGGTGAAGTCCCTGTTGACGACGCCACGAACACCAGACGACCCGAAAAGCGACATCTGACGAAGCCTCTCGACTCTGAATACAGTACTCGGTTATATTACATACGCGTGGGAGAAAAGTCCGAGCTGATGGCCTCAGCAGATGCGCGGAGGGACATGGACGGACGATGATGAATCACAGAAGCAGGAATCGCAGCCCAAGCTTCCTGAAGGACAAGATACGACCGCACATCAGAGTAGTGTCGTCTCCTCATGGACAGGAATCTCGAAATCAGGTAGTCTGTCTATCACGTAGTCTGTTGGGAGGTGCTCCGGAGCGACAATCCCCCTCTGCCTCACCTTGCCAGACAGCAGCAGCTCCGCACCAATCGCCCCACCGACGCCGACCAGGTACCCGACCGCGTTGGACCGGCAGAGTTCGTATGCTCTTTCGTGTGACATGATGATCCATTCCTTGAGCATCGTCTTCTTCCCATCCCTCATGCCGATTACTTCGGCGACTATGCACGAGTACCCCTTGACCTTTCCGATCGTCTCGATAGGCCTGGGTATCAATGCGGTCACGACATCGATTGGCCTGACGCGCACTCCGTCGACATCCACGGGTTCGAAGCTGTGCATCCCCAGTTTCCGGAGCATGTTAGCTGCAGCAGCCAAATTGTCGTTGACGGAGATCTTGAAGTCCGCCTTCTCAAGTCCCCTGATGAACCTCGGCATAAGCCGCGTCTCTTCGTGGTTCGTGTTGTAGACCGGCAAGGGTCCGACAGGCTCTGGGAAATTGTATATCTCCCTCTTGTGCAACGGCGGAAGGTGGATGAACTCCCCGTGCCTGAATATCGGCGCTGGCGTGGTAACCTCCTCCATCATCTCCAGCGGGGACCAGGTGATCACGAAATCGCGCCCGTCAATCTTGGAGATCTCTCCGTCCCGGATGTACGCCTCGGTAGCGCTGTCGAGCTTCCCTATCGCGTGCTTCGCCATTATGTCCGAAAGCCCGGAATCGCAACCCATTGCGTGGATTGCTGTTAGGTCTGCGTCCTTGAACATCCTGTGTATCTTCACAAAATGCTTGATGGATTCGTTGGACATGGAGAAGTCCAAGTAATTCAGGCCCGACGAGATTGCTGCCTCCATGACGGGGACGTTCAGTTCTCCAGGAAGGGCGCACACGACCAGGTCCTTCCCGCGAAACAACTTCCTCAAGGCCTGTCTGTCGCGAGCATCGACCTGCGTGACGGAGAACTTGTCGCTCTTGACTCGCTTCGTCATCTCCTTCGCGGGATCTGGATCGATATCCGCTAAGACTATCTCATTCACGTCTTCGTTGGATTCGAGCAGTTCCGCACAAACAAGCCCTGTGATGCCGCACCCAAGCTGAACCAACCTCAAGCGATCTCTCCCGCTGATTCTGTAATGACGTTGAACGTAGATATTGTTAGTCAAGAAAGATTCAGCGACGCGCGAAATGCTGTGAGAATCCTCATCGGTTGAAATACATCGAGTGTTCCGGCAGCTTTCCGAAGATCTTGAAGCCGAGTCTGCTGTATAGCTTCACACCCTCGATGGTCGACAACACGACGACGAACTTGAAGCCGAGGGCGCGCGCGTCGCGCAGCGCTGCATTGACGACGGCGGACCCAACCCCTTTGTATCTGGCGGACTGGTGAGTCCCAACCGTCTGTAGGCCGGCCACATCGTCGCTCCAGTTCAACATGCAAGTTCCAACAGGTTCACCATCGATTGTTCCTAGGTACATCCGTCGAGACATCTCTCTCCCACTTTGGGGCACAAGCTCAACGTTGTAGCAGGGGTTTTGCATCATCCAAGGAACGAGCTCCTTCGGTGACCCCCACGAGGACGCGAGACACTCGGCCCACTTTTTCGAGTCCGAGGCGTTCTTCACTGTTCTCACGACGAGCCCTCTAGGCTCCGCATATCCTCCCTTGATCGCTTCCAGGTCGATTGCCATTGCAGTGAGGTCGTAGTCGTGGGGAAAGCCCTTGGCTTCAAGTCGCCGCCCCATGTCTCGCGGCGTGCATAATAGGCCAGTATACCATAGCAGGGGGGTTCGACGCGCTCTGAAATAGCTCATCACAGCATCCGTCGCCGTGTCAGCGCTCTCGTCATCGAACTCGGTCTTGAGAACGACGTTGAAGATCTCCTGCTGTATTCCTGTATACGCGAAAGTGGCTCCATAGTGCTCGAGTAACTCCGCGTTATTCGAGTCGCACGCAGCTCTCCAGTAATCAATGAAATTGATTTCACACTGCCTGACAACGTCGTCTGGAGACAGTTCGGCAAGGGATATCTCGTGTGTTGACAAGAGTCTCAGGAACCCGTACGTGAACGTTGTCTATGACACTTTCGAGCAGAGCTGGGTTACACCATTGCGATGCACCAAAGATTGCCTAGCAGATGTCGAAAACAGAGCCAGCGCATCTGGACTTGCTGTCCTCCTGTGTCAACAAGTGACTAGCCAGATGTCTCTGAAAACGTAGCCAGCATACACAAATCATTAAATACCAGCCAATAAGATACACATGCTGGCCTATGTCTGGATGGCATGGCCAGAGCACAGTCGGAGGGATGAAAAAATGGTCATGGAACCAATAAGCGTTGAGAAGGCAATGGAGATTGCCAAGAAGAAGGGCATCAAGCCGGGCCGCGTAAAGGGCACGAACGGGATTCAGTTCACGAAGGGCAGGAACTCGCGCCTCGAGATCATCGACTGGGACGAGTTCAAGACGACCCTCTCGAAGAGAAGGCTCGCAGTCTACGAGAGCGGCGGCTGGATGAAGATAATGAAGAAGTGAGTATTCACTTCTTCCCAAACCCTAGATTCAAAACCCTTCTTCTTCGGATTTTCTGTGAAGCATTTTTCTCGATTGTGCCCTCGGCCGAGTAGTTTCAGATACCACCTCGCAAGCTTCTAGAGAGAGCGTCCCATATCAAGCGGTCGGGCGAAGATCGTGAGAAGAGAGGATGTCAAGACAGAGCATGATGTGCGGGAGTTTCTCAAGGACTGGTCGGAATTCGAAAGAGCGGTCTACCTCGCCGCCTACAACATACCACATGGCAGAGTCTGCACCTACGGATCCATCGCGAAACGGATTGGAAGGCCTAGGGCTTCGCGTGCAGTCGCTAACGCGCTTCACAACAACCCGCTGTATCCGATCGTGCCGTGCTGGCGAGTTGTCAAGGCGGATGGTGGGTTCGGCGGAGACCAGAAGGCAGCCGCGGGCAGGAGAGAGCACGTTCGGAGCGAAGGCATTCCCATCGCCAATGACAAGGTGATCATGAGCAAGGAAGTGCTGTACTAGGCTTGTCTCGCCTGGCAGTCATTTGCCCTTTCTGCACAGTTCTGCGCCGGCGAGATCAACTTCCTTCTCCTCATCAATGCTTTGAACGCGCCATTTCTGCGAAATCGCAGCAGTATCCCAGTTCGCTGATTCGAGCGCTGCATTAGCTCCATCGAAGACCTTTCAGGTCGCCATCGTGAAGCCGACCTCGCCTATCGCAAGAACGGAGAAGACGAGAAGAAGCGTTCCGAGCACTATACCCAACGCGTGCATCAAGTTCCTGGGTCCCGCGACAGCGAACAGGACGGTGAACACGAGCACGATTCCCGAATTGAGCGGTATCACTACGAGGTAGAACCTGAGAAGGGTGGCCATCAGCTCAAGCGAATGGACGTCAAGCCAAGCGATGAATGTCAGCACGACCTGCAATCCGAAGATCAAGGCGAGCACGATAACATAGTCCTTCTCTGGCCGGTCCTTCTCCAGCCATCCTGCGAGCCTGCCGGGGAGCTCTGCGTGCAGCGGGCGGTGGATCGATGCCATCACGAAAAATATCCCCGGGACGAGAGCGGCCACTATCGAAAGCGAGAGCCAAACCTCGCCCCCTCCACGCTCGACCGCGGACAGAATGTACATGATCCAGGGAGGAGAGACCGAGAGCACTGACAACGCGAGCAAGGCCTCGGGAAGGCCTCGTCTCGACGCGAGCTTCTCATGGATGGAAGTTCCGTTCTTCAGAGCCTCGCCTCCCAATGCAGCGGCTCGTGCCATATGAACGCTATCAGTGATGTAGGTTTGCCCAGCCAGGTCCTATGCATGCTGGATCTCAACAAGGGCCCGGGGACGCTGTTCCCTCCGGGTCCCAGCTGCCACGTGCTGGAACCCCACTTGCCCGCGAAGTTCAGCCAGGGAGAAGGAGACATGATGGACAAGGGATACATCTCACCGGGAACGTCAGGCCCAGAGAACATCGACGAGTGACTTCCAAGCGTGACGAAAACCCATGGATGAGTCCCGTTCTTGAGGACATTCAGATCGTCCCATTCGCGGACTTCGCCCCCGTAGTGCTGCGAGTAGGCGAGCCTTGCCGGAATCAGTTCGCTAGACAGGTTCCACCTGGACCAGGAGTCGAACACGACCTGAATCATCTCCCAGTCGCCCTGGTGGGGCGACACGGAGTCGAAGAGATAGAAGAACCAGTACTGGATGATGACCGTGTCATTGTCTGAAGTCATGACGTGGGCGTAGATCTGCGCTTTGTATTGCTCCGTCTCGCGCTCCCTGAGCCGAAGGTAGGAGTCGGTCCGATGAGCCACGAGAGCGGTGGCATTGATTGGCTGCTGATCCAAAAGGCCCTTGGTCTTCCTCTCTCTGAGCTCGGACTGGTTCAGCATCGACCATATCTCAACAGGACCGGCGTCCTCGACCTGGTCAAGATGGATCATAGGGCCGAACTCATGAGCGAGCAACAGCTTGTCAACGAAACCGATCTCGCTCTGGGTCGTTATGCCGAAAGTGACTGTCGCATCATCCTCATCGTTGGATCCCAGGAGCCCCACAGAGCTGTCTGACTCCCCGGACGCGTAGCCACTAATGACATCCCCCGAGAAGGTCTCGGTCAGCAGGTCATAGAGGATATGCAGAGTGCTCGTGTTCTGATCCTTCTCGCTCCCGCCCCCTTTGACGGGACTGATATCGCAGATGTCGTCAGCCCGGTCGTCGTGATCCCAGACCTGTACGAGGAGCGGGACCACTCTCGACGAGTCGGGGACGTTCTTCCACATAGAGTACAGCCCGGTGAAGTTCACGTCGTTCACGATCGGGACCTCGCTCCGGCTCCAGAGACCCATCTCCCATGCGTCCCCTTGCCCACCCTCGGCGACGCCGTCCAGCACCCTCTCCCCAACGGCTATCCTGACAAAGGGGTCCCATGGGGTGCGGTCGTCGATGAAGTCCAGCTGCCGGAGACTGTAGAAGACGAAGCGGACACACAGGTCGTGCACCGGGTCGATGTCCTGCGAATCGACCACGCCATCTGCATCTGAGTCGAAGAAGACCTCCACGGTGAGAGAGTAGTAGCCAGGGGTAGGCCTTAGCGAGTGGCTGGCAGCGACCTTCCACCGTGCCCCCGAACAGTCGGCCATGTCAAAGGAGAGGACAGGCACAACCGTGAGCGTCTCAGGCGAGGTGCTCGACGAACCGTAGATAGCATTCGGAATCCGGTCACTGGTCCGGACGTCCAGCGTGGTCCATCCTCCGGTCCTCCGGCCGAACCCGTCCCAGACACTGAGGTCGAAGTCCATGTCCTCGGGGTATTGCAGGATTGCATCGATCCTTTGCACGTTTGACGGAACGTTGAACTCGAAGGTCGGACCATCTCTGCCCAAGGGCACCTGCTCGTCGAGGAGGATTGTCACCGTGAGCGTGAACACAGCGCCGACGCTTGAGTTTGGCGCGCAAAACGCGACGGCCTTCCAAAGCCCGGAACGATCGACCGGAACGTTT
>Ga0154706_116_pt5 | contig 15322 bp, 16 predicted proteins | sample Rifle2008BG13ft_FD_105566 | JGI IMG/M metagenome (GOLD analysis project Ga0154706, IMG submission 105566) | Euryarchaeota archaeon RBG_13_57_23
CTTCATCGCCTTCTCGACCCTCTTGGGGAGTTTCGCGGTCTTCACGAGGTAGTAGAGCGTGAAATTGCCCGCGAGGCTAGCTGTGCTCGCGACCAGCACGACCGCCGCACCCCACCAGAACGAAGTCGCGTGCGCACCGAATATGAACACCATCCACGCCTCGGGAAGCGTCGGGAACGCAGTGCCGTCTATCCAGATGATGACCGCTATCGCCAAGAGCATTCCCGCATCGCCCATGTCAGCGAACAGGTCGATGATGTCTTGCCCGATGCCGATCAATGGATCGGCCTCCCATCTGTCAACGATTCGTACAACTCCTTCAGCATCAGGGCCGTCTTCTTGATGTCGTGCTCCTCTGCAAGCGCTGCGGCGCCCGAGACCATCTTCCTGCGGAGGGGCTCGTCGTCCAGCATCATCCTGAGCTTCTCGACGAACTCTTCGTCTGACCGGGCCTTAAGACAGTGCATCCCGTCTCGGACCCACTCATCGTAGACCGGGATGTCTCTGATGAGTAAGGGGCAGCCGCAGCTGGCTGCTTCGAGCATCACATTGCCGTAGCTCTCGGCCTTTGTGGGGAACACGAATACATCAGCAGCGGAATACACTCCGATGATCTCCTCGAACGGCACATGACCTGGGAAAACAACGTTCCCCGGCGGAGTCTTGTCAAGTGCATCCTCCAGGAGCGCCTCAGAGGCACCGACCCAGACGAACTTCACGTCCTTCCTGTCCGAGAACCTCGACGCCATGTTCACGAAGGTGTCGACCCCCTTTCGAGGTATCCTCAAGCCGACGCTCAGCACGAGCTTGTCGGATTTCGAGATGCCCAGGCTCTCCCTGAACCTCGCTCCGCGGGCTTCGTCCCTGATGAAGACGCTCCGGCTGATTCCGTTTGGTATTACCTTGAAAGGCCCCTTGACTCCGTCCTTCGCGAGCGACTTGGCCACATAGGGCGTCGCGCCGACCACGACGGTGCCCATGTTGTAGAACCTGACGGAGTACTCCCTCACGAAAGGATAGATCAAGGAACCTCCGACGAATCCTCCCTTGACCAGCTCGGGCAGGTGACGCCCATGGACGATCAGCGGCTTGCCCGCCCTTCTCCATCTCATCGCCCAGTAGAACGAATCAGGCAGAGGGCTGTGCAGGTGCAGGACATCGTGGGCCATGCTGGGCTTGTTGAGTGTGACGTTCACGCCAACCTTCTCCAGCTCCTTGATGACCATCGGCACATTGGTGCCCATTCCCCCGGGGTTCTTGAACGGGATGATGGACCTGTATCTCTCGAGCTCGGTCATCATGCAGACAGATACCATGCAGTCACCATGAGCGCAGGCTGTCGGAAGAGAGCTGAAGAAACCCTCTAGCCTCTTCGCGAGCATGAGCCTATACCGATATATAACTAGTCTGCTCGGCCAAGAAGTCCAATCCTGGCCATGCCAGAAATTAGTGCTCCGGATATGTATTTATACGGTTCCAATCTTCGCTCGCGCCGTGGAGCGGAAAATCATGGCCTCTCCGGCATTGTTGTTCGCCCTCGGCACATTCTTCCTGTGGGGGACTACGAACCTACTAGTTGGCTACGGCGAGAAGAATCTAGGGATAGATGCGCAGGTATTCACCGCCATCATGTGGGTCTCGATGGGGGCGCTCGGCGTTGGGCTGCTCGCCTACCTATGGCTGACCGGGAAGGAGATCCAGTGGGAGATGAAGTTGCTCTACCCCATTGCTGCTGGACTGTTCCTAGGCATTGGCATCCTGTCATTCGTGTATGCGATGTCTCATGATGACATGAGCACCGGCGCCACGGCGGCGATAGCGACCTGTAACGCAGTGTTCACGGCGACGCTCGCGTTCGTCCTGCTCAAGGAGGACCTCTCGCTTAGGCAGTGGGCGGGCATAGGCACCGTCGTACTAGGAATAATCCTGCTCAGGGTTTGAACGGCTACCGCTCCCAGACCGAACGGCCGTCCTTGATCACCAGAGACACCTGGTTCGTGCCGAACTTATAGGGTATGTGAGCGTAGGTCGGGATGTCCAGCATGATCACATCGGCCCTCTTGCCCTGCTCAATAGATCCGACCTTCCTTTCTAGCCCGAGGGCCGCGGCCGCGTTGATTGTGGCTGCCGTGATCGCCTCCGCAGGCGTCATACGCATCTTGTGACATGCCAGGCTGATCGTGAACTGCATCGACTCGTTCCAGCAGTTGGGATTGAGGTCGGTTCCGAGCGCGATCGGGACGCCGAGGTCGATCAGTCGACGGCCGTCGGCGTAGTCCTTCGACATCGATGAGAATGGCGTTCCTGGCAGCAGCACCCCGATGGTGTCCCTCCTGGCCATCGCCATGATGCCGTCATCGGATGGCTTGCCGAGGTGATCTGCCGAAATTGCGCCCACCTCCGCCGCCAATTGTGCGCCGCCAGAATTCGAGAACTCGTCCGCGTGCACCTTGAGTCCCATGCCGAACCCTTTCGCCGCGAGAAGGAGCTTTCTCGATTGCTGAACGTTGAAAATCCCCTTCTCGCAGAACACATCGCAGAACTCCGCCAATTTGCGCCTGGCGATTTCAGGCAGCACCTCGACCACCATGAAATCCACATAGGCGTCTCCGTCGCCCTTGAACTCGGGAGGCACGACATGCGCCCCGAGATAGGTAGGCACGAGAGATACTGGGTACTCGTCGTCGAGCCGCTTGATGGTCTCCAGCATCCGTATCTCGACATCCTTGTCCAGCCCGTACCCCGACTTCGCCTCGACGGTCGTGGACCCGTGGACCAGCATCGACTCCAGGCGCTTCGCGCTCTGCCGGAAGAGGTCCTGCGGGGAGGAGTCTCGCGTGTCCCGAACGGTCCTGAGGATCCCGCCACCTCCCTCGAGTATCTCCATGTAGCTCTTGCCCTTCGCCTTGAGCTCGAGCTCGAACTCACGAGAGCCGGCATAGACCAGATGAGTGTGAGGGTCGACTAATCCTGGCATCACGACCTTGCCGCTCGCGTCGATCCTCTCGATGCCCGTTGAGTTGTGCTCCCTGAGGATCGACTCCGTCTTGCCCACATCGAGTATGACGCCATCGGATATGGCCACAGCTCCGTCTTGCACTATTGAAAGGTCCGACATCTCGGCTTTCGCCCTAGCCCTCCGTGGACCTTTCAGAGTCACGAGCTCCGATGCGTGCAGTATCAACATGTCGTCTGCCAATCCAACCGAACGCGATAATCGCCTTAGCTGTCTATAAACGAATCGAGCCCCTCACGAAGTCCGCTTCCCCAGGAGCTCGTCGGCGCAGTACTGTAAGGTGTCACGCGGGTTCAGCATCGACCTGAAGTACTTGTAGTCAGAGATCTCGAGTTCTCCGGTGAGATAAGAGACCACACCGTAGATTATGGCTGCCAAGACGGCGAGCAGTATCAGAGCCAGCCAGTCGACCGTGGGTATGAACAGCCAGTCTATCACGTACAGCAGGCCCACCATGATTATGGCATTGAGGACGTGCCTCACCGAATGCGAGTTGGGCTCGATCTTCGCGGTCCTCCAGACCATGTATCTCAGGACGATGAAGTAGTACGCTGACGATATCAGGATAGCCAGCGCAGCGCCCTGACCCTTGAGTCCGAAGGTCTCGACTCCAAACAGACTCTCAGGCACGAGCAGCAGCAACGCCAGCAGTTGAATGATGATCCCGCCGATGCCGACATAGAAGAGAGTGGAGTGTCTTCTGATGCCCGCGATTGCCGTTCGCAGGGGAAGCACAAGCGCGACAATGACCGCCGACAGGACGAGCACATCCATGGTCCTCACGGCCGCCGTGAACTCATGCGTGAGGATCTCGTCGAGTATCTGGGTGCCAAAGGTCAGATAGAAGGCCGCCGTCGGGATGACTATCAGGGAAATGTACCTCTCCGCCTGGTTGACAACATCCCAGCTCGCAGCGACATCTCTCCTTGTGAAGTAAGTCGTGACCGAGGGCAGGATGAGCGTAGCCACGGAGAGCGAGAACACACCCACGAATACTGCCATCTTCTGGACGCCGAAGTAAAGGCCCAGCTCGTAATCACCCCAGAAGTACCCGATGAGCACCTTGTCGAGGTACAGATCGACCACTATGATGGCGGATATCGCGAACACCGGCGTCAGCGAGCGAATGTAACCCGCTATCGTCGCCCTGTCCGGCCAGCTGATCTTGACACGACTGAAAAGTAGCGCGACCAGGATCGATGAGGCGATTATTCCCGCGGCATACGACGACGCCAGGAGAGCGGCTCCTTCAGAGCTCGATCGGAATCCCGATGTTGCGAAATAGATGATGAACGACACGCGGACCACGAGTTCGAGCAGGGACGGGATTTGGACCTTGGCGACAGCGCCCATGCCCTCGAAGGTGTGCGTTGCGACCTGGCTGATCCCCAGCAGCGTGTAGTAGACAAGGAACACCTTGAGGGAGTCGACGACCATGAATGTGCGAGGCATCTCGCCTCCGATGTTCGTCCGTTCCCACATCTCGATCAGGATGAATGTGGCTATCGCGAAGGTGGCAATGAGGACCAGTCGTATCGACGCATAGGCTCCGACGCACTGGCCGACGTCGCCCCCAGCTCTGATGCGGTGGACGTGGACTGAGCCGACTCCGAAGTCCGACAGGAAGCTGAGGAGCCCGACAGCGGCCAGAGCGTACCCGAGTATGCCGAGGGTGCTCGGACCCATGTTCTGGGCGATGAAAATGAACCCTGCCGTGCTGAGAATGGCCCCGGCGACGCCGTTAATCACGGAGATGGTGGCTTTCGGGCTCATCAACCGGCGGTTGCAGCTCGCGTCCTGAGCGCCCTCTTCGGGCATGGTCCCTTAACATATTGATGTCAATATTAAACTACTGGTCAAGTACTCGAGAAACCGGCCGGACGGATATTGGATCCTTGATGAGATTATCTTCATCCAATGGCAGACAATACGGGTCATGAGGCGGAGGTGACTTGAACATCGAAGCGCCATCCAGTGCTCACGGCGATGTGGCCTTCCGGAGCTATCGTCCGAGCGACCTGACGGTGTGCGGGCGCATCGCAAAGGAGGCGTTCCCCTACGGAAGAGGCTCCGAGAGAGAGAATTCGAGCAAATGGACCATGGAGGGATACATCGAGTCGTCCCTCCTGTACTCCACATGGTCAGAGGTCGCATGCGTTGGCGATGAGGTTGTGGGGTTTCTATTCGGCAGGATCGAGAAGACCTGGAAGGGACGGAATCGGTTCAGGCCTCTCATCACCGAGCTTGCCATGACTGCCAGGTTCCTTCTGAGGGACCCGCTCATGCTCGCAAGATCACTCGGGCTGATGTGGAACGTCTGGATCACGGAGGCGAAGCTCGCAGAACATCGACCAGAGAGCGATGCGGAGATCGAACTGCTGATAGTCGATTCGCGGCACAGGGGAAAGGGCATCGGGAAGCAGCTGGTAGATAGGTTTCTCGGAGCGGCAAAGAACGCTGGGGCACGAGTCGCGACCCTCTACACCGAAGACCTGCAGAGCAACTACCGGTTCTACGAGAGTTACGGGTTCAAGAGAGTCGCCACGTTCTATGACGATGTGACGTCGTACTTCGCGGGCAAGCCCTCGACGGCCATCATCTACGCTCTTGACTTGAAGCGATCAGAGGCTCCAGAGCGTCCCCGCTGAACACAAGCGCGGAGGTCCCTGAACTCTCGCCTTCTGCCGATCCGGAGGCTGACCGCGAGCTGGATTTGTGATATGCGACGTAAATGTCTGCCTCCAGCATAGTCGTCAGGTTCTGTGAGAAGTAGTGGTGCACGAAGTACAGGTTGCCCTCCGAATCCATCGTGCATTCTCCCGCGAAGTTGGACAACACCTCCACGGCTGGGTCCCATTCTGAGCCGTTCTTGATGCACCTGAAGATGGCCGGTCCCGGATACCCCAGCTTGCTCGTCCCAGTGTACCAGAGTTCGCCTCCGTCCTGGGTCAGGAAGGGATAGCCTTCGGTCGAATCGGTGTTCACATCTGGGACCTTCACAGGTTGCGACCACCCACCTGCGACTCTGTTGGTGGTCCAGAGGTCCATGTTCTCTCCGTAGTCCAAGTTGCCGGTGTGGAAGTAAATCGTGTTCCCATCGGCCGTGAGATGGAACTCGCCTATGTCGTAGTCCACGTTCAGTTGCGACCCAGCGTTCTCCACGTCGCCCCATTCACCGTCTTCATACTGTGCAGTATAGATATCGATCTCTTCGTAGTTGCCCGTGCGGATCGAAGCGAACCACAGGGTATCCCCAAGGACGAATTCTGCCCCATCGAGCGCGACGTCGTCATTCAGGATGATCCTCTCGGGCTCAGTCCAGACGCCGCCCACCTTCTGCGACCACCAGATGCCGGTCACTTTGTCCAGGAGCTGCTTCTCCGCGGGAACTCTCACATCGGGTGTGAAGAAAAAGAAGAACCTGTTCCCGTCGGGCGTGATGAATGGTGAGTCCTCGGCACCCGCGGTGTTGATCGGGCCCGTCATTGGTACGGGGTCTTCCCAGTCATCCAGGTGCAGGACCGGCTTGAAGTAGTCCGTGGCGGGGGTCCCCTTCGCGACATCGTCAGGGATCACATCGCTCCTGAGTGGAACCTCGGGCTCAGAGTCCATAGAGCCCAGAATGCCTGCAATCAGGAGAACCACGACCAATACCACGACCACTACTATCGCTATCAATCCCTTCCTAGACAGAAAACCACATCCTATCGAGCCGTGCCCGACCCGGCCAAGGATGGTGTTCTTCCATATTAGGGGCTTTCCAAGGGGTCAGCCAGACGAAAATTATTTGTATGCATGCTCGCATCAGCATCCCATTCGAACGAATAGGAGGTTCCCGGAAATGATGTCCAGAATGGTTCTAGCAACTGCGCCGGGGACCGCATGATTCTGCATAGCGACTCCGACGTTTGGCGAACATCGTGCCTACATTGCGGACGCTATCGACAACGACGAACTAGACGAACATGCGGTTCTGGTGCGTTAGCGGGTGGCGACCGTCAGGTCACTACCTGAACGCAACTCGTTCCATTCGGCTCCGACCGTGCGCCCCTTCCGGGGTCGTATAGGGTCATCATCACGTCATGCTGGAACGCGCCGGGGTCGAACCGTAGACCCCCTGCCACCTCCAATCCCTTGGAGATGGCTGTCTGCAGCAGGTTGATGCTCGCGTTGATGTGCCTGTCCAGGCGCCATCCACACTCGCATTCGAACAGGGTGCCCATTCGGGAATCTTGTATCCTCCCACATATCGGGCACTTCTTGCTGCTGCATCTGGGATCCACCTTGACGAGGGGGATCCCTCTCCACTGTGCCTTGTACTCGATGATCTGGTGTAGCTTACGTCGTGGCCACATGCTCAGACGTCGGTTGAGTTCCTTGTTCTTCTTGAACTTCATCCCCTTGAGGTCTTCAAGGACGATGGTGGACTTCTTCCTCTCGGCGAACTCGAGGACCGAGTTGGCCACCTGGTGTAGTCTGTAGTCGATGCGATGATGCTCACGCCTTCCCTCCCTCCTGCAAAGAGAACGGGCCATCCTTCTGTCGTGAGCCTTCTTCTTCTGAAGTCTTCTGCGTCGGTCATGATGTCTCTGCTGGATGATCGCAACATCGCGGAAATTCGCCCTCACGACTCCGGCGTCGTTTCCTTGGAGGCATATCCCGTCCAGGCTGCTCTCGTTAGTGTCGAGAGAGACGATTGATTCGGGTATGTAAGGCTTGGAAGCCTCCTTCCTGAAGGCGACTATGACCCGATCCGGGAGGACGGTCAGCGAACCCAGCGAGAGGGTCGCGTCATCGAGGTACCTGCGATGATACTGGCTGACGACCAGCTTCAGCTTCACATGGCAGCCCGCCCTGATTGCGAGGTCGATGACCCCGGTGCCCCTATCCAGCTTGTATGCCTGGTTCTCTGCCTTCATCATCAGGCGTTTGACGTACGGTGTCCGTGGCTCGGCGTTAGTTCTTGTCCGCCTTCGATGTAACTTGATGACACTGGCGGTCACCTCGAAGGCCGACACCAGATGCTGGGAGTACATCCTAGGGTGGTCCTGACGGAAGTCCTTGTACGCCAGCCTGTTGAGGGCGTTTCGGGATGTAACCCTCGCCTGGAGGCCAGCACGGACCGCGTGGTTGACAGCCAATCTGAAGTCTTCCAGGAGGGATTTCGCTTCCGAGGGGAGGTCGGACTCGAGTCGGAAGACAACCCCTTTGATCGGCATCGCTCAGGCAACGAGTTTGGGAGTAGTACAGTCCACCGACTGCATGTAGTGTCTAGGAGGGCTGACAAATGCCTTTCCGGACCTTCACCACCCGAATTGTTCCAGAACCGATCTCCGCCAAAACTCCAATTAGGCCGCATGCCATGAGGGCACTCGTCCTCGAGGTGGTCGAAGTGGACGAGAAAGGGTTCCGGAAGTTCGTAGCCGAAGGGAAGCGTGTCCCGCCAAATCTGAGCGAGAGCACTATCAGACAGAACATCAGGACGGTCAAGGAGTTCGAGACACTTCTCAGGAAGCGGAACGCGAAGAAGGTATTCAGCAACGCGACAGCGAATGATGTGAAGGCATTCGTCAGGCAGCAGAACAAGAAGAAAGCGGACATGTGGACCAATCACCTCGGCCTCCTGAGGTACTCGCGATTCGCCGGGAACGAAGAGGTCGAACTGGCTCTGCTTCTGATGTTGGACGGATACGATGTTCTTGGGAAACTCACTGAGGCGGTTGTCAAGGAGATAGGCAGGAAGAAATCGAAGAGGATCCTCAAGGGGTTCAAGCTGCCGGAAATCGGCACATCTCCGAAGAGGTTCCCGAAGGTGACCAAAGAGTTCATGAACAGGCTCGAATCCAACCTCGACCAGCACACCTGCAGGAGGATCCTCTTGACCGGTGTTCACGCGGGTCCCCCCGAATACTACCTGGATGAGAAGAAGATGCTGCGGGAATCGAAGAACGTCGACGAGTACCTCAGCAAGAGACGGAAGAAGCTGATCAAGGAGCTCTCCGAACACATGAAGAACGACACGCTCTTCTTCACCCAGAGGATAGACAAGAAGTCCCTCGACTTTGTTAAGAAGAACCCGGAGGTTGCGGGAGGCGTCAGAAAGGGCGACCGGATATTCCAGACCAAGATACCGTACATGATGATAGAGTGCCTTGGCGAGAAGGACCCGACCATGAGGAGGTACTACTACTGCCATTGTCCGCTCGCCCGCGAATCCATCTTGTCAGGATTGAAGATCTCACAAGACTTCTGCTACTGCAGTGCCGGCTACGAGAAGCGTCCCTACGAAGTCGCATTCGGCGAGCCTGTGGAGACAGAGGTCCTGCAATCAGTCCTTTGGGGCGACCCGGTGTGCAGGTTCGCGATGCGCATCCCGAAGAAGTACCTAGCCGGCAAATTGTAGGTGGGCGGAGCCCCTATTGGTCTCGGAACTCCGTGCGGTTCGCCTTCCAATCGTCAAAGAGTCATGGAGTCCTTACGCATTTCGTAGCAGCAAACGCATTGATGGGGAAAGGAAATTCTGTGGTCGGCTCAATGAACGATAGCAAGACAGGGCACAGACCAGCGGCCCTCAAGGTACTTGTCGCATTAGAGGGCGTCTTCGCAATCGTAGGATTCATGAGCGGATACGGGCTGCTTTCGTCCCCGTCAGGCGAGGGCTTGGGTCTTTCAATCGACCTGCTCGACAACGCCCCTGTCAGCGACTACACTCTTGTCGGGTTGTTCTTCGTTGCGTTCTACGGCATCCTACCGTCAATGACGGCCTACGGCCTCTGGACCAGGAGGAGATGGCGCTGGACCGATGCTGTCAACAAGTGGACCGGACAACTATGGGGTTGGACAGCCACGGCCGCACTTGGGATCATCATGCTCCTTTGGATCGTGGTTGAGTTGATTTTCGTGGGCGCGCTAAGTGGCATCGGAGGGGCTCTGCAGATTGTTATCACCGTGCTTGGGGTAGTCGTACTCGGGCTAGTCACACGTCCCTCAGTGAGATCCCACATGAGACTTGAGGACTGACAGGGAGTTGAACGGAAACCGCCCGCCTTGACGTTCGGAGACATTTCCCCTTGAACTTCACTAGCCCACGATTTCCATAACAGACCAGAGCGCACAGTGTCCGTCGAAAGCATATTAGCGTTACAGCGTTTGCCTGTCAAGCGGTGATCTAGCTGGCAGAGGAAGTTCTAATCGTGATCAATGACGCCCCCTACGGAACTGAGAAGGCCTACAATGGGCTTCGACTCGCAATCGCGCTCCAGGCAAGGGACAACAAAGTGAACGTTTTCCTGATGGCGGACGCTGTCTTCTGCGGCGTCCCGAAGCAGGAGACCCCACCAGGCTACTACAACATTGGCGAGATGCTCGGCAGAGTCCTGGGAAAGGGCGGGAGAGTCGCCGCATGCGGCAGCTGCATGAAGGCGAGGGGTCTGAACGTGGAGGGGCTCGTCAAGGGCGTCGAGCAGGGTTCGATGGCGCTCCTCTCGGAATGGACCGAGAAGTGCGGCAAGATACACTCGTTCTGACGGCCTTATCCGCACGGGCTCGAGATGCAGCACTGGACCTCGCAATGACTGCGGCGCGAAGAACTCCCGTACCGACACGCACTGCGGCAACTGCGACAAGGACCTGACCGAAGTCAAGAGATTGATGGCCGTGAGACATCATGCGTGATCGAAGGAACTGGGAGTTCGTCTTTGACCGACTACGGCTCTGGGTACTAGTTTATCAGTCGCGGAGTCCATGTTCCCCTGGGGATTGGCCATGGAATCAGATCAGAGACTTCATGCGCCCGCGTGGATCAGTGGACAGGCGGAGAAGGAGGCCGGGTCCGACAAGCTCGCTGTCAATGAGCGCAGAGGACAGCTCGCAGCGGTCGCGGGTTTCCTCATACTGATAGCGTTTCTCGCGCTCCATCATACCCAGTCGACTGGGTTCTTCACCGATGATTTCGGCGCCGTCGCGGCCATACTCCTCTATGGCATGATCGCGTATGGCCCAATCCCCCTGTTGGTCAGGTTCTTTGTCGGCCGCAAGAACGATCCTGCCAGACTCCTCGAGGCATTTGGGATGGCGCTGTCCTTCGTGGGACAGCTCTATCTCCTCGTAACATTCCCGTTCGACATGGCGCACTTCGCGGACCCGCTGCCAGGATCGCTCGAGTTCCTCCTCGATTGGATATCGCCGACATTTGCGAAATGGGTCCTCGGTATTGGTGTGGTCGGGAGCATCATCTTCATGATCTACGACTTCGTCCTATACATGGCAGTAAAAGAGCGCCTTTCGAAGACCGATGCCTCCGGCGAGAAACCGGTTGAGTGATTGAGAGGCCTGGGGGGAATTCAACGGACGAGAAGACCCGTGACCGTTTCATCTCACTCTGGCGCAAGTACTTCGGCGATGCTCAGCTGCCCATGGCGGTGTTCTTCTCGGACGAGCGCGCGCAGACGCCCGCCACCTCAGATGAGTCTGGTCAGTGCATCGTCGCCGAGCTCCCGCACGTCATGGAGGGAAAGACGCTCTGCTACTCGGCTGAGAGCCGGATATGCAGGGGCGGAAAGAGATACCTGGGTTTTGCAGCCGATGTCGAGATGCCCAACTTCAACCACTTCCTCTCGTACGGCATTCTCGGGAAGGTGAAGGGAGAGCGATACAAGAAATCCCCCGAGCTGGTGCGCGAGAGCGTGAAGCTCTCTCCTCCGCTCAGAGCTCCGAAGCCGTTCATGATCTTCAAACGGTGGGACAAGCTCTCAACTTCGGATAACCCGGAGATCGTCGTCTTCCTCGCAGGCCTGGACACGATAGCGGGTCTGTTCACGCTGGCGAACTTCGACGAGGCCGAGCCCAACGCCGTCATCTGCCCGTTCGGGTCCGGGTGCTCCTCGATCGTATACCATCCGTACATGGAGCTGCGGTCTCAGCGCCCGAGATGCGTCCTGGGGATGTTCGACATCTCCGCGAGGCCATACGTCGGGGAGAACTCCCTCTCGTTCGCGGCGCCGTTCCCAAAGTTCCAGAAGATGGTGGACAACATGAACGAGAGCTTCCTCACGACCGGTTCCTGGAAAGTCCTCCGTCGGAGGGGGAGAGAGGGTTCGCCGTGAACCGCATCAATGCCATCCTCTGTGTGAGATGAAAAACATAAAAGGAAATGGTTTGGCAGAGTCCAGCTCTGCCGCGCGACAGGCAACGATTCTTTGCATCACATGTCGGGTATTGCGGCCAAGGCATCATCTGCCTGGATCAATCCCGAACCGGTCGCGTCCGCTCCCCAGGAGTATGTGTACCAGTCCATCACAGGGGACAGATCGAATATGTCCATGGACCCAGCCGGTATCTCCAGAGCGGTGTCCTTCAGGATCGACTCGACCTGCATCTGATCCAACGACGAGTCCTTCTCGAGCATCTGCGCGATGACTCCGGTCACGTGCGGCGCGGACATGCTGGTCCCGCCCAGGTAGTAGAAGTTGCCCGGGTTCATGCCGTTGAGCCAGCCCATGCCGGGGCTCCACCACGGAAGGTGAGAGTAACCCGGAACTCCCGGATAGGGTCCTCTGACCCAGCTACCCGGAGCAACAACGTCAAGCTGCTGGCCCTCCAACTCCCGGCTGCTCCATTCAGTGATGTAGACCTCATTGACTACATCTGAGGAACTCTCAGGGATGTCGTTGAACCCGTAGGTGTCGTCCTGGATCCACCAGAGCCTGTAACGGGGCAGCGGCGCGACATAGTCAGGTCCGTACCACTCGTACTTCCATCCGCAGGCGCCCACAGATATGACCTGTGAGTATGCGCCCGGATAGCCCATGCCCGCATCTCCCTCGTTCCCGGCAGAGGCCACGACGATGACGCCGTTGGCTATCGCGTAGTCGATCGCCTCCTCCATGACCGATGCAGGAGCAGGCCCTCCGAGGCTCATCGTGATGATCATCGGGCTGTATCCCGCGATCTTCAGGTCAGTGGCATATCTTATGCCCGCTGCTACCGCGCGGTCCGTGCCCATGACGAACTTCTGGTCCGTGTAGTTGACCGGGTCGGTGTGCGCCACCCCGATCGTGTAGTCCGCCAAGACCTTCACGGGTATGATCGTCACGTCAGGAGCCACTCCTTTCACGAATACTGGCATCAACGGCAATCCTGCCGCAGCATCGGCTGGCGCGTAGTAGTTGTAGCCGAGTATCGTGCTCGTCACGTGCGTTCCGTGAGTGGAGCCGAGATCCCCGATCCAGCCTATCTCGTGCACCGTTCCGCTTTCCACGAAAGTATTCGTGACCGAATCCCATTTTATCTCTTCCTTGAATCCTTTCCCAAGATCGGTTGCTATGCTTTTCGCCGGGAAGTAGTCTTTCCAGTTGGGCGCCAGTCCGGTGTCCAGAACTGCGACGTACACGCCCTTTCCGGTGTATTCCGTGGCATCGCTGTCTATCATGTCGAGGTCCCATGTGCTGCGTTCCTCCAGCGGTATCTTTGGAGCTGCACTCCCCTGGAAGCTCGCCAATGGGACGACAAACACTGCCGCGCATAAAGCGACAACAGCCAATCTGATTGATCCTCGTCTTTCAGAACCTATCTTCATGGTCTCCCCCCTAATGGCTGTGTCAGTCATCTGACTGAGCGTATTTAAGAATTAGCGCTGACCCAGAGGGTGTCGCAGCATAGCGACGACTAGCCGGATTTCTTTCGGATCTCCTTCTTTCCGGCTTCGAACTCGCGGACCTGCTCCTTGTCCTTCTCAAGCAGGAGCCCCAAGAACTCGCCCACATGGGTCTTCTCCTCTTTGGCGACGTCCAGAAACACGGACTTGAGCCTCTTGTCCGAGGTGGCTGCCGCAAGCTGCTCGTAGAGATCGATGGCGTCGAGCTCGGCGATTATTCCGAGCCGCAGCACTTGCCTGTCCAGATCTGTCTTCGTCAGTCTCGCACCATCCGTCGGGAACTTGGCCAGCATATTACTTCCCCCTCCTGTTCGGTCCGCAGCAGAGCATCACCAGTATATGATGCTCCTTCATAGCACTTTCGAAGAACCCGTCGCACCGCCGTCCTTCCCCCGAGTCCCTTGGAAGGAATGGTTTAGCTTCAGAATAGTTAAATAAGAGAACTAATTTACAGGGTCTTCATGACCCGCGCGGACCAGAAGAAGCTAGAGGAAATCGCGGACGGATTCATGGACTCGTTCCCCATCTTCTTCCGAAGGGTCTCCCGAGAAGAGGCGCACCCGAGCGCAAAGAAGTTCGACCCGAGCCGGTTCGTTCTCAAAGCGGTCATGATGCACGGGCCCGTCCGCATGTCGGAGATCGGGAGGCACATGGGGATCTCGAAGCCCTACATGACCGCCTTGGTCGACAAGCTCATCAGCGAGGGGCTTGTCGAGAGGGTGTCGGACCCTGACGACAGGCGGGTTGTCAATGTCAAAATCACAGATGCTGGCAAAAAGGTCATCAGGGAGTTCGCGAAGGATATCAGGGAGGCTGTCGTAAAGAACCTCTCCTCGCTGGATTCTGAGGACATATCCACTCTCTACGAAGTCCAGAAGAAGATCAGACACATCGTCTCCAAGTTGGATCGACAAGAGGCTGGGAAGTGCAGATCAGAAAAGGATGTGTGACAATGTCGGAAATTGCGATCAGCGCCACGAATCTGACGAAGAAGTTCGGAGACTTCACCGCGGTCGATCATATCTCCTTCGACGTGAAGAAGGGAGAGATATTCGGCCTGCTGGGTCCGAACGGAGCGGGGAAATCAACCGTCATCAGGATGCTGTCCACGCTCAGCGCTCCGACCGAAGGGTCCGCGTCCGTAGCCGGCTTTGATGTCAAGATAGAGGACGGCAAGGTCAGGGAGCACATAGGCCTCGTGTCAGAGAAGATGATCATGTACGACGAGCTGACCGCCAGGGAGAACCTGAAGCTCTTCGGGAAGCTCTACGACATCCCCAGCGACGTCTTGGAGAAGAGGATCAGCAAGCTCCTGGATTTCGTGCGCATGCAGCAGTGGGGGGATCACAGGATCGACACATACTCCACGGGCATGAAGCAGCGGATAAATGTCATACGCGCCCTGGTGAACCAGCCCGAGATTCTGTTCCTGGACGAACCCACGCTCGGCCTGGACCCTCAGTCGACGGCGGAGGTCAGAGAACTCGTCCGGAGGATCAACCTCGAGAACAAGACCACCATCATCCTCACGACGCACATGATGACCGAGGCGGACATGCTCTGCGACAGGATCGGCATCCTGGACCACGGGAAGATCGTGGCGCTGGACACACCGACCAATCTGAAGAAGTCCATCACCGGGACCGACGCGA
>Ga0154706_118_pt2 | contig 14989 bp, 12 predicted proteins | sample Rifle2008BG13ft_FD_105566 | JGI IMG/M metagenome (GOLD analysis project Ga0154706, IMG submission 105566) | Euryarchaeota archaeon RBG_13_57_23
ACTGATGGGATATTCCTGTGCGGTCTGGCGCATTCGCCCCGTTTGATCGGGGAGAGCGTTACCCAGGCGCTGGCCGCAGCTGCAAGGGTCAATACCGTGCTTTCCAAGGAGTTCATCGAGGCGGATGGGGTCGTGAGCGTCGTCGACCAGGAGAAGTGCATAGCGTGTGGCAGGTGCGAAGAGATCTGCGAGTACGGCGCCCCGAGCCTGGTCGAGATATCTCCCGGAGTTGTCAAATCAAAGATCAACGAGGCTCTTTGCAAGGGCTGCGGGTCCTGCGCGGTCGCCTGCTGCTCACACGCCATCAGCCCGAAGCACTTCAAATCCGAGCAGATACTGACGATGATAGAGGCCTGCCTCCGCAAGGACCTCGAGAAGGAGGAAGCGAAGGCATGACCGAGCAGAAGTTCGAACCGAGCATCGTGGCGTTCTGCTGCAACTGGTGCTCGTATGCTGGTGCTGACCTCGCAGGGGTCAGCAGGATGCAGTACCCGACCAACGCCCGTGTGATCAGGGTCATGTGCTCAGGCCGAATCGAGCCGTACTTCATTCTCAAGTCGCTGGAGCTCGGGGCCGACGGGGTGCTCGTCACGGGATGCCACATCGGCGATTGCCACTACATCTCAGGTAACGAAGAGGCCGAAAAGCGCATGAAGATGACTATGGAGGTCCTCGACAAGCTCGGCATAGGCAGGAACAGGATGCGCCTCGAATGGATATCGGCTTCAGAGGGGCAGAAGTTCGCCCAGACCATGAAGGACTTCACGGAGCAGATACGGGCGCTAGGACCCAACCCGCTCCCGAAGCAGGCTGGCCAGAAGAAGCCAGACCCGGCCAAGATCAAGGATGTCATGAACAGGATCATCGAGGACACGGGCGCATTCGACTGTGTGGAGTGCGGCAAGTGCACTACCGTGTGCCCCGTGGCTAAGTACAACCCAAATTTCGCCCCTAGGACAGTGGTTCTGAAGGCGTCCGAGGGCATAGTGGAGAACGTACAGACGAACAGGGATGTGTGGACCTGCGTCACATGCGAGATGTGCAACTCAATGTGCCCGTACAAGGTCGACTACTCCGGATTCATCAGGGGCATGAGGGCCGAGGCAGTCAAGTACGACAACGTGCCCGTGTGCTCCCAAGGCGGGCTTATGCAGGAGGTCATGAGGATCCAGGCGGATAGCACCGTTAAGCAGAGCCGCCTAGACTGGTTGAAGCCCGACCTGAAGGTTGCCGACAAAGGGGAGGTCTTCTACTTCACTGGATGTGTCTCGTACTTCGACTCCATATTCAAGGAGCGGCCACTCAAGCTCTCTGGCATACCCCAGGCGGTAGTAAGGATAATGAACAAGGCTGGTATTACACCGGTCGTCAGTAACGACGAGGTATGCTGCGGACACGACCTGAACTGGACGGGGGATGAAGCCGCTCTCAAGAAGTTGATGAAGAAGAACGTCGAGACCATCAAAGCATCTGGGGCGAAGAAGGTCGTCTTCTCCTGCCCCGAGTGCCTCAGAACGTTCAACATGGACTACCAGGACATCATGGGAGACTTCGACTTCGAGATGGTCCACATCTCAGAGCTGGTTGACGACCTGGTGAAAGAGGGCAAGCTGAAGTTCAAGAAGGGCCAGAAGAAGGTGACATTCCAGGACTCCTGCAGGTTGGGAAGGCACCTCGGGATATACGACCCGCCGAGGAACGCCCTGAAGGCCGCGGACGCCCAAGTGGTCGAGATGGACAACAACAGGGACAAGGCCCTGTGCTGCGGAGTGAGCGCGTGGGCCACATGCGACGAGACCTCCCGGAAGCTGCAGGTAGACAGGCTCAAGGAGGCCAAGAAGACAGGGGCCGAGTGCCTGGTGACGGGGTGCTACAAGTGCCTCATACACCTGAGCTGCGCCCAGGAGAACAAGACCCAGGTGCCCAAGGAGCAAATCGACATACCCATCAAGGACCTGAGCGTGGTCATCGCGGAAGCGTTGGAATAGGAACGGAGATAGGATGAGCGCACAACAGAAAGCACCGGCAAAGGCTGAACAGGCGAAGGCGGAGCCTAAGGGGGAAGAGAGGTACCTGCTGGTCGAACTGTCGTGCAAGGACCTCAAGTGCTTTCCGTGCACGTACCCGAACTGCCAGAGGTATGTCAGGACGACTACGAAGAAGGTGCCATTCGAGACCCGCATGACGAAGACCTTCGAGGTCAAGAAGCCCGTGACCGGCCCGTCCGATACTCGGGACAGGCTGGTGTTGATAGAACTCTCGTGCAAGGACAAGCAGTGCTCGCCTTGCACGTATCCCAACTGCCAGAGGTTCGCAAGTGAGTCACAGAAGAAGAAGAGACCGTTCAAGGTCAAGGTGACGGAAATCGAGAAAGGGAAGGAGGTGCAGAGCCTTCTTGCGAAGTGAGCGCGGAGTGGCCGCGACGCATTTCGTCAGCGATTCGAGTAGGAGCGCTCGCAGTCGTCACCGAGTCTACGAAACGAATAAAACGATGATAGCCTTACGGAAAACGGAGTCTGAGGTCGAAAGCATTCGGATTTAAGATCGCAAGCAACTTTGAATAGGGTACAAGGAGGGCAAGCGAATGACGAAAGATGTCATGGTGATAGGGGGAGGAATAGCAGGGATTCAGGCGGCCCTTGACCTCGCGGACAAGGGAATGATCGTTCACCTGGTCGAGAAGACCCCCAGCATAGGCGGAAGGATGGCCCAGCTGGACAAGACCTTCCCGACGAACGACTGCTCGATATGCATTCTGGCCCCGAAGATGGCCGACTGCTTCAGCCACCCGAACACGAACGTGATCACGTACGCTGAGGTAGTGGGCGTCGAGGGAAAGGTCGGCAGCTTCAAGGTGAAGGTGCTTAAGAAGGCCAGGTACGTCGATGAGACGAAGTGCACTGGCTGCGGCGAGTGCCTCGAGAAGTGTCCGTCGAAGGTCCCGAGCGAGTTCGAGATGGGCCTGTCCAACAGGAAGGCCATCTACATGCCGTTCATGCAGGCCGTTCCGAGGGTCATGACCATCGACAAGGAGCACTGCACTATGATTACGAAAGGCAAGTGCGGCAACTGCAAGAAGGCCTGCAAGAGGGAGGCCATCGACTACGAGATGAAGGACAAGATACTGGAGCTCGAGGTGGGCGCGATCGTCGTCGCAACCGGATTCGATTCGTGGGACCCTTCGAGCGCGACCGAGTACGGCTACGGGAGGTACCCGAACGTCTTCACTGCCCTGGAGTACGAGAGGATGATCAACGCCGCTGGCCCGACCCATGGACACATCGAGAGGAGGAGCGACAAGAAACGCCCCATCAAGATGGCATTCATCCAGTGCGTCGGGAGCAGGAACCCGCAGGTGGGCCACCCCTACTGTTGCTCGGTCTGCTGCATGCACTCCACCAAGGAGTCCATGCTCGCTAGGGAGCACCACGACGACATGGAGTCCACGATCTTCTACAAAGACATGCGCGCGTGCGCGAAGGGCTTCTGGGAATATATAGAGCGCGCGAAGCGCGACTATGGAGTGCGCTACGTGAACTCTGATGCCACGGTCCAGGAGAACGCCGAGACGCACAACCCGATCGTCGTTTACGACGTCGGCGGGAGACAGCAGTCAGAGGAGTTCGACATGGTCGTCCTCGCCACTACCCTAGTGCCGCGCAAGGAGACCCTCGAGCTGGCCAAGGTCTTGGGACTGAAGGCCGATGAGTTCGGTTTCCTCGAGTCGTCCGAGAGGATCCTTGAATTCGGCAAGACAGTGGTTCCGGGCATCTACTTGGCGGGTTATGCTGCTGGGCCTGCTGACATTCCAGAATCCGTCGCACAGGGATCGAGCGCCGCTGCCAAGGCAGTCGAGGCGATCGTCCAGGCTGGAGGGTGATGAGAGATGGCTGATACTATCAAGGTAGACCCCAAGGACAAGCCCAGGATCGGAGTGTTCGTCTGTCACTGCGGCACGAACATCGGCGGATTCGTCGACGTCAAGTCGGTCGCCGAATACGCGAAGACCCTGCCGGACGTGATCTACGCAACTGACAACCTGTACACCTGTGCAGAGGACGGCCTCGTGAGCATCAGGGAGGGCATCAGAAAGCACAACCTCAACAGGATCATAGTCGCGAGCTGCACCCCGAGGACGCACGCCCCGCTGTTCCAGGCGACCTGCGAGAGCGCTGGCCTGAACAAATACCTGTTCACATTCGTCAACATCAGGGAGCACTGCTCCTGGGTGCACATGAAGGAGAGAGAGAAGGGCACGACGAAGGCCAGGGACCTCATCCGCATGGGCGTCGCCAGGGCCAGGCTGCTCATCCCGCAGGAGGAGCAGAGGGTGGACGTCGAGCCTTCAGGAGTCGTCATAGGCGGAGGCGTCGCAGGCATGACGGCCGCTCTGTCGTTGGCGGATATGGGTTTCCCGGTGCACCTCGTCGAGAGGGAGGCGGAGCTGGGCGGGTTCGTGAAAAACCTGAACAACCTCTATGTCACCGAGAAGAGCGCGACTGACACGATCAAGCCGCTGATAGAGAAGACCAAGGCGCACAAGAACGTCAAGCTGCACCTCGGGTCCCAGATGAAGTCGGTCGAAGGCTTCATCGGCAACTATGAAATAGTCATAGGCGCGAAGGGCGCTGAGGACATCAAGGCGAAGGTGGGGACGATCATCGTGGCCACGGGCGCCCTCGAGTACGTGCCCGAGGGGCTGTATGGCTACAACCAGTACCCGAACGTCGTCACGCTGACGGAGTTCGAGATCCTGTGCAAGAAGAAGGCCCTGCCGAAGATGAAGAACGTCGCGATCATCCAGTGTGCGGGCTCGAGAGGACAGGTGAAGACCTATTGCTCGAGGGTATGCTGCAACGTCGCAATCAAGAATGCGATCAACATCGTCGACAATTACGACAACATGCTCGGGCTCGCGGAGCAACTCGGGACCGTTATCGAGAAGGTCCCGGTCGAGCAGAAGGTGCCCGAGGAGATCATCGAGCGCAGGCGCAGGAGGCGCGGAAGGGAGCGCGGTGAGGAGGGCGAGGCCGACGAGGTCAAGCTCGGGCCGAGCGAGAAGATCGAGGTCACCGTGTTCAACAGGGACATCATGGCCTATGGTGTGGAGCACGAGCTCACATACAACAAGGCCAGGGAAAAGCGCGTCAAGTTCGTCAGATACACGACGGACCACCTACCGAGGGTCTACATGGAGGGCAACCAGCTGACGGTCGGGTACTTCCACGAGACCCTGAAGCTGGAGAGGACGATGCCGGTCGACATGGTGATCCTATCCACGCCGCTCGTCGCACAGCCTGATGCCGGAGATCTCTCTCAGATGCTCAAGGTACCGTTGGGCCAGGAAGGGTTCTTCCTAGAGGCACACGTGAAGCTGAGGCCGGTGGACTTCGCTACCGACGGCATATTCGTCTGCGGGACGTGCAGAGGGCCGGCAGACATCACTGAAGCAGTCACACAAGCTTCAGCTGCTGCATCGAGAGCGGCCATACCGATGGCCAAGGGATACGTGCAGGCAGAGGCTCTTACCAGCGTGGTCGACGAGAACAAGTGCAGCGGATGCGGCACATGCATACAGGTGTGCCCGTACGGGGCCCTCAGAAAGAGCGAGAAGGGGCTCGCCGAGGTCATCGTCGCAGCCTGCAAGGGCTGCGGATGCTGCGGCGCGACATGCCCGGAGGGAGCCATAACCATGACCAACTACACTGACGCGCAGCTGCTCGCGGAGGCCAAGGCGGCCCTCCAGGAGGAGGTGTGAGCCATGGCCGAGAACGTGCAGCACGCGATAGCTCAGAAGAAGGACGAGCCCGCGGGTGCCAACGAGTGGGAGCCGAAGATCATCGGGTTCCTGTGCAACTGGTGCTCATACGCAGGGGCCGATCTGTGCGGAGTGTCCAGGTATCAGTACCCCACGAACGTCCGCGCCGTGAGGGTCATGTGCTCGACAAGGATCAGCCCGCACATAGTGCTCGAACTGTTCACAGCAGGTGCGGACGGTATCCTTGTCGGAGGCTGTCATCTGAACGATTGCCACTACATCACTGGCAATTTCTACACTGAGAAGCGCCTGAGGCTCATGAAGAAGCTGCTTGAGGACGCCGGCATAGAGCCGCAGAGGCTGAGGCTTGAGTGGGTGTCCGCCTCAGAGGGCGAGAAGTTCTCCAAAATCGTTACGGAGTTCACTGAGCAGGTCAAGAAACTCGGGCCCAGCAAGGTGAAGAAGGACGCGGCTCTGAAGACGCGCGCGTCCGCCGCGGACGGCGCTTCCCAGACTTTCAGGCTGAGAGCGCTCGTCGGGAAGGAGCTCGGGCTCGAGAAGACCGGCAACGTCTACGGCCAGAAGCTGGATCAAACGGAGCTGGAGAAGCTGATAGACGCCGCCACGAAGGACGAGTTCGAGCGCTCGCTCATACTCGAGCTCTCGAAGCAGAAGGCTCGCAGCGTCAAAGAACTCGGACAGATCATGGATGTTCCGACGGACAAGGTCCTGAGGCATATCGTTGTCCTGAGGCAGAAGAATATGATCGCCATGGAGCACCCCGACGGGCTGACTCCAACATACAAGGCCATCGAGATCGGAGGTGAGCAGTAATGGCAGCGACTGACAAGATCGGCGCGGTCATGGTTGTCGGAGGAGGCATCGCGGGGATGCAGTCCGCCCTAGACCTGGCCGATTCAGGATACAAGGTATATTTGGTGGAGAAGCAGCCGAGCATAGGCGGCACGATGGCCCAGCTGGACAAGACCTTCCCGACGAACGACTGCGCCATGTGCATCATGGCGCCGAAGCTGGTCGCGACCGGGAGGCACCACAACATCGATCTAATTACAAACGCGGAGATAGCGATCGTGGACGGCGAGGCGGGCAACTTCACCGTCACGGTGAAGCAGAAGTCGCTCAGGGTCGACCCAAAGAAGTGCACGGGCTGCGGCAGCTGCGCCCAGAAGTGCCCCATCGAGGCCCTGAACGAATACGACGAGAACACGAAGATCCGGAAGGCCATCTACGTGCGATATCCGCAGGCCGTCCCGCTCGTATACTCGATAGACCAAGAGCGGTGCATCGGATGCGGCATCTGCGCGGAGGAGTGCAAGGCCAAAGCGGTCGAGTACGACCAGAAGGACAAGGTCCTCGAGGTCAAAGTGGGCTCGATCATACTCGTGCCCGGCTTCGATGAGTTCAACGCGCGCCTGAAGACCGAATACGGCTACGGAGTCTTCCAGAACGTCGCCACGAGCATCGAATTCGAGAGAATAATGTCGGCCACAGGCCCGTACATGGGCACGATCCTGAGGCCCTCCGACGGGGACATCCCGGAGAAGATCGCGTTCATACAGTGCGTGGGCTCGAGAGACGAGCACTGCGGCAACGAATACTGCTCGAGCGTGTGCTGCATGTACGCCATGAAGGAGGCCGTGATCGCCAAGGAGCACACCTCCCAGGTCAAGCCGTCGATATTCTTCATGGACATGAGGGCCTTCGGGAAGGAGTTCGACGAGTATTACATCCGCGCGGAGAAGGACTACGGCATCAGGTTCGTGCGCTCAAGGGTCGCGTCAATCTCTGAGGACCCGAAGACGAAGAACCTGACTCTGAAGTACGTCGCGGACGGCGAGCCGAAGGAGGAAGTGTTCAACATGGTCGTCCTGTCGGTCGGGCTGAGGCCTCCGGCGGACGCGGAGCACCTCTCCAGGGTCATGAAGTTCAGGCTCAACGACGACGGGTTCGCGCAGACCGAGGTGTTCTCGCCGGTCGACACATCGAGATCTGGGATCTACGTGGCAGGCGCGTTCTCGGCACCCAAGGACATCCCGATGACGGTCGCGGAGGCCTCGGGGGCCGCCGCGAAGGCGTCGACAGTGGTGTCCTCGGCCAGAGGGACGCTCGTCACCAAGAAGGAGTATCCGGCCGAGAAGAACGTCGAAGGGCAGGAGCCGAGGATCGGCGTGTTCGTCTGCCATTGCGGAGTCAACATCGGGAGCGTCGTGAAGGTCAACGAGGTCATGAACTACGCAAAGACCTTGCCGAACGTCGTGTACTCTGAGGAGAACCTGTACACATGTTCCCAGGACGCCCAAGAGAGGATCAAGCAGAAGATCGAGGAGCATAAGCTGAACCGAGTGGTCGTCGCAAGCTGCACGCCGAGGACGCACGAGCCGCTCTTCCAGAACACCATCAGAGAGGCCGGGCTCAACCCGTACCTGTTCGAGATGGCGAACATCAGGGACCAGTGCTCCTGGATCCACATGCACGAGCCCAAGGCGGCCACCAAGAAGTCGAAGGACCTCGTGCGCATGGCGGTTGCGAAGTCGAGGCTGCTCGAACCCCTGCAGAACCTCACGCTGAAGGTCAACCCGGCTGCACTTGTCGTAGGCGGCGGGGTCGCGGGGATGACCGCGGCCATCGAGCTGGCGAAGCAGGGCTTCAAGGTGCACTTGGTCGAGAGGGAGAAGCAGCTCGGAGGAAACGCGCTCAAGCTGCACTACCTGCCGTCGGGAGACGATCCGACAGCATTTGTGAAGCAGCTCGAGAAGGAGATCGCGGCTGACAAGAACATCACCGTGCACCTCGGTGCCAAGATCAAGAGCATCGACGGATATGTCGGCAACTTCAAGACCGCGCTCGAGGGCGGAAAGGAGATCGAGCACGGAATCGTCATACTGACCATAGGCGGCCAGGAGTACAAGCCCCAGGGAGAGTACCTGTACGGCAAGAACAAGGACGTGCTGACCCTGCTCGAGTTCAAGGACAAGCTCCACAAGGGCGAGGCGAAGGGCAACGAGTACGCGTTCATACAGTGTGTGGGCTCCCGTGAGGAGGGCCACCCGAACTGCTCCCGCGTCTGCTGCACGGGCACGATGACGGCGGCGATCGAGATCAAGAAGAAGGACCCGAACGCCAAGGTCTACGTGCTCTACAGGGACATCAGGACCTACGGGTTCAGGGAGAAGTACTACAAGGAAGCCGCCCGGCTCGGAGTGACCTTCATCAGGTTCGAGGACGACGAGAAACCGAAGGTCGAGGAGAAGGGCGGGAAGCTCGAGGTCAAGGTGAAGGACGAGGACACGGGCAAGGAGATGCACCTGAAACCCGACTACCTAGTCCTGGCAGCGGGCACGAGGGCTCAACCGGATGCTGGAGAGCTCGCACCGATGTGCAAGGTACCCCAGACCAAGGAGGGATTCTTCCTTGAGGCGCATATGAAATTGCGGCCGGTCGATTTCGCCACGGAAGGCATCTTCTTGGCTGGTCTGGCTCACGGCCCGAAGTTCGTCGACGAGAGCATCTCGCAGGCTCTCGGGGCGGTCGCGAGGGCCGGTACGATCCTGTCCAAGACCGAACTCGAGGCCGAGGGCATCGTCGCCAGAATCGACGAGACCTTGTGCGACGGCTGTGGCATCTGTGTCCCGACCTGCGAGTACAAGGCATTGGATGTGATGGCCGACAAGAAGGACCCGAAGAAGAAGATCGTCGAGGTGAATGTCGGTCTGTGCAAGGGCTGCGGCGCGTGCGTGGGCTCGTGCCCGGCAGGGGCGTTGACGCAGATGGGCTACAGAGACTCTCAGATCTACGCCATGATCGATGCGATGTTTGAATATGAGAAACCGAAACAGGAGGTGAAGCAGAATGAGCACTGAGGCAGCGCACCACGGCAGTCCCACCGCGAGCGAGGGCGAGAAGGCATTCGACCCCAAGCTCTTGGTATTCTGTTGCAACTGGTGCTCGTATGCAGGCGCGGACCTGGCGGGAGTCAGCAGGCTGCAGATGCCCCCGTACTTCAGAGTGATAAGGGTCATGTGCTCCGCCAGAGTGGACCCCGAGTTCGTACTGAGGGCCTTCGAGAGGGGCGCAGACGGTGTCCTGGTAGCAGGGTGCCACCCGGCGGACTGCCACTACATCGGGGGTAACTACAGGACCCGCAGGAGGATCGCCCTCCTGAAGATGCTCATTCAGCAGTTCGGGTTCGACCCCGAAAGGTTGAAGCTCGAGTGGGTTTCCGCCGGAGAAGGCGAGAAGTTCCAGAAGACCATAGTCGAATTCACCAACACAGTCAAGGAACTGGGGCCGTCCCCATACCGAGGTGGTGTTTGAGGATGGCGCACAGGGAGGCCAGGATACGCGCGGCACTGAGAACGGTCGACGGTGAGAGGGTCAGGTGGCTCCTCGGGAAGAAGGGCTCCCTGACAACCACCGGGAACGTGTTCGGAGAGATCGTCTCCGAGCAGAGGTACGATGTCGTGGTGCAGAAGGCGGCGTCGGTGGAACTTGAGAGGAACCTGCTCCTCCAGGAGATGGAGACGGGCCCGAAGACCATCCACGAGCTGCATGAGACCACGAACATACCGAAGACCGAACTTGTGAAGCACATCATCGCGCTGAAGAGATGGAGACTGGTCGAGCAGGTGGGCATGAAGGGCCAGTCGCCGCAGTATGTGGCCGTACCGAGAAAATAAGAGGTGAACAAACATGGCTGAAAAGATCAAGATAGCACAGTACTGGGGAGCGGGTTGCGGAGGATGCGACGTCGCGCTCCTTGACATAGACGCCAAGATACTTGACGTACACGCGATAGCGGAAGTGGTCTTCTGGCCCATCGGATTCGACGGCAAGATCAAGGACATCGAGGCGATGCCCGACAAGTCCATAACCGTCAGCTTCTACAACGGCGCCATCAGGAACTCCGAGAACGAGCACATCGCGAAGCTCCTGCGCCAGAAGTCCGTGATCATGATATCGTTCGGCTCGTGCGCCTGCTATGGAGGTACACCGGGCCTTGCAAATGTAACGAACAGGAAGGAAATATACGAGACGGTGTACAAGAATACGCAGTCCACCGACAACCCGAACTTCGTGGTGCCCCAAACGCACACCAAAGTCAAGGAGGGCGAATTGGAGCTCCCGGAGTTCTACGACACAGTCAAGACGCTTGACGAGGTCGTAGATGTCGACTACTTCATGCCCGGGTGCCCGCCTACGACCAACCTGATCGCGATGGCGGTAGACGCCGTCGCCCAGCATGTGACTAAGGGGACCCCGCTTCCGCCGAAGGGAACGATGATCGCCTCGGACAAGACCCTATGCGACGAGTGCAAGAGGGAGAGGGTCGAGAAGGGCAGGAGGATCGAGAAGATCTACCAGGCGTACGAGATCAAGCCAGACCCGAAGAAGTGCCTCCTGGACCAGGGCATCATATGCATCGGGCCTGCGACCAGAGCTGGCTGCGGCGCGATGTGCCCGAACGCCCAGATGCCGTGCAGGGGCTGCATGGGTCCGACGAAGGGGGTCATGGAGCAGGGCGCGAGCATGCTGAGCGCACTATCATCGCTGCTGAACATAACGGATGCAGAATCGAAGATGAGCGAGGACCAAATCATGACGCTAATGATGCAGGTGAAGGACCCGCTGGGTACCTTCTATGCGTTCACGCTCCCGAAATCGGCGCTCAAGAGGGCTGTGACCGAACGCGGAAGAAGGAAGGCGGTGAACTGAGATGGCCGGACCGATAATCAACGACACACCGACGAAGACCAAGGAGAGGCAGATCACGATAGACCCGATCACCAGGCTCGAGGGCCATGGCAAGATCGAGATATTCCTGAACGACCAGGGCAACGTCGAGAACGCCTACCTGCAAGTTCCAGAGCTCAGGGGCTTCGAGAGGTTCTGCATCGGCAGGCATGTCATGGAGTTGCCAGTGCTGACGAACAGGCTCTGCGGAGTCTGTCCAGCGGCGCACCACATAGCCTCCACGAAGACTCTGGACGCCGTCTTCAGTGCAAAGCCCACGGAGACCGCCAAGAAGATCAGGGAACTGTTCTACATGGGCCAATTCACACACAGCCACATAGCCCACTTCTACGCGCTAGCCGCTCCCGACTTCGTTCTCGGACCTTCGGCACCAGCAAACAAGAGGAACGTCCTGGGAGTGGTCGACGCGGTCGGCGTGCCCATAGGCGCGGAGGTCATCAAGCACAGGTCATACGGCCAGAAGGTGCAGGAGATAACCGGCGGAAGGGCCACGCATCCAGTATTCGGTCTGCCTGGCGGAGTATCGAAGCAGATCTCCGAGGAGGAGCGCGCTCAGATGGAAGAGATGGCAAAGTCGTGTATCAAGTTCGGCGAGTTCACCATCAAGCTCTTCCACGACCTGGTCCTCGGAAACAAGGACTACATGGGCCTCGTGCTCAACAAGGACGCCTACTACCTCGAGACCTACTACATGGGAATGGTCGACAAGAACGGCAAGAGCAACTTCTACGACGGGGACATCAGAGTAGTGGACCAGGACGGAAAGGAAGTCGAGAAATTCCGCCCGGAACAGTACCTGGACGTCATCGCGGAGCATGTCGAGCCATGGACATTCATGAAGATGCCCTACCTGAAGAAGGTCGGCTGGAAAGGACTTGAGACAGGAAGGGGGAACGGCATATACAGGGTCGGTCCGCTCGGCAGGATCAACGTGTGCAACGGCTACACGACCCCGCTTGCGCAGAAGGAGTACGAGTTCTTCAAGAAGACCATCAAGGACCTCGGAGTCACGGGACCGATGCACTTCACGCTCGCGTTCCACTGGGCGCGCGTGATAGAACTCCAGTACGCCGCTGAGAGGATGCTCGAGCTCGTGGGTGACAAGACGATCACGAGCGACGACATCAGAGGACCCTTCGGACAACCGAAGGAAGGCGTTGGCATCTGCGAGGCCCCGAGGGGAACGCTGATACACCACTACGCCTCGGACAAGGACGGCCTGTGCACCAAGATTAACATGATAGTCGCCTCGACGAACAACTACGCCGCGAGCAATGCGAGCGTTCGCCAGGCGGCAAAGGCGTTAATCAAGGACTGGATGGTCTCCCCCGGCCTGCTGAACAAGGTCGAGATGGCCTTCAGGTGCTACGACCCGTGCCACTCGTGCGGAACGCATTCGTTGAACGGTGGACCGGCGTTGGAGGTCACGATAAGGCGCAAGGATGGCTCTGTCCTGAAGACCGAAAGAAACTTCTGATTCTTTCAAGGGAGGGATATCCTCCCTACGAACTTCTCCCAATACTCATCTAGTCCTTTGATACTACGAAAGCGACTGAAAACGCTGCCGCCGTTGCAAGGACAACCCCAATCACCAAGAGAATCATGACCGTTCCGATAGGGCCGAGATATTCCGATGGGAATGTGGAGTCCCTCTTGGCGTCATAAGCATACATCCACAACGAAGCTGCAGCGAAACAGAGAAAGAACAAAGCCGCAACGAGAACCACGAGGACAATCGACCACGCCGACCGTATCCCGTCACTAGGTGAGTCGGACATACTGTCAGGTTCTTCTCGCACCGCTATCTGAGATAGCCGGATTCCAGATGGCCCACCCATATGCAAGACCAGAGAGGGACTGCGTTTCCTCGTTGAATGGATACCGCATGCCCACGCGCGGAGGCGTGCCTCTGCGCGTGCGTTCGCGGGCGCGCGTGCGAAGGCCAGAGTTAATATGGCTGATGCCCTTCGGTCTAGCGTGAAGAGACTGGTCCTGGGTGTTGGTAACCCAATCGGCACGGACGACGGGGTCGGCATACACGTTGCCAGAGAGTTGAAGAAGCTCGATCTCCCAGGAGTGGAGGTCGAGGAACTACCCGCAAGCGGGCTCGAGCTGCTCGACATGGTCGTTGGATATGACAAGGTGATCATAGTCGATGCAATCAAGACTAGAGGAGGAAATCCTGGCGATTTCTACACGCTCACGGAGGACGACTTCGTCAGATCTGTTCATGGGGCCTCTCCACATGGCATCAACATACCGACCGCGTTGGCCATGGGCAGGCGGATTGTGCCCGAGCAGATGCCGAGAGAACTGATTTTTGTCGCAGTCGAAGTGGAAGATATCGAGAACGTCAGCGACAAGATGACCCCGAAAGTGGCGAAAGCGGTACCTCGGATTGTTGAGTTTGTCGAGGAGAGGCTGAAGTCGAGCTAATAAATAGTCATCTGAGCTGTGTTTGCACCAAATAGAATGACGCCACGATTAAGTAGATTGGTGTCTTACTCCTCCTGGCACAGCTGGTGAACGATGGTTACTACGAGTTGCGGCATGTGCTACGGCACATGCACAGTGAATGTGCGCGTCGAGGATGGAGTTGTTGTTGGAATCGAGGGAGTCCCCGATTCCCCCCAGGGATATGGGAACATCTGCGCCAAGGGCCTATCATCGCTGATGATGCTCTATGATCCCAGCAGGCTCAACTACCCGTTGCTGCGGACGAACCCGGAGAAGGGTATCGGCGTGGATCCGGGCTGGAAGCGGATTTCGTGGAATGAGGCGATGGACCTCCTCACCTCCAAGCTCGGCGAATGCCTGAAAAAAGATCCGAGAGGGCTCTATACGGTCGGCAGCCCAACGTTCCCCGCGGAGAGGGCTTTCAATATCCTGTGCTTCAGAAAGGCCTTCGGCACTCCCAACTACTACACAGGCGGTGGAGGGCTGCACTGCGGCAATGGGGCGCACATGATCGGTGGGATCTACCACGCATCATGGTCCGTCATCCCTGACTTCAAGTACTGCAACATGGCCATCTACTGGGGCTGCTCCAAGGGGCACGGCGCAGGGCACGCCGCGAACGTCGCCGCAAAGCAGGCGGCAGATGCCAAGGCCAGGGGGATGCGGCTCATCGTGTTCGATCCGTTCCTCAGCACTCAGGCGTCAACTGCAGAGGAGTGGGTCCCGATCAAGGCGGGCACAGACGCTGCTGCTGCACTGGCAATGGCCAACCTACTTCTCAACGAGTACAGCGTGTTCGACAGAGAATACATCAAGTGGAAAACTAACGGGCCATATCTCGTCGCCCCGGACGGACTGTACCGTCGGGATAAGAAGTCTGGAGTCCCGCTCGTGTGGAACACACTCGACAAGAAGATCGAGCCTTTCAACTCAAAGAATGTCAGGGACTGCGCTCTCGAAGGCGAGTTCGACGTCGACGGCACTAAATGCACCCCATCCTTC
>Ga0154706_163_pt1 | contig 14582 bp, 14 predicted proteins | sample Rifle2008BG13ft_FD_105566 | JGI IMG/M metagenome (GOLD analysis project Ga0154706, IMG submission 105566) | Euryarchaeota archaeon RBG_13_57_23
TCCTCTTCGTCCTCGAGGATGCTCTCGAAGATGAACCTTGTAGTTGGGTCGCCCTCGGAATCTGCGAGTTTCTCGATGTCCTTGTACATCGATATCGCCTCTTCCTCGGCCTTGATGTTGTTGTCGATCATCTCCCAGAGCTCTCCGCCGACGTTGATGGGTGCGGGCTTGGTCGTCGGTGTGCCGCCCAGGTACCACAGCCTCTCGGCGATCTTCTCTGCGTGCTTCATCTCCTCTACTGCGATGTCTTTGAACTTGTCGCTGACCGCGTAGTGTTCCACGCCTGACCACTGAATGTGCTGCCACATGTACTGTACTGACACTTGGACCTCGCGAGCGATCGCTCCATTCAACATGTCCTTCAATTTCTTTGACGCCAATCCTATTCCTCCTTCGTGGACCCCGACGGTTCTTTCGAATCCGCCTTCTGGTCCTATCCTCATCCGGCGGTCTTCCCAATGCGGTAGTTGCCCATAAATCTTTAGGCGTAGAGGTTTGGAACCCTCATTTCCGGGGTACGTCAGAGAGCTCATATCTGGTGAAGGTCATCCGAGTATGCGGAGTGAGGAGATGGCACATGTAAGGATCAGCTTCAGGGACGGTCCACAGGTCACAGTCGAGATCAGAGACGAGAAGACCGCTTCTGTCCGTGCTCTGGTGGACAAGCTGCCATTCAAATCTAAGGCTCAAACATGGGGCGATGAGGTTTACTTCAGCGTGCCTTTTCACGCCCCACGCGAGCAGGACTCAAGGATGGAGATGGAGGTCGGTGAGGTCGCCTTCTGGCCTGATGGCGATGCGATTGCCCTTTTCTTCGGCCCAACCCCGATCAGCGAGGGGCTCGCTCCTATGGCTTTTAGCCCGTGCAACATACTAGGGAGAGTTGTCGGCAATCCGGCTGTCCTGAAGCAGGTCAAGCCAGGCACACCTCTGGAAGTCACCAGGGCCTGACGCCAAGGCTCACTGACAGGTGTACCCGCCGTCGACCGAGAACGCAGTCCCGGTTATGAAGCTCGCCTCGTCAGATGCCAGGAATAGAACGGCGTTGGCGACTTCCACCGGCTCTCCGAGCCTTCCTATCGGGTGGTATTCGCACAATTGCTTCCTGTACTTCTCGACGGGCATGTTGCGCGCCTTTGCCTCCTGCCTGAACATCGGGGTGTCTATCTCTCCAGGGCATACGCAGTTGACCCTTATGTTCTCGGTGCAGTAGTCGAGTGCGAGGCACTTCGTCATCAGGACGACCGCCCCCTTCGAAGTGTTGTAGGCGATTGCGTTCCGATCCCCGACCAGACCGCTGCAGGACGCGTTGTTGACGATCACTCCTTTCTTCTGCTTCAGCATGATCGGGATGATCTCCTTCGACATCAGGAATGGTCCTTTTACGTTCACGGACATTATGCGGTCCCAGTCTTCTTCGGAAACCTTCTCAATAGTCCCTTCAACTAGTATCCCAGCATTGTTGAACACGACGTCGATCGAGCCGAATCTGGTCCTTGCTTCTTTGACCATCCTCTTGACGTCCTTGGCGTTGGTCACGTCACCGATGAGCAGCACCGGATGGTATCCCTTCTTCTCGAACTCCTTGACGGTGGCCTCTCCGTTCTTGCGAGATAGGTCCACAATCGCGACCTTGGCTCCTTCTTCAAGAAATCTCTCTGCTGTCGCCTTGCCGATGCCAGAAGCGCCTCCGGTGACCACTACTCCTTTCCCTACGAATCTCTTGCGGGACATCTTGAATCAGACCCTCGCTGAAATACCCGCCCCTCCGATTAATCTTGTGCCTGGGGATTCCAGCAACTAGAAATAAGTGGTTTCCGTTGGCGAATCAAAGCTGTCCAGAGGCGGTGGCTGAACGATGAAGGTCCTAGGCATCCAAGGTAGCCCTTGCTTGAAGGGCAACACATCAGCCCTGCTTGATGCCACCCTGAAAGGGGCTTCGGAATCCGGGGCCGAGGTGGAGAGGCTGGACCTTGTCAAACTGGACATCAGCCCATGCATGGCTTGTCACGAGTGCGATTCGGGGAAATCCTGTAGGCGGCACAAGGACGACATGTCAGTCATCTACAAGCGGATTAGAGAGGTTGACGCGATCGTGCTCGCTTCGCCAATCTACTTCATGGGCGTGACCGCCCAGACCAAGGCGATGATCGATAGGTGCCAGTGCTTTTGGGTCGAGAAATACGTTGAGAAGGTGCGGTTCTATGAAGGAAAGCGCCGGCCCCGCGGGTTGTTCGTCTCGTGCGCGGGCTCGCCGAAGCGGGTGGTCTTCGAGCCGGCGATCCATGTCGTTAAGGCGTTCTTCGCTGCTATTGACTACCAGTATTCGGGACAGGTGCTCTTGAGCCATACCGACGACGAGGCTCTGCCAGTTCGCAAGCTCTCAGCGCTTCAGGAAGCCGAATCGGCGGGGAAGAAGCTGAGTGAGTCGGACCGGTTATTCTAGAGGAACTTGCCCTTCTCCATCAACCTGACGATCTTCCCGTCACGCCTCTCGACCTCGATGTTCACCCCAGGCGCAGTGACGAAATCCCAGTGCATGGTCGAGTCCGATTTCCCTCCGTACCCCATGTTCAGGCCGAAGGCGACGTGTACCGTACCCGTGACCTTCTCGTCCGTGAGTATGTACCCGATTGCTTTCCTGATGTTCGGGTTGTATCCGATTCCGAGTTCCGCAAGGTTCATTGTGCGGACCGGGTCGAATTTCGTCTCGTCGATCTCTTCGCACTCCTTGAAGCTCGAGATGAGGGCGTCGAGGTTCTTGCCTGCAGTGACCTTGTCAAGTTGCAGCTTTCCCTTCTCGAACGATAGGTGCACGTCCTTGACGAGCTTGTCTGAGACGCGGTCCATCGTGATCGGGCAATAGAGCGTCCCGCTCCCGACAGTCTCGTGAGGAGCGATGAACAGCTCTCCAGCAGGGAGATTGGCCCCCCTGTCTCCGACGTCGTAGTCCTCCTGGCTGATGATGCCGTCATCTATGTTCCTCCTTCTCCCCTCAACCTTGACCCTGAAATCGGTCCCCTTGTCGTCCCAGACATGGACCCACGAGGCATCTTCGAACTTGCTATCGATTCTCTTGCCTATCCTCATCAGGTCCTTTGGCGACGCGGAGATGCCGCCGATGATGATCTTCTCGAGGTCGGAATAGGTTATGCCATAGCGTTTGGCCGCCGCCTTCGTTGGCCAGCCGGCATAGAGCCATTTCTTCCCCTTCTTTGGGTGTGTCAGAAGGTCGTGTATCGGAAGGCTGGCCCTCTGTCTCGCCTGGAGTTTCTCCCGGGGGAACTTCTCTGCGATCGAGGGATTGTCGAGTTCCTCGATGCCGATGATCATGTCGCACTCCCTGACCATGGCGACATAGTGCTTCGGGACCGTTTCGAGAGTGGAAGCGGGTATCTCATCGTACACGCGCTTCAGGAGACGGTCCGAGGTCGTGATGATGTACGGTATCGCGCCCTTCTTGTAGCACTCCATCGCGACATCTTCGAGGAGGGCCATTGTGTGGATGCCTCCTCTCACTACGACTCCATCTCCTTTCTTCAGATTGCAGGTTTGTATCATGCTCTTCGCGCATGCTTCGATTGCCTTCTCACTCAGTGCCAATTCAGTCACCTTCTCGTATCATCACTATGATGTCGATTCCCTGATGCTGAGCTGCAGGGGTCACAGGTCCTTCAGCAGTATCTCAGGGGCGCAGTTCTTCTTGTATTGGGGGCAGTTCACGCATGAGGCCATATCAGGTCCTCCCGTGGCCCCCTTCTTGGCCTCTGTGTAGCCCATTCTCTTGAAGAAGTTCGGTGCGCGAGCGAGAGCCCATAGATGTCTCGCTCCTCTGGCCTTGGCATCCTTCTCGATTATGGCAACGAGCCTGGACCCGAGTCCCTGATACCTGAAGCGGTCTCTCACCGCAAGGCATTCCAGGGAATACACATCGTTCTCCTGGCGCAGGGCGGCGCATCCAACAAGCTCGGTCCCGTCGTAGAAGCCGAACGACGAGATTATGTGGATCAGGGTCCCTTCTTCTAGCCCGGACTCGACCGCAAGCTTCTTCATTGCGGCGTAGTCCTCGGTTGGCCTCAAAACCGGTTCTTGAGCCTTCATCGCTATCGCGGCGAAGAGTGCGCCATGCCTTATTCTTTTCCATATCACCGTGCGCGTTCCTCTGCGAAAAGACAATAGGGGGGTCCATGCATGCTCCGTCGAGAGGCACAGCTTCCTGAAGCCGCCGGGTTGATCTGCTGGGGCTCTGGAAGCATGAGTGGTCAGTGGTATATTGTCGATTCGAGAGATGGAGCTTGAGGATCTTCCGATCGCGATCAGCGTAATTAACGAGGAGGGTTGGGGATACACACCACCTGAGATAGAGAGGATGCTCAAGTTGGAGCCACAGGGGAGTTTCTTGTATGTCGGCAAGGAACCCGTAGGGGCAATAACCACCGTAGTGCACGGCAGCATTGGAGTAATCGGTCACCTGGTCGTCTCGAGAAAAGTGAGAGGACGCGGAATCGGGAAGACCTTGCTATCCTATGGCATAGAGTATCTGCGTTCGCGAGGGACGGATTCCATAATCGTAATCGCGACTGATGAGGGCCGCCCACTATACTCGAAGCATGGGTTCAGGGTGGAGCGGGAGGTCCTGTGCAAGCACTACATGCTGAGCTCCGCGCAACCTCGAATGCAATACAGCAAGCCGGTGCCGATGCGAAAGAGCGACCTCAAGGCCGTTTCGGAGATTGACGGAGAGCTGTTCGGGGAGAACCGTTTCAAATTGATGAGCATCCTCTACGACGAGTTTCCGGAGGCATGTTTCAAACTTGTGAGCGACGAAGGGCTGACGGGTTTCTCCATGGGCAGGAAGACTGCCACCGGATCCGATTTCGGCCCATGGATTTGTAGGCCAGAGTCATACGGAGATGCTGAGGAGCTGATGAACGCGACACTCACGGCATTGGGCAAGGGGAAGGTCTACAGCGGGTTGTTCTCGGACAACAAGGCAGCGGTTGCGATTTCCGAGAGGCTGCCACTGTTCAGGATGTGGTCCACGAAGCTGATGGTGCTGGGGAAGTCCAGAAGCTATCTGCAGACCGACCAGATCTTCGGTATTGCGGCCTTCGAACTCGGCTGATTCAGTACGACTTCAGTTCGCGCTTCGTGTAGTAGTGAATCTCATGCTCCAGTCTGTAACCAGCATGTTGGAAGAACCTGATGGATTCGTCGTTCCCTTCCTCTATCTGCACGCAGAACAAGCGCCTGCCACGACTCCTCATGATGTTCTCAGCGCGTCTCACTAGAGCTAGCGCAGCCCCTAACCCTCGTGCTTCGGGAATCACTGCCAATCTGTTGATCCAAGCCCTTCGACCGTCGTCACTCGCCAGAACTACACTCACCAACTTCGTTCCCAAGAAGGCCCCCAAGAACAGCTCGGGATCGTGATTCCGCTGAGCCTTCAGGTTCTTGAGGCTGTCTCTTCCCCTCGGTTTGTAGGGTAGCCCAGATGTTTTCCAGACCTCGATCATTTCAGGGATCTCGGTCGCTGTCAGGGGGCGGATCAGCAACTTGCCTCTGGCCTTCTTCATGCGACACCACCTGTGCTTCCCGCACGGAGTGATAACGTTGCTCCTGAATATGAACGATTGGGGGAGCGTTCCAATGAAATGGTAGAAGAATGATACTGGTTCGGTCTTCCCAGTGAACCTACTTCTTCTTCCTCTTCGGTGCTGGCTTCTTCTTGGTCTTCTTTGTGCGAGTCTTCATGGGCTTATCGCAGCAAATGACGTCCTCGAGTATCCCTATGCCATCCTCAGTGACTAGCAGTGTCGTCCCGCACACATCGCAGACATATTCCGTCCTCTTCTTCGGCTTCGGCATTCTAGTTCCTCCTGCCTGCCATCTTATCGTGGCAGCCTCTGCGACGAGCGTGAGCACGATATTTCTAGATTGAGACGTATCGGAACGTCATCCTCGAGCTGTGGGGTTCGGTCAGAGAGGACCTTCCTCTTTTGCCATGACCGCCACTTTCATCATGACATCGAAAACGTGGAACGCGTCGATCATGTCCGAAGCTTTGTACGAGACAGACTTGATATCCTTCCTTCTCACAAGGGGGATGTGCGCAGTATACTCTGCCATAAGGGGTCTAGTCCATTCGACCTCCATGAGTACGGGCTTTTTCAACGTGTAAGGTGGGATCTCCTCGATGTTCTCGAGCGCCTCCTTGGCGCCCTTCCTGATGAGTTCCCTCGCTCTCGCGGGCGTGAGCGTGCGCACGCCATACAGGCCTACCCCCTCTTTCGTGGGCACTCCGACGAGATTCTTGATGAGGCTTTTCGCCTGGCGTACAGCATGGGCGTCACCTGAGACAAGGATCACAGGCACCCCGAAATGGCCCGCGATGGCCGCGCTGAGACCGGATTCGCCAACGGCTACGCCGTTCAGTCGCAGCTCGGCCACATCGTAAGTGTATGTGTGCCCAAGTACGCCGGCGTGCGTATGCCTCATCGAATGATAGCCTATCTGGAAGCACGCGTCGAAGTCGCGCGAGATACCGCTCATCATGCCAAGATCGTAAGGGTTCCCCTGAATTACCTCGACATCAGGGTCAAGGTGCTCGACCAGCAGGTTTCTCCCAGTGTCGTGAGCGTCACAGACAAGGATTTCGTCTGCTCCTCCCGACCTGGCCCCGTCTATGGCCGCCTGGACCTCCTCGGTCATCAGCTCCCTGGCCCTCGGGTAGTCCAGTCCCTTCTGGTCGACCTGGACGTCGTGGCACAGAACTGCCACCCCTTCCATATCCGCGGTGATGTAAATCTTCATGGTATCGGCCGTGTAAGCACCGAATGAGGAGATAAATTCAGCTGGTTCCTCCGAATCAGAAGTGATTTTCCCGTCAAAAACCTTTAATCCGGGAGGCTCCAATACAAAGCCAAGGATGACTCAGGCCGACCCCCCGACCGTAGGTACTAGCGACGCCACCGAGAGGCGATTGCGCACTCTTTCGAGCATAGTCGAGCTCACCACAGACCTGCTTCATGTGGAGGACATGAGCACCTTCCTACGGAGGATCGTCGAAACGGTCAGGAATCAGTTCGGGTTTGACAGGGTAAGCATATCGATCGCGGACGACACTAGAGGGATATTCACGGATCACGCCCTTGCCGGCTACCCACCCGATGTGGCGAACGACGTGCGTAACAACCGGGAGGCCTTTGAGCTCGACGTGATACTAGCGGATTTCAGGGACGACTGCAAGGTCTCTAAGCTCGCATACTATGTCCCCGCCGAGAAGCAGGAGACTTCCGTGGACAACTTCGTGGCCGTGAAATCAAGGGAAGCGGCGATGAAGCCAAGGACTTCCCCTGAGGCATGGCACGAGCTTGACCTGCTCTACTTCGCGCTCTACAACCGAAGAGGTTCCGTAATCGGATTCATGCAGGCGGACTACCCGTTTGATGGCAAGGTCCCTTCGCGACAGACAATAGAGGAGATCGAACTGTACGCGAGCATCGCAGCCGTCGCCATCGAGAACTCAGAGGCGTACAAGCGTTCGATCATACTCGCTCAGGAGAATGAGATCAAGACCGAGCGGATGATGAAGATCCTCGAGCTGATTCAGAGCGTCCTCAGGATAGACGACATTGACGCTGTTCTCCAGAAGGTCTCGGATGCGATGGCGTTCACATTCGGGTTCCGCAAGGCTGGAGTCTCGCTCTTTTCAGAGCATTCAAACAAGGTCGACGTGCACTCGCTGACTGGATACACTCCGGAAGAGACAAACGCAGTCCTGTCGAGCACGATCTTGCGCGACAAGGTTCTGGAGGATTTCAAAGAGGAGTTCCGTGTGACGAAGATCGGCTACTTCGTTCCCGGTGAGACGCAAACCTCGGTTTCGGATTTCGTGTTCCTCGAGGATTCGAAGAAGGCGAAGATGCCCAGAGCTTCCCCTGATAGCTGGCACGAGCTGGACCTTCTCTACTTCGGGATATATGACAGAAAGGGCAGGATGCTTGGGTATGTGCAGCTTGACTACCCCGTCGATGGGAAGATACCTGCGAAAGAGTCGATGGAGAGCATGGAGGCATTTGCTGCGATCGCCGCAATAGCGATTGAGAACTCAGCGATATTCGAGGACCTCACGCAGGCAAGAGACCAGGTAAAGATGTACCTTGACCTGCTGGCTCACGACATCGGCAATCTCGTCAACCCGATAAACGCATACCTCGAGATCGTGCTGACCACCACCAGCTTGACCCCGACTCAGGAGAAGTATGTCAGGTCCGCAATCGAGACGACGAGGAACATCATGCACCTGATAAGGAACGTCCGTCGCTCGGCTCAGATGATCGAATCCGATCAGGTCGAGCTGGTGCCAATGAACCTGACAAGGGTGCTCTCTCAGGGTGCGACTGACGCGGAGAACGCCTTCTTGGCGAAGAAGATCAAAATACGGCTCAATCTTCCACCGCAGGATATGTGGGTGGTCGCCGACGGCTTCCTGGACGAAGTCGTTTACAACCTTCTGACGAACTCGGTGAAGTACGACGAGCACGAGGAGGTCTCGATCGACGTGGATGCGACGCCCGTCGATGTCGAGGGCAAGAGCTACTTCCACGTGAAGTTCCTGGACAGAGGGAGTGGAATCCCAGATGACCTCAAGGAGAAGGTCTTCTCGAAGGACTTCAGGAAGATCTCCCGCGCTGAGCGTCCTGGCCCGCCCAAGGCGAAGGGTGCGGGAATGGGCCTCTCGATTGTGAAATCGCTCATAGATCGATATCATGGCAGGATATGGATAGAGAACAGGGTCTACGAAGACTACACCAGGGGAAGCGTGTTCAATGTCCTGTTGCCGACACCGTAAGATTGGTCGACCGCCGGCAAACGATTATTACGGAAGACTCTATTCAGCCGAGCGGAGACTGGGATGACCTACTCCAGCGATGTTCCGAAGATTCAGAAGCAGTCCGGCATAGTCGGCAGGGAGCGGGAGCTGGAAGAAGCTCTCGCAGCCATCCGGTCTGGCAAGCATCTCATGATAGAGGGCCCGGTGGGCGTCGGAAAGACGGTGCTTGCGGTCGCCGTGGCCAAGTATCTCGGGAGGCCTGTTCTTCGCGTTGACGGGGACGAGAGGTACACCGAGCAGAAGCTTGCGGGCTGGTTCGACCCCCCAGTCGTCATGGAGAAGGGCTATGTGCTCGACGCGTTCAGCCCGGGGCCTCTGACCAGCGCCATGGAGAGTGGCGGGGTGCTTTTCATGAACGAGATGAACAGGATGCCTGAAGGGGTCCAGAACATCCTGCTTCCCGCAATGGATGAAGGGGTCATCGAGATACCGAAAGTTGGGACGATACGCGCCAAACATGGATTTGTGGTCATCGCCACTCAGAACCCGCGTGAGTTCGTCGCAACGACTGCATTATCGGAGGCGCTCTCTGACCGGTTCGAGCTTCTAATGATCGACTATCAGTCCGAGAGTGACGAGCTGGCGATTGTCGCCAAGAACCTCCCCGAGGTGCCGGATGAGACTCGGGCAAGGGCAACATGGATAGCTCGGAGGACTCGGGATCACCCGAACGTCAGGCGCGGCGCAAGCGTTCGGGCTGCGATGAGCATCGCGCAGCTGGCGAACGGGTTGTCCACCGATTTGCAGGATGGCATACGCAAGGCAGCGCATATGGCGCTCCCCACACGAATCGAGATGCGCGAGGAGTCCAAGCGAACGGTGGATGAAGTCATAGATGAGATCGTCAACGAGTGTTTCGCGCTTCCTCCCCCATCCAGGGGCAAGCCCCTGGAAGACGAACGAAAGCGCGAAGAACAGAAGCGCAGGGCGAATGAGGAAGATCGTGCTAGGCGACGGGATGTGGCCGAGCTCGTCACGATACTAGAGGGTAGCGACGACTACGAGCTGGTACGGAGTGACGACATCGGCTGGTCAATTGCTCAGAACTACTCTCAGCTGAGGATCCAATTGAAGGACCAGGCGCTGATAGAGCTGGCCAAGAGGATAGCAATCAGGGCGACCATAAGGAAGGTATTGCAGCTCTTGGGCCCAGTGTCGCTTCCCACGTACATCTCCCGAAGACCGTACACTGTGGGGGAAGATAGCGAGATAGACGTCGAGGCCACGCTGGAGGAGATTGTCGACAAGAACCACCTATCTCAATCTGACATCATAGTCGAGAATCGTGAGCCGCGGGAGCTAGCGGTTGCCATGATGCTCGATGCTAGCCTGTCCATGACTGGCGACAAGTTGGCGATGGCGACGGCTGCAATTGCTGTTCTCGCGTACCGACTCAAGACGGTCGAGTACTTGTTGATCACATTCAATGACAGGCCGGCCATGCTCAAGAGGGTCGGACAGGCCAAGTCTCTCGACGACCTCGTGGCAGATCTGCTAGAAGCTCGCGCGGGCGGCTACACGAACATCGAGAACGCCCTTACGAAGGGGAGAGCAGAGCTAGCGCGTGCAAGCACAAAGAACCAGATCGGCATATTGGTCACAGACGGGAACTATACGGTGGGGGCGGATCCTGTGGATGCAGCATCATCATACAGACGCCTGTACGTCATAATGACCGAGAGCCACGACTGCCAACCTGGTGTGTGCGAAGATGTCGCCAGAAATGGCGGAGGCCACATGTATCCGGTCGCGGGTTTCGAGGAAATCCCGAGGGTTCTCTACAAAGTGCTGAGACAGGTATCTCAAGGGTCTCCCGGCGGAATCCGTTGATAGTCACGGATCTCTTCAGGGCGGCTGCTAGTCACAGGACGACAATGCAGATATGCGACCTCGCTCCTCAGGTAGGTGACCACCCATGATTGAAGCAGAGCTGCTACTAAGAGTGCCTCAGCGCTGGATTACTGAGTTTCCCAAGAGATACGGTGTGTCGATCAAGATCCTCGGACGAAAACCTTCGGGGAAGAAGGGTGTCAGGGACCTGGTGGAAATCTCAGGCTCCCAGTCTGGCCTCGAAGAGGTCCTTAAGGTTCTGGAGTCGGGGCCATGGGTCAGGAGTTACGATTTGGACTTCGTCGAACCAGGGAAACTAGTCGGCGAGGTATTGACTCCCAAATGCTTGGTCTGCGCCACGCTCGCAGGATCTAACTGTCACCTTGTATCAGCGAACGCTCGAGGAGATGGCATAATCTCATGGCGCGTTATGACACGCGACAGAGATGAGGTGAAGAAACTCGTCGCGCGGCTTCGGAGGGCGAAATGCGATGTTGCGCTCTCAAAGCTGACTCCTATCGACGATCGGGAGGTCTTAACCAGCCGTCAGGAGGAGATGATCATGATGGCCTTCGAGCGCGGATATTTCGAGACCCCGAGAAAGGTGAAGCTCAAGGATCTGTCGAAGCTCACCGGAGTGTCGCAGGCTACCCTATCAGAGATCCTGAGGAAGGGACAGAAACGCATAGTCGTCGATTTCCTCAGAGCCAGGCAGAGACCTTTGTAGGCGTTCTGGCACGTTATCTCTATATTAAGTTTGTGCCCACCCGGCAGAGCCTCGGAGGGGGGTCTACCATATGGTTATATATGCAGCTCCGGGCCAATTGACATCCAATAACTTCCCCCCTCCTTTCTTTTTCTGTTTATCTCTTGAGCGCATGCTCGAGGGAGTGGTGACGGCAAGAGCCGCACAAGACCAGAATCGGACCAAACTACCAATCCTCGACGGGATTGTACCACATCGTCTTCGTCCCGACCTTGGCACGCATCTTCCACTTGAACGACTTGGGCTTCTGCTCGATGTATGGATCCTTGATGTCCTACTCGTTCGCCCTCACGACCCGTAACTTCTGGCACATCAGCGAATGTGTGCATGAGTTCCGATTGTACTTTCTCCAAATGCTCAATAGACATGAGCATGAACGCACTCGAATAGAGCGCATCGCATTCGAATGTCACGACGCGACTCAGCTCTCAGGCTCAATCAGAGAATCGCCGATGCGAAAACGTTGAATCAAGTCCGCATGTGATTCCTGCCAGTTGCAGCATCTTCTCGCAATCTTAATATCGATTGGCCCCTTAATGGTAGCGAACAAGTCAACTGTTCAAGCGACACTGATGCTGGGAGTGCTAGAATGGATTTGGGTCTGCCAGACTGGGTAGCTGACTGGGCGAGGAAGGTGCCGGACATCAAGACAGCGCTACCTGGCCCTAAGAGCAAGGCGATCATCGAGAAAGACAGGAAGTACGTGTCACATGCTTACGACCGACTCTTTCAGTTCACAATGACCAGAGGCTCTGGCGCTGCGATCATGGATGCGGACGGGAATGTCTTCCTGGATTTCTCTGCCGGTATTTCGGTGCTGAACGCTGGCTGGGGTAACCCGCGGGTGGTCCAGGCCATCAAGGATCAGGCCGACAGACTAGTTCACTCTCTGGCCAATGACGCGTACTACGACCTCGAGGCCGACTACGCTGAGTTGCTCGCGAAGATATCACCAGGAGGTCAGCTCGGGTCCACTTTCTTCGGTAACAGTGGCGCCGAGGCCGTCGAGGCTGCGATTAAACTGTCGAGGTACTACACCAAGGGTTCAGAGCACATTGCGTTCATGGGAGCATATCACGGGCGCGTCGGCAATGCTCTTGCGATGGCGAGCAGGATCAAGTACAAGTACGGCCACGGGCCGTACGCGCCTGGCATTTACTTCGCCCCGTATCCATATTGTTACAGATGCTGGTTCAAACAGGAATACCCGAGCTGCAACATGTTGTGTATCGATTTCCTGGAGAAAGGGATACTAGAGTTTGGCGGCCCGAGCAATGACCTTGCTTCCATATTCGTCGAGCCCGTCCAGGGCGAGGGAGGCTACATAGTCCCGCCCAAGGAATATCTCCCGAGGATGAGGAAACTCTGTGATGACCGCAAGTGCCTGTTGGTAATGGATGAGATACAAACTGGCCTTGCACGAACTGGAGAGGTGTGGGAGTGCAACTCCGCAGGCGTAGTGCCTGATATCCTCCTCACTGGGAAGGCTTCTGGTGGTGGCGTGCCATTTGGAGCATGCATCGCCAAGAAATCGGTGATGGATGTCTGGAGGCCAGGATCTCATTCATCGACGTTTGGTGGCAATGGCATGAGTGTCGCGGCTGGTTTCGCGCATGTGAAGGAGATACTCGAGACGAACCTCATGGAGCGATCGAAGGTCCTCGGTGCCCACGCCATGAAGCGTCTCAATGAGCTCAGGGACAAGTACGAGATCATTGGAGATGTCCGCGGCAAGGGATTGATGATTGGGGTGGAGATCGTCAAGAGCAAGGAGACCAAAGAACCACTGTATGTTCCCCAGATTCAAGGCCTCGCTTGGAGAAAAGGGCTGATGATGATCACTGCGGGCATGTTCGGCAACGTGTTCAGAATCGCCCCACCCATCGTGATATCTCAGGAACAGCTGGACATCGGCGTGGATATATTCGAAGAGGCAATCAAAGAGACTCAGGCCATGATTAAGTGATCCACGACAGCGCCGGTGTCGGATGAGCACTGGCAGGGATCTGCTAACGATGGAGAAACCGGCGCCGGGGTCATGAGAGCTGCCTTCTCGTTAGACCTTTGCAGAAGTGTAATCTACTCGCTCGGCCGATACGCGGTTTGGATGTTGAGCTGCGATGCCCGATAGCCTTGGACAAGCACGGTGGATGAGCGTGAACAATGTGATGACCAAGGACGTTCTCTGCATTCCTGCTGAAGAGGACGTGAAGGACGCTTGGATGATTCTGATGGAGGCTGACGTTTCGGGCGCGCCAGTGGTCGATGCAGCTGGAGCCCTCGTCGGCGTCCTCAGCACGACTGACATATTTAGAGCGATCATGGACAGGGTTCGGAAGGCCAGAACACTACGAGAGTCAACGAGCCAGGAGGAGGATCCATCGGCGGCAGAGCGCGAAGCTCAGAGAGAGTTCTCATTGGCTGTCCGCGCGGTGACAGATAGCAAGGTGAGCATGATTCTCCCCAAGGACCAGAAGATAGTCTGCCTCTCGTCTGAGGATTCCTTGGAGCGCGCTCTCCACCTGATAGCTGAGCATGGCGTGAATAGGCTGCCCGTATTGAAGGGGAATCACGTTGTCGGGATCATCACGCGTCAAGACATCATCTGGCAGATTGCAGGCCGACCGCCTCCGCAAGAGCATCAGACGTAGCCCGCGGCAATTCACAGAGAGCCCAGAACGTGCCTATGCGTCTTCTCTGGCCAACGCCCTGACGATTTTGAGAGCCCCTTCTATGTGTCCTTCGATGTCTGTCTGTGATACGAACATATGTCTAACGGTCCCTCTCTTGTCGATGACGTATGTCACCCTGCCTGGTAATAGACCACCAGACGCCGGGACGCCCCAGAGCTTCCTGACTTTACCGCCCTCATCACTGAGCAGATGGAACGGCAGGTGGAACTCGGTCGAGAAGATGTTGTGAGACTCTAGTGACTGAGAGCTCACTCCGATCACCTCCGCCCCCGCCTCCATGAACAGTTCGTAGTTGTCCCTGAACTTGCAGGCCTCAGCTGTGCATCCGGGAGTCTTGTCCTTCGGATAGAAGTAGAGCACGACGGTCTTCTTCCCCAGATAATCCTTGAGGCTGACC
>Ga0154706_109_pt1 | contig 14540 bp, 15 predicted proteins | sample Rifle2008BG13ft_FD_105566 | JGI IMG/M metagenome (GOLD analysis project Ga0154706, IMG submission 105566) | Euryarchaeota archaeon RBG_13_57_23
ATGCTCGATCCCCCACCGACGGACCGCGGGATTCGAACGAACCCGAACTCCTTGGACGACCAATTGACAAGCTCCTCGCTAAGCGAGGAGAGGTGAATCATGACAAGCGAGAGCGTGAAGGTGAACTCGGCGACGAAATCTCTGTCGGATACGGCGTCGAGCGAATTCTCAGTGATGAGGGCCATCCCGAGCGCTTTCGCAGCTTTCCTCCTATCGAGGTTGTAACTGGATCCTGCAAGAGCTCCAGAGCCGAGCGGAGATACGTTCGTTCGGCTGTAGCAGCTGGTCAGCCGCGAGATATCCCTGTCAATGCGCCAGAAGTGAGCCAACAGATGATGAGCCAACAGGACCGGTTGTGCATGCTGCATATGAGTGTACCCTGGCATGGCAGCCGATCTGTAGTCCTTCGCTTTCTGCAGAAGGACGGACTGCAGAGCGATTGCCTCAGAGATTGTCCGTTCGACCATCTCCCGCACGATCAGCCGCATGTCGAGCGCGATTTGATCGTTTCTACTCCGTCCTGTATGGAGTTTCGCGCCCACGTCGCCTATCGCGTCCGTTAGCAGTCTCTCGATGTTCATGTGGACGTCTTCCAGCTTCGGGTCGAGCTCGACTTCTCCGGATTCGATGCTTCCTGCCACATTTCTCAGGCCAGTGACCATGCGCTCTAGTTCGGCCTTCGTCAGTATGCCCCCGTCGGCCAGGGTGTTTGCATGGGCGATGCTGCCCGCTATATCGAACTTCCATAGTCGGTGGTCGAAGTGGACCGACGTTGTGAAGCTGAGGAACGCGTCATTTGCAGACCGTGTACGATCCCTCACTGACCGCGGCTTCGCCCGTTGTACCATTTCCGTTCGCACCAGCCTTGACCATACTCCCCACCTTCAGGGGCAGCCCCCACACATAGATGAACCCCTTGGCTGAGGAGTGATCGAATTCGTCGCCCTTCGCGTAGGTTGACAGCGCGGTGCTGTAAAGAGAATACGGCGATTCTCTGCCGACCACGACTGCAGAACCTTTGAAGAGCTTGAGTTTGATCGTTCCAGTGACCATCTCTTGCGACTTCTCCACGAATGCGTCCATGGCGTCCTTGAGCGGAGAGAACCAGAGTCCGTTGTAGATCAGGTCCGAGTAGTGCTGCTCGATCACCTTCTTGTAATGCAGAAGGTCCTTGGCCATGACTAGACTCTCGAGATCCTGATGCGCTTTGATTAGCACGATCGCTGCGGGAGCCTCGTAGACCTCTCTCGACTTGATCCCGACCAACCGGTTCTCTATGTGGTCGATTCTCCCAACGCCGTGGTTGCCTGCGATATCGTTGAGCTTCGCGATGATGTCAAGGAATCCCATCTGTACGCCGTTCAGGCTGATTGGCTTGCCTTGGAAAAAGCCAATCTCAACATATTCATGCTCCTGTGGTGATGTGTCCGTTCCGTTGGTCCATTCGAAGATGTCCTCTGGAGGTTCCGTCCACGGGTCCTCGAGGACGCCGCACTCAATAGCCCTTCCCCAGATGCTCTCGTCTATGCTGTAGGGCTTCTCGACCGAGACGGGGATCGGAATGTCGTGTTCCTTTGCGTAGTTGATCTCATCCTCTCTGGTCATCTTCCATTCTCTGACGGGAGCAAGGATACCCATGTCGGGTGCGAGGGCCATTATCGATACTTCGAATCGCACCTGGTCGTTGCCCTTGGCAGTGCATCCGTGGGCGATCGTGGTGCAATCCAGCCTTTTCGCCATCTCCACGAGTTTCTCAACCATCAGCGGGCGCGCAATGGCCGTGCTCAGAGGGTAATTGCCCTCGTAGAGAGCGTTCGCTTTGAGCGCCGGCAAGACAAAATTGTCCGCGAATTCTTTCTTCGCGTCGATCATCCAGGCTCTGGAGGCGCCAATCGTCTTTGCCCTCCTCATCGCGTCCTTGAGATCGTCTGACTGACCGACATCGACGGTCACGGCGATGACCTCGCAGCCGTACTTCTCCTTCAGCCAGTGTATCGCGACTGAAGTGTCCAGGCCGCCCGAGTACGCGAGCAATATCTTCTCGTTCTGTTTGCCTTGAGCAGAGACTTCCATGGTCTGCCGCCTCCGCATGTTCGATTCTGGTGTGCGTATTTGGCGGTGATGACATCGCGGGAACAGCACTCATCGGACCATGTCTGGTTTCGGACATGAATGAGGTTCTCGAATAGCCTGAAAATAGCAGCATTTCCAGAGCTGGCCAGATGTCCAGAAGTCCAGCATCCTTAAGTATGCCGAACATATTACTTAGCGGCATCCAGGAGAATCCACTTGCAGCGACGCGGCAACAGATACGGTGATGATGAGGGGCTCAAGCTCGGGCCAGACGGCTTGCCAGAGTTCGTGAGAGTCCGGCTGCCTCACAAGAAGAATGGAGAGATTTTCGGGATTGCGGACCAGCTCCTGGGGGCTTCTAGAATTAGAGTGATGTGCGCTGACGGCAAGTCTCGCATGGGCAGGATTCCTGGCAAGATCAAGAAGAGGATGTGGATCAGGGAGGGAGATCTCCTGATAGTGCAGCCTTGGGAGTTCCAGGACGAGAAGGCGAACATCCTCTACAGGTACACGAAGACCCAATCCATGTACCTGAGCAGGAAGAAGATGCTCCCGAAGGCGATCGACATCTTCTGATTCTGCCGGAGGAAAGGCCCTTGCCCCGCACTGACGCAACCCTTCAGCTTTTCGAGCGCGAAATTGACGCCTGGCGGATTCGTAAGAAGGACTCGAGCGAGCGTAAGTCCTATGACGAGGTGTTCAACCAGCAGAATCTCATGCGCATCTACAAGCTCTTCTCCGACGGGGTCATCGACAGGTTCGATTTCCCCATATCCACGGGGAAGGAGGGGAACGTCTTCAGGGCGAGCACCCTGAAGGGCGAGCACCTAGCCGTCAAGATCTATAGGACTGCGACATCCACATTCGGCGAGATGGCGAAGTACATTCAGGGGGACCCGAGGTACTTCAGAGTCAAGACCAAGAATAAGAACCGGTTGATCATGATTTGGGCCGAGAAGGAGTACCTCAACCTCGATCTATTCTACAGGGTGGGCGTGCGCGTTCCCAAACCGATCGCCTATCATGCGAACATCATAGTTATGGAGTATATCGGGTCGGACAAAGAGCCGGCGAGGCAGCTCAGGAACGTAACTCTCGATGACCCTGAAGAGATTTCCCGCAAGATCCTGAACTACGTCAAGCTCGGATATCAGAAGGCGAACATCGTCCACAGCGACCTCAGCGAGTTCAATGTGTTGATGCTCGACGGAGAACCAGTGCTAATCGATGTGGGTCAGGCAGTCCTCAAAGAACATCCCTTTGCAGAGGAATGGCTGGAGCGGGATGTGTCGAACGTGGCAAGGTATTTCAGACGGTACAAGGTTGATATAGACGTCAAGGCAGAGCTGAAAGAAATCAGAGGCAAATGATGCAGTCAATCAAGATCCCGACTGATAGAGTGGGCGCGTTGATCGGGAAAGGCGGCTCGGTCAAGCAGAAGCTCGAGGAGCGGACCGGAGTGAAGATTACGATAGACTCTGAAGAGGGGGACGTCCAAGTGGATCACACTCACTCGGAGGACCCCTCTATGGCCCTGGCCGTGCTGAATGTTGTTCACGCTATCGGTCGCGGGTTCTCTCCAACGAAGGCGTTTCTCTTGCTGGATGATGATTACTTCCTGAAAATATTCGACATCAGAGACTATGTCGGAAAGAGGCAAGAGAGTGTCGTGCGCATGCGCGCGCGCGTGATCGGGAGTCGCGGGAAAACGCGCACTCTAGTGGAGGAGCTGACTGGTGCCTTTGTGTCCGTCTACGGGAACACTGTTGCCCTTATTGGGAACACCTTGCAGATCGATATCGCGTCTCGAGCCCTCGACATGTTGTTGTCTGGGAGTGAGCACGCGGCTGTCTACAACTTCCTCGAAGGAAGACGCGGGCAGCTGAAAGTGGATGGCATGGGCTTCTGAGCCCTCCCTAGTACGATTGAAATAGCTCGACGGACTATACAACCCCGTTATGTCTGAGGGGCTCTCCAAGTTGGTCGAGGCTGATATGTCGCAGATCCCCAAGGTTGTGGGAAAGGGCGGGAGTGATCGCGACAGGGTCATGAAGCTGCTTGCGCACGCTTTCCTGAGGCTCTGGACCAGGATTGCCCTCGAGTCAGGCCAGAAGCTCACCATGTCGCCTTCTCAGTTCGTCGTCGGGACATACGAGGGTCAGATGAGATGGGTCCTCAACGAAACCGTTGACTACAGAGGTATAGCCCAGTTGAGTCTGACTGGCGTGGCGAGGAGACGATATGTCCTGACAGGCGAGACCTACATTCAGAAAGGGGAGGAGCGGGGCAGGATGGTCTTCGCGCTTGAGGAGGAGAAGGTCAAGGACCGCCCCGTGTACGTGAACTATCTCGTGTACGACGCCCCTCTCACAGAGTTTGACATCAACGGCGCTCTTGAGAACCTCAAGCTAGTAGTGCCTAAGTGGCTCGAGACCATCATGTCCAACGACGACGGACCCTTGTGGAATGCCTGCAAGGACCAACTGGAGTGCGTTGGAGTCTAGATTGGGAACCCATAAATACTGGCTGATGCTGCTCCTGAGCGTACATGTCTAGGCTAGAGATCGCAGGGCGAGCGCTTGAGCGCCCCTTGTGCAACCACTGCCTGGGAAGGCTTTTTGCATCCGTGTCTAGAGGGCTCTCGAACGATCAGCGCGGGGCCCTCGTGAGATCCTCCTTGCCTGACGCTCCCCAGCCTCCGGCCAACGTATCCGACTGCCACGTCTGCCGCGGGCTGTTCCTGGAGCTGGAGAAGTTCGCAGAACTCTCCGCGAAGGACTCAACAGACTACGAATTCTCATCGTTTCTTGTCGGGACGAAGATTGACACCGAATTGACAGAACGCGAGGAGGTTCTCTGGGCCGAGGTGGGAGCGAAGGATGTGGAGTCCATCAAGTCTGAGATGAACAGGGAGATCGGCAAGCTGCTTGAGAAGAGACTCCAGAAAACGGTCGACTTCACGAATCCGGATATTGTGTTCCTCATCGACACTCGGTTCGACAGGATAGTGCTCGATGTTGCCCCTCTCTTCGTCTACGGCAGGTATCGCAAGTTCTCCAGGGGACTACCTCAGACCCGATGGATCTGTAGGGAGTGCAGAGGCAAGGGTTGTCCTCGCTGCGGGGGGAAGGGACGGATGTACGACAGCAGCGTTCAGGACCACATTGGCCCGATAGTGATGAGGCACGCTCTAGGCGAGGAGGATTTCTTCCACGGGATGGGCAGGGAAGACATCGACGCGCGCATGCTCGGCAACGGACGGCCGTTCGTCGTCGAGGTCAGACGGCCAAAGAAGCGCACCATTAACCTGCTCCAAATCGAGATCGAAGCCAACGAGGGCGCAAAGGGTGTAGTGGAGATACTCGGCCTCCGGATGTCCAACAGATCCGAGATGAGGGGAATCAAGGAATCCACGCACCCCAAGACTTACAGGGTCAGCGTGCGTTTCCTGGGTGATTTTGACCACGGAAAGCTTAATGAAGTAGTGACATCATTGGCCGAAAAGCCCATAAGTCAGCAGACGCCAAACAGGGTAGCTCATCGGCGTGCGGACCTTGAGCGCGTTAGGACCATCCGAAGCATTGTCGTTGAGGAGGTCAAGGGACGCGAGGTTGTGTTCGTCGTCGAAGCGGACAGCGGGACGTACATCAAAGAGCTGATGCATGGTGACGAGGGCCGCACGAGGCCGAATGTCGCCGAGATCGTCGGAGTCCCCTGCGAGGTGGTCGCGCTAGACGTTATCGGCATCGGAGATAAGGAGTCGTGAAGACATGGTAAAGGCATCAAAGGGCTACAGGCGCAGGACGCGCAGTGTGATGCAGAAGCGCGCAAGAGACAGAGGACTCTCTCCGATCACGCGCATGTTCCAGAAATTCGCCGTGGGTGACAAGGTCAATGTCAACATCGACCCGAGCATGCACAAGGGCCAGCCACACGTGCGTTTCCATGGCAAGACCGGAACCGTCGTCCGGATGCAGGGATCGGCATATCTCCTGGACATCAGGATGGGCGATATGATGAAGCAGATCATCGTGAGGCCAGAGCACCTCAGGAAGGCCCAATAGGCATCGAAGGTGTTTTCCATGGAAGACAAGAAGGTTCTCACATTGTCAGAGGTAAAGGACATTCTCACCGAGCGGCAGGAGGAGGGCGAGCTGACTGCCGAGCAGAAGCTCGCGCTTGAGCATGTCCAGAAGTTCTCACGGACAGACTCAAAGAAGGCCAAGAAGCTCGTAAAGGAGCTCCTTGAGCTGGGATTCGTGTCAGAGATAAACGCTGTCAAGATCGCGGACTTGATGCCCGCGGCTGCAGACGATGTCCGCCTGATCTTCTCGAAGGAGAGGGCCAGTGTTGACAAGAAGGACATCGAAAAGGTTCTTAGCATCGTAGAGAAGTATCTCTGACGAGTCAGGAGGGAAGCCGGTGGAAGACTACGCTAGAATACTAGACTATCTACCCCAAGGACTCCCGGACGAGAAGATGTTCAAGAGGGAGCCCGTAGCGTACGCCATCGGCGAGGATCAGTTCAAACTGTTCGAGCTGGTCCCAAAGCAGGGCGTGAACATCAGCGTCGGGGATCGGGTCTACATAGGCAAGGACCTGAACCTGAGACAGGAGATACTCCACGTCAAGAAGAGGATAGGGTTCAGCGAGCTCACGCACGCCTCCCAGAGCGAGCTCTCCGGTGTCGTCATGACAGTCATCAGGGCGCACGAGGCGAGGTTCGTGCAGTTCTTCAACGAGGCCCAGGCCATCACGACCAGGTTCCACATGCTGGAGCTCCTGCCAGGATTGGGCAAGAAGACCATGTGGGGCATAATCGAGGAGCGGAAGAAGGGCGTTTTCACGGATTTCGCAGACATAGAGAAGCGCGTGCCCCTCGCACACCAGATCGAGAAACTCGTCGCCAAGAGGATCGAGGAGGAGCTCTCGAACCCAGACGAGAAGTACAGATTGTTCGTCGCTAGATGACCTTTTGGAGCAAGGTCCTGATGCGCGCGGAAGAGCTGAAGGGCGTCTTGGAATCGCTCGGGAAAAGGCCGACCAAGCGCCTAGGACAGAACTTCCTTCTGGACGAGAGAGTGATTGAGAGGCAGATTGGGTACGCAGGGTTAACGCCGGCGGACACTGTGCTCGAGATAGGACCCGGGTTGGGTAACCTGACTGAGGCCCTTCTGAAGACGGGAGCAAGGGTGGTCGCTGTCGAACAGGATCCCGTGTTCTGTCAATTCCTGAAGAAACGGTTCGGGGACCGAGTGGCTCTCACTCAGGCGGACGCTGTGAAGGCGTTTCTACCGCAGTTCAATAAGGTGGTCTCCAACCTCCCGTATCAGATCTCATCGCCCATCACGTTCAAGCTCCTGGAACTGGGATTCGAAGTGGCAGTAGTCATGCTGCAGCGTGAGTTCGCTGAGAGGATGATTGCCAAACCAGGTACACCTGAATACGGACGGCTCTCGGTGGGGGTCTACTACCGCGCCGATTGCGAGATCAAGCTCAACGTTCCGAGGACCGCCTTTTGGCCCCAGCCCAAGGTGGACTCGTGCGTTGTCCGGCTCGTGCCCCGAAAGCCGCCGTTCGTTGTCAAGGATGAACGCGCTTTCCACGCCGTCACGAAAGCCATCTTCTCGCACAGGCGAAAGATGATATCGAACTCCCTTCGGACAGACCCGGCGGTCCGCTCGTACATTGATGAGAATGCGTCAAAGCGGCTCGATGAGCTGCCGTTCGCGTCAAGGAGAGCAGAGGAATTGACTCCAGGGATGATTGGCGAGCTGGCGGACGCGCTTCTTGGTCTCAGCCTCTCTTCGGCTTCTTCGGGAAATAAGCCTTGATTATTGCGTCGGCCACCTTGCTCACGCCATCCACTAGCGGGTCACAGGCCGGCATGCAATAGATCGACTCGTACTCGGATATCTTCTGTTCGACCTCTTCGCGGGTCATTCCCTGGTGGTTGATGGTAATCGCTATCACAGGCGCCTTCGCGAAGACCTTGATCAGCTCCATCTCCCGGTCGATCGTGCCATTGGGGAGGTGGAGTTCCGTTTCGTGATAAGTCCTCCACTTTCTCGCGGGCGCGTGCTGTAGCACCACTGCCGTCGGCTGCGAAGCGTTGACGATGGTCCTCGAGCCTGTCACGTATGCAGGGTGACTGAGGGCGCCTTGCCCCTCTACGATTATGACCTTCGGCTTCTCGGTGACGTACGCCTTGTGGATCGCATTCTCCAGTTCTCCCACTACGTAGTCTCCGCGTATGGCATCGAGCGGAATCCCGAACTTAGAGCCCTGCAATAACCCCGTCTGGCCCGTAGCCACGAAGGAGGTCTTGATGCCCCTTCGGTTCAGTTCCTTGGTGAGTATGATGCCAGTGGTCCTCTTGCCAGAAGCGGCGTCTGTCCCGAGTATCGGTATTCTGATTGCCTTCATCTTCGGCGCGAGGTTTCTGAAGTAGTGCATCTCTGTGAGCGGGGGCTCCTTTCGTATGTCGGTGACAGTGACCTTGTTCTCCTTCGCGAGCTTGCTGAACTCGGGGTCGTTCGCGAGCCATTCGTGCAGGCCGGAGATGATGTTGATCTTGTTCTTGATCGCTTCTCGGAGCGCCGGTCTGAAGGCCTTCGGCAACATGCCGCCGACGGTGGCGACTCCGACTATTAGGTAATCAGGTCTCTTCCTGAGGTGCTTGAGCGCATCGGTGACAGACGAGTAGATCGGAATGCCCACCTTCTTGCCGTCTAGCACCTCGCCAGCGTCCTTCCCCGCCAATGTGCTGTCCAAGATCCCGACTACCTTGAATCTCAGCGAGTGTCTGACGAGCCCGGCTGCGGTCTTCCCGCCAGCCCTGTTGAAAGACCCTTCGCAGAGGACCAATGCGGTTTCCATGATTGGCTGCAATCGTTTTGTCGTATAAATCAGTTGACCACCTAGAGCGAATGTTGGTGGGCTACTGGCTCATTCACCGACTTCTTTTTCTAGCTATATACGCATTGGCCTTCGGGGGGACAGGATGCTTGTAGGTATAGTAGGCAAGCCCAACGTCGGCAAGTCGACCTTCTTCTCAGCGCTCACGATGGCGACCGCGCAGATCGCTTCCTACCCGTTCACTACCATTCAGGCCAACCGTGGTGTGGGATACGTCCGCGGTCCTTGTCCGCATGTTCAGTTCGGAAAGCCCTGCAACCCGAACAACTCGATATGCGACAGCGGCATCCGTTTCGTGCCGATCGAGGTCCTCGATGTCGCTGGCCTCGTTCCGGATGCGCATGCTGGGCGGGGGCTCGGGAACAAGTTCCTGGACGACCTCAGACAGGCGGACGCGTTCATCCATGTCGTCGACGCGAGCGGAGGGACAGATTTCGAAGGGAATCCAGTCGGCATCGGGACCCACGACCCGGTTCTCGATGTGAACTTCCTGGAGAAGGAGATATCTTACTGGGTATTCGGGATTCTCGAGAAGCAGTTCCAGAAGATGGCCAAGCAGGCGAAGCTGGCAGGTGCGAAGATAGAGGCCGCGCTCGCGGAGAAGCTCACGGGCCTGTCCATAACCGAATCGCACATACATGCTGCCTTGAGAATGGCCTCTGTCGATGCCGACCCAACGCTGTGGAGCGACCAGGATCTCTTGAAGTTCTGTGAGACGCTCCAGAAGATCAGCAAGCCGATGATCATAGCCGCGAACAAGGCAGACATCGCGCCTCCGGAGAACATCGAACGACTCAGGGCCACGGGGTATGTCGTGGTCCCAACAAGCGCTGAGTACGAACTGGCCCTCAGACGCGCAACGAAGGCAGGGCTGATAAGATACACTCCCGGCGACTGCAAGTTCGAGTATTCGGACCAGTCGAAGCTGAACGCAGGCCAGCTTGCTGCGTGCACGAAGATGTCCGATTGGCTTGGGAAGAACAGCAATACTGGCGTGCAGGCGGTCCTCGAGCAGGTTGTGTTCAAGGTTCTGGACATGATGATCATCTACCCGGTGGAGGACGAGCACAAGTGGATGGACAAGCAGGAGAGGGTTCTCCCCGACGCCTATCTGATGCGTAGGGGCTCTAACGCCAAGGACCTCGCCTACAAGGTTCACTCGGACCTGGGTGATAACTTCATTAGGGCCATCGATGGAAAGACCCACATGACGATAGGTCACGACCATGTCCTGAAGGACAACGATGTGATCAAGATAGTCGCAAGAGCTTGATGCTGATGGGTTCGTGGGATATCCGCCTGATAGGGGCATCGTACAAGAAATTGGAGTCCGACCTCGCGGTCCACCTGTACGGCAAAACGCAGGAGGGGAAATCGGTCGCGGTGCGTTTCACCGGTTTCGAACCCTACTTCTACTTCGTGGAGCCGGACTCTCCTTCGGTCCTCGGCGAAATCAAGGAGATGCTGAAGAACGACGACAGGGTCAATCGGCTCGAAGACGCGGAGCTCCTCTACAAGGGCGAGGTCAAGAAGTGCCAGAAGGTCGTAGCCACGTTCCCCTGGCTCGTCCCGGATATCAGGAAGACGATCATGCCTCAGGCCGTCGTGCTCGCCGCAGACATCCCGTTCCACTTCCGGTTCGTCTACGACAAGGACCTCGGGTCCTGCGTGCGCGTCATCGGGGAAGAGATGCCGAAGGAGTCCTACCGGACCGACATTGTTGTGAAGGCTGAGCGGTTCGAGGAGATCAAAGCATTTCATCCGAAGCTGACGATCCTGAGTTTCGACGTCGAAACCAGCCTCAAGGAGCCCAAGATATTCTGCATCTGCTGTGTTCTGAAGAAGGGTGACGAAGTCGATGGTCGCCAGTTCTCCGGAGACGGCCCGGGGGGCGAGCGAAAGATGATCGAGGACTTCTCAAGATTCATCGAGGAGTCGGACCCAGATGTGATCACTGGCTACAACATCGACGGCTTCGACATCCCGCAGATAATTCAGAGGGCGGCCGCGCTGCGCATGCCTGAGCTTTCTTGGGGGCGCTACCCTGGGTCTTTGAGCCAGTACAACAACCGATTCTGGTGGACCGAGGGCAGGATCATCGTTGACGCATGGTGGGCCATCAAGAAGGTGCTCAAGCCGAAGCAGGAAACGCTCAACGCTGTGGCGAGGCAGTTGCTCGGCGAGGAAAAGCATGATGTGGACCCTAAGAAGATGGATGAGGAGTGGGCGAACGATCGCGCGAGGGTCATGAAATACTGCGAGCATGATTCGAACCTCGCGTTGAAGGTCCTGGAGAAGGTCTCGATCCTCCAGAGGAGCATGGACCTCGCAACGGTTTCCAAGCTGCCGCTGGACGACGTCGTCAATGGCACAACGTCTCAATTGGTCGATTCCATCCTCATTCGGGATGCCGACCGGAAGAAGGTCGCCGTCCCGATGACGATGCGCTTCTCGGAAGATGTTGAGACGATCGAGGGAGGGTACGTCCACGAGATGGAGCAAGGCCTGTTCCATTGGGTCCTGACTCTAGACTTCCGGAGCATGTACCCGAGCATGATCATATCGAAGAACATCTGCTTCACCACTCTGTCCCCGGACGGAACAATTGTGTCCCCGACGGGCGCTAGGTTCCTCGACAAGAGCATCCGCCAAGGACTTCTCCCGCTCATATTGCTGCGCTTGATGTCCGAGCGCGCAGCCACGAAGAAGGCGATGAGAGAGGCGAGCACCCCCGACGAGCGAGCGTACTTCGACGGTCTCCAGGAAGCCATAAAGATTCTGATGAACTCGTTCTACGGCGTCCTCGCTTCGTCCTTCTACAGGTTCACCGATCCCAGGATAGGGGCCAGCATAACGGCTTTCGCTCGGGAGGCGACCAAGGACCTGATCAAGAAGCTGGAGGCGGAGAATCTCAAAGTAATCTATTCGGACACGGACTCGGTGTTCTTCCTCTCCCCAAAACCAGATCTAGACGAGAGCGTCAAGCTCGGGCGAGAGATCGCTGAGCGGTTTTCATCCGGAGATGTGGTGCTCGAGTTCGAGAAAGTCATGGAGCCGTTCTTCTCGCATGGGATGAAGAAGCGGTATGTCGGCCGCATGGTCTGGCCAAGGCAGGAACTCATTGTCCGTGGCTACGAGATGAGGAGGACCGACTCGTTCGACCTGCAGAGCGAGGTTCTCCAGAAGGTTCTCGAGATGGTTCTCGACGGAGACAACCAGGGCGCCGTCGCGTACACACGCGGCGTCGTCAAGGACCTGGTGGAGGGCAAGATCGACCCCTCGAGGCTCGTGATCTCGCGGTCGGTCCGCGAGGAGAGTCAGTATAAGCAGGGCAACACGATGATCAATGTGCGTGTCTTCAAGAAGCTCAAAGAGCTCGGCTATGAGGTCGTTCCCGGCATGAAGGTGTCGTGGATCGTGACGGACAGCAGAGCGTCTCCCCAGAAGTTCGAGCCATGGGTCGAGGGCAGACCGTTCTCTGGGAAACCCGATTACAGGTACTATGCTCAGAGACTTGCGGCGACGATCTCGCGTGTGACAGATTCCTTCGGATGGGATGAGAAGTCCCTCGTCTCGGGCGTGCAGCAGTCCTCACTGTTCAACAATGACTACGAATCCAAGCGAGAGGCAAGGGTCAACTCGCAGCTCAAGAAAACGGATAAGAAACTGAATCTGGACCACTTCATGTAGGGGCCTCAACAGACTTATATAGACCAACTCTTTTGGAGTCCCCTGCAGCGGCGAGATTGCCTAGTCTCGCACATGGGGATGTGCGCTCACGCGTGAACCCGAAAACTGCTGGAATGTGATTTGATTGGCAGAAGAGGCTAAAGCTCCTGCGAAGAAGGAGCGGAAAATGAAGGCGCCAGTTGAGGCGCCGAAGGAGGCACCTACTGCTCCGCAGCAGGAGGCGAAGGTTTCAGAGGTCAAGAAAGGCCCCACAAGGAACATGTACCACTACATGGGCGAGGCCTGGAAGGACCTCGACAGCGAAGACATGAAGCATATCATGTGGCAGAGGCTCGTCGACTGGAGGAAGGAGGGCACCTTCGTCCGGGTCGAGAAGCCCCTGAGGCTGGACAGGGCAAGGGCCTTGGGCTACAAGGCCAAGCCGGGCTTCGTTATTGTCAGGGCCAAGGTTAGGCGCGGCGGCCTCAGGAAGCACAGGATCAAGAAGGGGCGCAGGCCAAAGAGGAAAGGTATCCTGAAGATCACCATGCGCAAGAACATCCAGAGGATAGCGGAGGAGCGTACCGGGAAGAGATATCCCAACCTGGAAGTGCTCGCATCTTACTGGGTAGGCGAGGATGGCAGGCACAAGTGGTTCGAAGTGATCATGGTCGATGTGAACCACCCGGTCATCAAGTCGGACCCGCAAATCAGCTGGATATGCTCGACCAAGCACGCCAACAGGGCCAACAGGGGCCTCACTCCGGCGGGCAAGAAAGGCAGAGGTCTAGTCAGGAAGAAGGGCATAGGCGCGGAGAAGGTGCGACCCTCCCTGAGGGCGCACGACCGGCAGGGAACCTAGGTCCGGATCCTCGCGATCAAACCCTTTACTTCTTCTTCATTCATGCCCACGAGCGGGTAGAACACAGGCATATCGCCCTTCGTGGCCCCTTTGCGCCCGATTTCCACAAGGCTCAGTTCCAGGGCAATCCCGATGCACTCGTTCTTCCTGGCGGCTTCGAAGAGATCCTCCTCAGGACTGATTGAATTCAGGTTGGGGTACCAGGCGTAGAGAGGTTGCAGGAGCGACGGGTCGTGTGTCATCCCGAGCACGCTGCATCCCCGCTTCATCATGAGCCAGGTCGAGGCTAGCCCCCGTTCCGAATCCACCACCGAGAGCACCTTTCCCTGGGTGCTTAGGGGCATTCCTCCGGGGCCTGGCAGAATCGATGTGAACATGTACGCCACAGCGTCCCGCACCTCCACCGAGACTTCCAGGTCCGGATCGTCCAATGCCACTCTGATGTTCAAATGCGAAAACCCCTGGAGGAGCGCCTCTCCGAGCTTCTCGGCCATATCCTGGCTCGTGTAGGTGTGATTGCCAGATCTCCTTGGCCTCACTGCAAAGCTGGCGTTCTTGAACATGACCGGTCGGGAGAATTCGAGCACTGCCTCTGTCAACGAGGGAAGGTCACTCGGAGCCTGGGTGGTGGGACTGAACGATACCACCCCGAATGTTCGGGAGAGTATCTCGCAGCTTTTTCTCCAATCATCAGAATCGACGAAAAGCCTTCCCCGAGCCTGCGATATGATGCATGGGGTGTTGGCCTGAGCATGCCTCGTCCGGATGTCCCTGACGAGCTGCTGCTCGAAGCGCCTTCTGACGGAGGGGCTCTTGAGGCCTATCTCGCCGTACCGTACAAGGAGTGTCGGCATCTTGGCTTTGATGACGATTTCCTTGCATAAAGCTTCACACCAATTTTCGAAAAGCAACAAAACACTAAATTAGGGGTTCTGCATTCGGCTAAACAAGGAGCCCAAGAGGGGTATATTGAACACCAATCGAAAGACAAAGGTTTCTTTGAAAAGAGTGTGTGAGC
>Ga0154706_125_pt1 | contig 13867 bp, 9 predicted proteins | sample Rifle2008BG13ft_FD_105566 | JGI IMG/M metagenome (GOLD analysis project Ga0154706, IMG submission 105566) | Euryarchaeota archaeon RBG_13_57_23
TGGCATATATCCGCCGGCGAATCCCATCGCCAGCGAGGAGATATCGGACCATGGCAGAACTCAAGGTGGGTGACAACGCACCCGACTTCGAACTCGAAGATCAGAACGGCAAGAAGATCAGACTCAGCCAGTACAAGGACAAGAAGAACGTGATCCTGGCGTTCTTCCCGTTCGCCTTCAGCCCCGTGTGCACCAACGAACTCGGTGAGTTGAAGGAGAAGGAGGACATCATCAAAAAGTTGGACACTCAGATACTGGCCGCGAGCGTCGACAGCACGTGGACGCAGAAGGCTTTCGCGAAGGAACTCGGGCTCAAGTTCCCTCTTCTGAGCGACTTTGGCGGAAAGGCCACCCCTCTGTATGGCGCACTCTATGAAGACAAGGGCTTCGCGAAGAGGGCCGTGTTCGTGGTCGACAAACGGGGCAAGATAGCATACAGGAGACTGTACGAGCCCGCGACCCAGCCAGACATCAACGAGGCCATCGAGGTCCTCAAGAAGCTGAAATGAACGCAAAGCAACGTTTAATAGAAGTCATCGGCTAGTACCCACGCTCACGACATCGGCTTCACAACAGTCGCAAGGTGAACGGAAATGGCCTGGATAGAAGCACCTACCCCGAAGAACGCCAAGGGCAAGATCAAGAAGGTCTACGAGAAGATCCTCAAGGAACGAGGGCATGTGGCCAACATTTTTCAAGCGCAGGGGCTTGGGCCAGACACCCTCGAGGACCATGTCAACATGTATGTGCATCTCATGATAGACCCTGGCCCGCTGTCGAGGGATGAACGCGAGATGATCGCTGTGGTGGTTTCGGCTGCGAACAGATGCGCATACGGCGCGATCCATCACTCAGAAGCTCTCGCAGAGGTCGCGAAGGACCCCAAGGCGCTCAACAAGCTCCTGACGGAGTTCGTCTCGAAGAAGGAGAGCCCGAGGGAGAAGGCGCTCCTCGCCTATGCTGCTAAGCTAACTCTGGATCCCAAGGATATTACGGAGAATGACATCATCGACCTGAGGGATGCGGGTCTCAGTGATGCTGAAATCTGTCATGCCAACTTGATCGCCAGCTACTTCAATTTCTCGAACCGGGTGGCTCTGGGATTGGGCGTCGAGATCGAAGAGGGCGCCGCCAGGACCTACAAGTACTGACCTGGCCCCGCACAGAAACCCTAATATGTGGTCGAGTGCTTAGGAGATTTTACGCGGGCCCGTAGCTTAGTCCGGCGGAGCGATTGGCTCATAACCAGTTGGTCATCGGTTCAAATCCGATCGGGCCCACTCTTACTTCTTGAAAATGCAGAAAATGTTTGAACAGGAAATGAAAGATGTTTGCGCAGGAGACTGCTTACCGGAGAAGCAACGGGACTCAGTATCGCCTTGGCGGCCTGTGCTTCTGATAACATTCCCTACAATACACGGGTCTACCATCCGTCGGCTTGAACGGGACCTGTGCCTCTGCACCGCAATCAGAACACTTCACGGTGTGCATCTCCCGGTCTCGAGAGCCGAACCCGCGATCGTTCCTGCGTGGTCTGTCGTCTATGAGGACTACCTCCTTATGCATCTCCCCAGCCCTTGTGTGGCTGAGGGTACCCCACAATGCCAGTGCATAGTATATTAGCTAGACGCCCTGTAACGCCGGCCTAGATTCATGTCCCGGGGTTCTTGTGCATTGGCGGGCGATGACCATCAGGTCACTACCTGAACGCAACAGAACCAGAACAAAGGAGCGCTTATCAAAGAGGGGATGCACGAAGCCGAACCGCACTTCATGCAGTTGGCACTTTGATGGATCGCGTTTCTGATTCGGTCAAAAAGGTAATGGAGGAAGAGCGTATTCCCCGCCCTGAGGCATAGCATGGCAGACCTAGATCCAAGAATGCTCTTCGAAGCCGTGGACATATCTGACTACGACCTCCACCCGGACAGCAAGAAGGCCATATGTTCCGTCAACTTCGGCAAGAACTGGGAGTTGGCCCAGCTGGATATCCGCACAGGTAGTCTGAAGAGATTCCTTTCCGGACCCCAATCCCTCATGAACCCGCGGTACTCTCCGGACGGGCGCACCGTAGCGTATCAGATGGATTTCGAAGGAGACGAGGATCATGACGTCGTGCTTGCCTCGACCAAAGGAGGAAGGCCGGCAAAGATCACTGACGGAGTCGAAGACAACTACGACCCAGAGTTCTCCCCTGATGGTGCGTCCATCGCGTTCCTCTCCAACCGCGACAAGGACATCGACAACCTGTACATTGTTGCTGTAGATGGAGGGAGGATCAGGAAGCTGACCAGGGAACCCCTTCCAGTCAGAACGTACTCATGGTCACCAGACGGCACCATGATAGCATACACGACCGGGGTCGGCGACAACGACTACATCTCATTGGTGAAGGTCAGCTCTGGAAAAGTGAAGAGGCTTTTGTCCAAGAATAACGCGGAGCACAACCTATCAGGAGAGTACGGCGACCCACATCCGTGGTCGCCTGACAGCAGAAGGCTGCTGTTCCTCTCTAACGAACACAACTTCTTCGATGTCGGGGAACTAGATGTGCGCTCCGGAAAGACGAGATGGATAGTGAAGTCCCGCGCCGAAAAACACCTTCCCCAGTGGTCCCCGGACGGCTCCAAGCTGGCATATCTCGAGAACGATGACCCCAGTGTGACAGTGAAGATCCTGAGCGGCAAGTCCACGAAGACGGTGTCGCCGCCGGACGGACTATCAAGGGGACTCAGATGGCTCCCAGACGGATCTGGCGTCATGTACGTGAACGGCGCGTCGACGAGGCCGGACGAGATCTTCATCTCTCGATTAAGCGCGCCGAAGAAGATCACCAAGCTCCAGCCTAGGCCTCTTCCTAGGAAGATCCTCCGAAGGCCGCAGCTGATCAATTTCGAATCATTCGACGGCCTGAAGGTGCCCGCACTCCTCTACTCGCCCAGAGACACCTCGAGGCGAGCGGGAATCGTCTATCCACACGGCGGCCCTGAGATGCAGGACACAGATTTCTGGGACCAGCTGACCATCATGCTCCTCGAGAAGGGATTCCATCTGATCAAGCCGAACTACAGAGGTTCGACCGGCTACGGAAGGAAGTTCCTGCACCTACATGACAGAGACCTCGGCGGAGGCGACTTCAAGGACACCGTTTGGGCGGGCAAGTATCTGATAGACTCGGGACTTGTGGACGCCGACAGACTGGGTTACTGGGGAGCAAGCTACAGCGGGTACACGGGCATGCTCTCGCTGACGAAATTTCCGGACATGTGGGCCGCGGGCGTCTCCATCGTGGGGTTCTTCGACTGGGAGACTGAGCACGCCAACGAAAGGGGCTATCTCAAGGCATACGACGAGAGCAAGATGGGGGATCCGAAGAAGAATCCAGAGTTGTTCAAGGACCGGTCTCCGATATATTTCTTGGACAGGTTACGAGCGCCGCTTCTGATGACCGCTTCCTCCAAGGATGTCAGGTGTCCTCCGACGGAATCGAGAGCAGTTGTCGAGGAGCTGAAGAGGATGGGTAAGGAGCACAGCTACCACGAATACACTGACGAGGGCCACTGGCCCAGGAAGAGGAAGAACCTGATGGACCTCTACGAACGGTCGACCAAATGGCTCGACGAGAACATCCCAAAGTGATGCTCAGATCTTACGATAGTACGGGTTCATCAGGTCCTCAAAGCACGAGAGCGCGGCGGCCGCTCCTCCGTGGACTGCGGCCACGATTTGACGTATCCCGCCCGACACATCGCCCGCGGCGTACACGAACGGCACGCTGGTCCTGAATGATCGGTCGACCGTGATGAATCCGCCGGGATCCATCTCCAACCCCAGCTCGGCGGCGAGCTGGCTCGAAGGCACCTCCCCCACGGCGACGAACACCCCGTTCACCGGCATCGTCTTCACGACTCCGGTGCTGATGTTCCTGAGTTTTATGCCCGTGACCTCCTCGCCCTCCACAATCTCCTCCGCGACGGTGTCCATCATGACCGGTATCTTGTGCTGCTTCACGCTCAGCTGCAGGTGCTGGTCCGCCCTGAATTCCGCGCGTCTGTGGATTATCGTGACCTTGCATCCGATGGAGACGAGGTATAGCGCGTCGGTGAGCGCCGTGTTCCCGCCGCCTACAACGACGACTTCTTTCCCCTTGTAGAAGAACCCGTCACAGGTCGCGCAGTAGCTGACTCCCTTGCCCGTCATGCCCTCCTCTCCCGGGACGCCGAGCTTTCTATGGCTGGAGCCCGTAGCAAGGATTATCGCCTTGCATGTGTACCTGCCCGAACTAGTGCCCAGCTCGAACTTCTCGCCAGCCCTGACGCGAAGAACCTCCTCACCCTCCTTGATGTCCACGTATCTCCTCGCGTGCTCGGCCATAGTCTCCATGAGCTTCATCCCGGGCACTTCGGCGAATCCGGGGTAGTTCTCTATCATCGGGCTTGTGATGACCTGCCCTCCGGGGACTCCTTTCTCGAGGATGACGCATTCGAGGCCCGCTCGGCTGGCATATATCCCCGCTGAGAGGCCCGCGGGTCCGGCGCCTATGATAATGACATCGTAGTCTCCCAGCACAGCCTCGGTCTGATCCGAGGCAATCCCTTCCGAGGTCATGGGAGTGGTGAATCGGCGGGGCCGATATTAACCATTGTTGGAGAGATGTGGCAATCAACCCAATACAGTAAAATACTGGCCTGAGCCCTTTCAGTGCCGAAAGGGATGGAAGCTCAGACTGTCACCGCGTTTCTCGCGGTGGGGACCATAATATTCGTTGGGTTCTTCGCTAACCTCATATTCACGAAGTACCGAGTGCCTGACATACTGCTCCTGATCTTCCTCGGGGTACTGCTGGGCCCGGAGCTCATCGGGGGCTCCTTTCGCCTCTTCACGAAGGATTCGCTCGCCGATGTGAACCAGTACAGAGACCTTTTCCTCAGCACCGCCCTCGTTCTAATCCTCTTCGACGGTGGTTTGTGCCTTGACCTGCGCACGCTGATGAAGTCGATGAAGCTCGCGACCTTCATCACGGTGCTCACACTGCTCTGCGAGATCCTCCTAGTGGCAACTCTGCTCTACCTCTTCCTAGACATGGACATCATGCTCGCGCTCGTCGTCGGAACGATAATAGGTGGCACGAGCGAGGCAGTTGTGATACCCATTGCCCGCAAGATGAGGATACGCGACGAGACGAAGGCCATGCTGGTCATGGAGAGCGTTATCACAGACGTCTTGGTGATCGTCATCGCCATCGCCCTGATGTCCGCGATCGTGATGGGCGATGTCAGCATGTTCTTCATCCCGGGAGAGCTGGCAATCGATTTCGCTGTCGGAGGCGCGATCGGGTTCGCTGCAGGATTCATGTGGCTCTTCGTGCTGCAGAAGCTTCAGAACCAACCGCTGTCTTACATGATCACCGTCGCTGCTCTGTTCTTGGTGGCTGGGCTGGCGGAGATTTCGCCTATCGAAAGCTCTTCAGCAGTGGCAGCCCTCATGTTCGGACTAGCCATCGGCAACAGAAAGCATTTGAAGAGGTGGACGACCTCCGTTTCACTCCGCTTATCGTCCGACGAGCACATCCAGGAATTCCACGCGGAGATATCCTTCTTCGTCAGGACCTTCTTCTACGTCTACCTCGGCCTCGTGTTCAGCTTCAGCACATTCGACTTCAAGCACCTTATCATCGGCCTGGCAATCATCGGGATAATCATCGTGATACGGAGAGGGACTTCACTGCTGGCGTGGAAGATCGGTGACCTCGACAAAGCGGATGCAAACGCCCTCTTCGCCATGATGCCGAGAGGTTTAGCAGCAGCTGTGCTCGCAACGATGCCTTATACGCTCCTCTCATCGCAAGGAGAGCCTCTCTGGCAGGAATCGTACGCTGAGCTGATCCTCAACGTTGTCTTGATAGTCATAATCGGGACGACCATCGTTGCTTCGATCCTCGTCCTCTGGACCGAGAGTAGGATCGACCGTACCAACCGCGAGAAATACAGAGCGAAGATGTATCAAGAGTCTGAGCGCTAGAGTTGAGCGAGCAACTCGCGTGTGAACGCTACGGTTCCGTAAGGTCTCGTCCCTTTGAGCCTTGCCAGATCTTGGGTCATTATCCCGTCAGCCAGGGTGGACCTGATCGCCTCCGTCAGATTCGAGGCAGCTTCGTCCAATCCCAGATGCTCCAGCATCATCGCGGCTGAGAGCATGAGCGAGCACGGGTTCGCGAGGTCCTTCCCCGCGTACTTCGGCGCTGTACCGTGAACGGCTTCGAACACGGCAACGGTATCCCCGATGTTCGCTCCTGGAGCTAGACCAAGACCACCTATCTGGGCCGCGCATGCATCCGCCAAGTAGTCTCCGTTCAGATTCGGTGTCGCTAGTATCGAGTACTCGTCAGGCCTGAGCAGGATCTGCTGGAACATGTTGTCCGCAATCCGGTCGTTCATGACGATCTTGCCCGCGGGAGGTTTGGATATCCCAGATGATTTCATCTCCGTTTCAGTGACGACAACGTCCGCGAACTCGTCCTTTGCGAGCTGGTATCCCCAATCTCTGAAGGCTCCTTCGGTGAACTTCATTATGTTGCCCTTGTGGACCAGCGTGACTGATGGCAACTTCTTCTTGATCGCGTGTTTCACGGAAGCCCTAATCAAGCGCTTCGAGGCGCTCTCCGAGATCGGTTTGATCCCGATCCCGCTATCCGGAGCTATATCCACGGACATGCGAGACCGCAGAAACGCAATCACTTCGGAAGCTTCGGCCGAACCTTTCTTCCACTCAATCCCTTTGTAGACGTCCTCCGTGTTCTCTCTGAAGATGACGATGTTCATCTTCTCGGGCTCCTTGACAGGGCTCGGCACCCCCTCGAAATACCTCACTGGCCTCACGCTCGAGTAGAGATCCAGGACCTGTCTAATGGTCACGTTGAGGCTCCTGATGCCGCCACCAACGGGTGTCGTCAGCGGGCTCTTTAATGCGACTCCGCGCTCTTTGATGACAGCTAGCGTTTCTGCAGGCAGCCATTGTCCTGTCATTTTGAACGCGGTCTCGCCCGCGAGCAACTCCTCCCAACGCAAGGATACCTCGCCAGCGGTGGAGGACTTGACAGTAGCGTCGACCACGAGCTTGGTGGCCTTCATTATCTCTGGGCCGACACCGTCGCCCGGTATGAATGGTATGACGATTTCTCTGGACAACATGATCACCTACCTAACGCAGTGCGAAGTCTCCGTGCTTCCTCAGATGAGGGATGAGGCCGCCGTCCTGCAACAATATCTGCATCGTCTTTGGAATCGGTTTCGCCTTGGTCTTCTGCCCAGTTCTCGCATCGGCCACTTCGCCGGTGTCGAGATCCACGGTAATGATATCTCCGTCCTTGATCCAGTCAGTATCGCACTCCACCAGTGGGAGGCCCACATTGAAGCAGCTTCTGTAGAAGATCCTCGCGTAGGATTTCGCAATCACTGCGGACACTCCTGCGGCCTTAAGCGCTCGCGGAGCCTGCTCCCTGCTGGACCCGCAGCCGAAGTTCCTGCCCGCGACTATGATGTCTCCGTTCCGCACTTTGCCCGAGAATTCAGGCGAGATGTCCTCCATCACGTGCTTTGCCAGCTCGTTCATGTCATCTATTTTGAACTTGTATCTTCCAGAGATGATGTAGTCGGTGTTGATGTCGTCGTTTGGTGAGAACCGGTGTACGATGCCGCTGAGTCTCATTCTTTTACCTCCCTCGGATCAGTTATCTCGCCGGTCAAGGAGGATGCGGCTACCGTTTCAGGGGATGCGAGGTATATGCCGACGTCCTTGTTGTTGCCCATCCTGCCCTTGAAATTGCGGTTGGCGGTGGATATCACGTTCTCGCCGTCACCTGGTATGCCCGCGTGCGTGCCCACGCACGGCCCGCACCCAGGCGCGACAAAGGTTGCCCCTGCTTTCAGGAGCGCCGCGTACACCCCTCCGTCTATTGCCTCTACAAGAACTGCTCTCGAGGCGGGTGCAACAATGAGGCGCACACCTGCGTTGATGTGCTTGCCTTTCAGTATCCGAGCGGCAGCTTCCAGGTCGCTGTACCTGCCGTTCGTGCAGGTGCCGAGGAATGCCTGCTGTATCTTCGTGCCCTTAAGGGTGGACGCGTCTACGACGTTGTCCACAGCGTGCGGTTTGGCCACCTTAGGGACGATGTCAGAAGCATCAAAATCATACTTCTTCTCGCAGATTGCGTCCGGATCGCACGACACATTGGCCCCCTTTCCTAAACCACGGGCGGATAACCAGCTCGCTGTCTTGGAATCGAATGCGAACGGACAGAACTTCGCGCCCATCTCTACAGCCATGTTGGCCATTGTGAACCTGCCGTCCATCGACGATGCGTCAATAGCCTCGCCAGAGAATTCGACAGATTTGTATGTCGCCCCGTCCGCGGTCACGGAACCGATCACGCTCAGCATGAGATCTTTCGCACCGACCCTTCGAGGCATCTTGCCGTTGACGATTACAGAGTAAGTATCCGGGACCTTGAACCACAACTTGCCGGTGAAGGCCGCCGCTGCTACGTCCGTAGAACCTAAGCCCGTCGAACAAGCGTTGAGTGCCCCGTATGTGCATGTGTGGGAATCGGCACCAACTACCAGATCGCCAGGGAGCACCTTCCCGCTCTCAGGGACCAGCTGGTGGCAAATTCCTTCACCGACGTCGAATAGAGGGATGCTGTTCGCCCTCGCGAAGTCGCGCATCCTAGTATGGATCTTCGCGACGTCCACCGAAGGGCACGGTGAGTTGTGATCGATAACCATGGTCATGCCATTCGTCGTTTTTGGAGATTTGAATCCGAGGCTCTCCAACTCCCTGATCATCATTGTCGAAGTCCCATCCTGGGACATACAGAAATCCACCGACGCGATCACTATCTCGCCGGCAGAACAGTCGAGTTCAGAGTGAGATGACAGGACCTTCTCCGCAATCGTCTTACCCATCGGTCATCTCCCACGTATTCCTGAAACTAGGTTCGCCTCAACAGCTGCTACTTTCCTTGCAGAGTGAGGGTTCGAACTGGTAACTGCATTGAATATCTCCAGGAACTCATCGTCCGTGATGTTCCTCTTCTTCGCCTCTCCCGCACTGCTGACCTCCTGTCTGATCAGCTCCATGGACTCGGGAGTGGCCGACAGTCCGAGCTGCTCCAGCTTATGCTTGATCGAGGCCTTGCCGGAGTGTTTTCCGAGGGCGATCTTCCTGGTAATGCCGAGCATCGCGGGGTCGAAGGCCTCATAGAGCCTGGGATTCTTCAGAACCCCGTCGACGTGTATCCCCGACTTGTGCGTGAACATGTTCTCCCCCACGACGGGGTGGTTCAGGGGGATGTTCAACCCAGATGCCTTCTCCACATGTTTGCAGAGTGGCAATATGTGCTCGGTCTTGTACTTGTCAACGCCGTAGTGGCTGTGCAGGTTCATCACGAAGACCTCGAGGGAGACGTTGCCCGCCCTCTCGCCCAACCCGTTGACGGTCGTGGAGACCCACAGCTTCCGGTCCTTGAACTCGGAAGCTGCCTCGCTGGCCGCGAGGGCGTTGGCCACGGCAAGGCCGAAATCGTTGTGAGCGTGGAACTCCACGTCTATCTTCACCTCGGACATGACCGCGTGTATCAGTCTCTTCGATGAAGCTGGGGTCAGGACTCCGATGGTGTCACATATCCTGAATCTGTCACCGCCTGCGCTCTTTCCTGCGGATGCGAACTCCACAAGATAGTCGATGGAGGTACGAGTCGCATCTCCAGCGTTGAAACAGACATAGACGCCTTTGCTCTTGGCGAAGCTGACGCAGTCTATCAGCTTCTCGAGCTGCTGTTGCTTCGTGATCTTCAACTTCTGTTCAAGGGCCATATCGGAGGTGTCCGTCGATATGGACACCGCATCAACCCCGCGCGCGACCGAATCCGCCACATCTGCCTTGACCATGCGGTTCCAGCCCATGATCGACATCTTGTCGGACCGTGCCATCAGGAGCTCTGCGCATTTCTTGTCGCTCTCGTTATAGGTCGCGAACGTCTCCAACTGCTCGACGCCCATCTCCTCGAGCTTCCGGGCAATCTCGAGTTTCTCCTCCATTGTGAAGGAGACGCCAGGCATCTGCTCGCCGTCCCTGCAGGTGGTGTCGCAGACGCAAATCTCCGCGAGCTGTGGGTTGTGCACATCTAGATGGGTCGCGAAATTCGAGGAGCGCGCCCCTTGAACCGTGCATCCTACCGCCTTTCTCACATCACCACTGTTCGTGCTCACTGATAACACCACCAACGATATCGGAGACCCCGGTCAGTCTTACAATCAGACCTGGGCTCTACCACGGACCCCTATGACCGAGCGGCTCGACGCGGCAAGGCCACCGATTTCGGAGAGAAGGCTCTGGGCTGCGTAGAGCGACTGAAAGGTTCACGCAAATCAGCTCTGACGACAGCCCCAAGTTGCCTGCCCGCCTTGGTTTCCCGAAGGTGAAGGAGGTATAATTATCATTGTGTCTACTATTGGACTAGGAAATGATTGTTTGTCTAAAGATGAACTTATGCTGTGGTCAAATGACCGGAAAAATAGCAAATAAACGGCCAAACGGTTTTCAGATGAATCCCTCCCACGAGCCTCGGCGGTCGAATGTCTAGCGTCTCACATGTCAAACCCATACTGGCTAGCCCGTCTAGTCAGCCCTTTAGGTCCTCTCGAATGCCTTCTTGCCCGGGTAGCGAGCTTTTGAACCAAGTTCCTCTTCGATTCTAAGGAGCCGGTTGTACTTCGCCGTCCGCTCACCTCTCGAGGGGGCACCAGCCTTGATCTGCCCCGCATTCGTGGCAACGCTGATGTCGCTCATGCTCGTGTCTTCCGTTTCGCCCGAGCGGTGGGACACCACGCATTTGTAGTGCACCTTGGAGGCGTATTTCATGGTTGAAAGGGTCTCCGAGAGAGTTCCGATCTGATTCACTTTGATCAGTATCGCGTTGGCCAAACCCTGCCTGACGCCTTCCGCGAGGATCTTCTGGTTTGTCACGAACAGGTCATCACCCACCAGCTGAATCTTCTTCCCCAGCCGTGCGGTCACGCCCTTCCAGCCAATCCAGTCCTCCTCCGACATCGCGTCCTCGATGGACACTATAGGATAGCTCCTGCAGAGGCCGGCGTAGAGGTCGACCATCTCGTCAGGTCGAAGTATCTCCATGGTGCTCTTCTTGAAAACGTACTTGCCATCATCAAAGAACTCGCTCGAAGCAGCATCCATGGCCAAGAACACCTTCTTGCCTGGCTCCAGGCCGGCGTTCTCCGCGGATTCCAGGATAAGATCCAATGCTTGCTCGTGCGAACCCAGCTTCGGAGCGAAGCCGCCCTCGTCGCCGACGGAGGTGCTGAGGCCTTTCTTCTTCAGGTTCGCCTTGAGGGAATGGAATATCTCTGCCCCGAATCTGAGAGATTCCTTGAAGAACCTCCCCACGGGGACCACCATGAACTCCTGGAAATCCAAGTTATTATCCGCGTGGGCGCCACCGTTGATTATGTTCATCATCGGCACTGGCAGGACCCTTGCCTTGTCCCCGCCCAGATATCTGTAGAGCGGGAGTCCCGCATCGGCCGCGGCCGCATGTGCGACCGCGAGGGAGACGCCCAGTATCGCGTTCGCCCCCAGCCTACGCTTGGTTTCCGTTCCGTCGAGGTCGAGCATCACCTGATCTATCTCGACTTGATTCCTCGGATCTAATCCTCTCACCGTTGGACGTATCAACCGATTGACGTTGTTCACGGCAGTCTCCACGCCTTTGCCATGATAACGGCCCTTCACTGCGTCCCTGAGCTCAAGACACTCTCTCTTGCCTGTGGAGGCCCCAGATGGGACCGATGCGCGCCCGATCTTCCCGTTTGAGAGAAGCACATCGACCTCGACTGTCGGATTCCCTCTGGAGTCAAGTATCTCCCTCGCTCTGACGTCCTTTATCTTGACCATCCTAACCACCTACTGAAACGAAGTGCGGGATAAAAGGATTACAGAGGCCTAGCGATATAGCTCCCGAAGTTCTCAGCCCAACGCAAGTATATATTCCAGGGGCAACTTCTGCGAAGATTGAATGAACGAATTCGCTCTCCTTGACCAGAGGCTCCAGGAGCTGCTGCGCAAGAGAGGTATCATAGAGCCCACCGAGCCCCAGACCAAGGCGATACCTGCTATATTGTCGGGCGACCACGTGTTGCTCGTCGCTCCGACCGGAATCGGAAAGACAGAAGCAGCGATGTTGCCAATCCTCCACAAGCTGGCTCAGGGTAGACGAGGGGGGATCAGGTGCATCTACGTCACTCCCCTCAGGGCGCTCAACCGCGACCTCCTCAAGCGTCTCAAGGAGTTCGGTGAGGCGGTGGACCTCAGGATAGCGGTGAGGCACGGAGACACACCTCAATCCGAACGGGCAGCGCAGACCAAGAACCCTCCAGACGTGCTCATCACCACGCCTGAGACTCTGCAGATACTCTTCACCGGTCGCATTCTCAGACAGCACCTTGCTCACGTCAAGCATGTCGTCGTAGACGAGATCCATGAGCTAGCAGAAGATGAACGGGGGGCGCAGCTGGCGGTCGCCCTCGAGAGGCTGGTGAGAACGGCCGGAGACTACCAGAGGATAGGGCTGTCCGCCACCGTAGGGTCCGTCGACGAGGTCTCCAACTACCTGGCTGGCGTGGGGAGGAACATCTCGGTCCTGAGAGTCTCCGCTGTAAAAGACATGCGCATCAATGTCGAGAGTCCGCAGACCGACGACTCCGACAAGACCCTGGCCAATCGCCTCCAGACCGATCTCAAGCACATCGCGTGCATGAGAAGGTGCAAGCAGATCGTGGAGGACCACAGGTCGACCCTGTTCTTCGTGAACACGCGTGACAATGCCGAAGCCCTCGGAGTGCGGTACCATCTCTGGGACGAGTCTTTTAGCATCGGTGTGCACCACGGTTCTCTGTCAAAGGAGATCAGGGTGCAGATGGAGGATGATTTCAAATCCGAGAAGCTGAAAGGACTCATCTGCACCTCGTCGCTCGAACTCGGCATTGACGTTGGTTCTGCCGACTATGCAATACAATTCGACTCACCCCGCCAAGTCACCAGGCTCATCCAGCGCGTAGGAAGGTCCGGGCACAGAATCGGGGAGATCTCGGTTGGCAGCATCGTAACGACCGCCCCTGCCGAGACCGCTGAGAGCATAGTCATCGCAAGGAGAGCGATGATTGAGGAACTGGAGAAGTTCAGGATAAGGGAGAATCCATTGAGTGTTTTGGCGAACCAGCTAGTTGCTATGACTCTGACGGAAGGAAGGGTCGACAAGCAATCCGCTTTCGAGACAGTCAGAAGGGCGTATCCTTTCAGGAACCTCCTGAGAAAGGATTTCGACGACGTCCTCAGGCTCCTCGCCGAACTGCACATCCTCTGGGACGACGAGAACGCCTTCCGGAAGAAAACGACTGGAATGATGCACTTCTTCGACAACATATCAATGATCCCGGACGAGAAGACCTACAGGATCAGGGAGGTTTCATCGCGTGCCGTCATTGGGACGCTAGACGAGAGCTTCGTCGCAACATACGCGGAGCCGTATTCGACCTTCGTCGCGCGGGGCAGAACCTGGAGGGTCGTGGAGGTCGGAGAGGACGAGGTGATGGTGGAGCAGATCAAGGAGCTAGCAGCGACGCCCTCCTGGGTCGGTGAAGAGATACCTGTGCCGTTCGAGGTTGCATTGGAGGTCGGAGCGATTCGACGGCTCCAAGCTATGGACATCTATCCAGCGGACAAGGACACGATAGAGGAACTTCTCAAGTGGATTAGGAGTCAGGGAGAGCGGCCACTGCCGACCGACAAGCTT